>Ga0307931_1000729_pt1 | contig 21450 bp, 14 predicted proteins | sample OrgLakmetageno47_FD_201816 | JGI IMG/M metagenome (GOLD analysis project Ga0307931, IMG submission 201816) | Saline water microbial communities from Organic Lake, Antarctica - #47 | ecosystem: Environmental > Aquatic > Non-marine Saline and Alkaline > Saline | place: Antarctica: Organic Lake...
GCGGTGAACAGACTGAATAACCGACCACGAAAACGGCTGGGTTATCGCACACCGACAGAAGTTTTCTGGGGCGAATACTCAGGAGGCTTGGATACGAGCGGTGCTGCACTTATTACTTGAATCCAGGTTAAGGGAAGTGCAATGACACTGAAGAGCATCTTTTTAAAACCCGTTGGCCGCCCGATCGAAGGTGTCATCAAAGCCGACGACGAGGCCAGCCTTCGCCTCGAAATTGACGAATACGTGCTGACGAACGAAGTTGAAAAGCGCCTTGAAGATTTTCTGGATGCCTACAACAACTACGAAGGTGCGAACGGTGTTTGGGTTTCCGGCTTCTTTGGGTCGGGTAAGTCGCATCTACTTAAAATGCTGGCCCTATTACTTGAGAATCGGATGCTTGAAAGTCAGGAGATGGATGGTGCTTCAACCCTGGAACGTTTCCTTCCAAAATGCATCGACAACGAAATTCTCCGAGCTGGTTTGAAGAGGGCGGTCGCCATTCCCTCAAAAAGTATTTTGTTCAATATTGACCAGAAAGCCGACGTTATCAGCAAAACCCAAATCGATGCGCTGCTGGCGGTATTCGTCAAAGTTTTTGACGAAATGCGTGGTTATTACGGCAAACAAGGGCACATCGCCCAGTTCGAACGTGACCTGGACAGCCGCGACTTTTACCAGCGGTTCAAAGCCGAATATGAAAACGTGGCCGGGCGGTCTTGGCAGAGAGGTCGTGAGCAGGCGATTTTGGAAGGGGCGAATATCGCCAAAGCTTACGCGGCGGTGACCGGAGTCGACCAACAGTCGGCAATGGGTATCCTTGATAAATATCGGAGCGATTACCGTGTCTCGATTGAAGATTTTGCGGACAACGTTAACGCGTATATCGAGAAGCAAGCGGCTGAAGGCGGGCATAAAGAATTTCGTCTGAACTTCTTTGTCGACGAAGTAGGCCAGTACATTGCCGACAACATCAAGCTGATGACCAACCTGCAGACCATCGCGGAAAGTTTGGCCACCAAGTGCCGGGGCCGCGCCTGGATTGTGGTCACTGCTCAGGAAGAGATGAAGAACGTCGTCGGTGAGCTGGGCAAGCAGCAGGGGAATGACTTCTCAAAAATTCAGGCGCGCTTTAACAACCGCATGAAGCTGTCCAGCGCAGACGTGGCCGAAGTGATTCAGAAACGCCTGCTGACAAAGACCGAGGAGGGTGTTAATCAGCTATCGGATGTTTACCGCTCGCAGTCCAACAACTTCAAAACCCTTTTCGACTTTGCGGACGGTTCAGCCACCTACCGTAATTTTCGCGATCGGGACCACTTCATCCACAGCTACCCGTTTATTCCCTATCAATTCGCACTCTTCCAGTCGGCGATTCAGAATTTGTCGCAGCACAGTGCGTTTGAAGGCAAACACAGCTCGGTGGGTGAACGCTCCATGCTGGGCGTATTTCAGCAAGTCGCCATCCACATCGGTGATCACCAGATAGGTCAGTTAGCGACTTTCGACCTTATGTTCGAAGGCATCCGGTCTGCACTGAAGTCACAAATACAACGCGCAATCATCCAGGCCGAAAACCACCTGGACGGCCCGTTCGCGATTCGATTGCTGAAAGCATTGTTTTTGGTGAAATACGTCAAAGAGTTCAAACCAACCGTTCGTAACCTCTGTGTGCTCATGTTGGACGCATTCGATCAGGACCTGCCGGCACTTCGGAAGAAAATCGAAGAGGCACTCAGCCTGCTGGAACAGCAAACCTATATACAGCGCAACGGTGACCAGTACGAGTACCTGACCGACGAAGAGAAAGACGTCGAACAGGAAATCAAGAATGTGGAAGTCGAGTCATCCGACGTTGCAGATGAGCTTGAGAAGATCATCTTCGACTACGTCATCAAGCAGCGTAAGATCCGCTACGATGCAGGACCTTCCCAGAACCAAGGGCAGGACTATACCTATTCGCGCAAGCTGGATGACCGGCTGCACGGGCGCGAATACGAACTGGGCATTAATATCGTAAGCCCATTTCACGAGCATACCGACAACGAGCAAATGCTCCGCACCGCTTCAACCTACAAAGCCGATGAACTCTTTGTTCTGATGCCTTCTGACGAGCGTTTGGTGCGTGACCTGCTAATGCTCAAGCGCACAGAAAAATACATCAAACAGAACATCTCGGTGACTCAACAGGAGTCTGTTAAACGGATTCTGAACGACAAAGGCTTTCAGAATCGTGAACGTGAAGCCCGAATACGGCAGCAGGTTCAGTCTCTCCTCAGCAAGTCCAAACTCCTGATCGGTGGCGCGGATGTAGAGGTGCCCAACGAAGACCCTCAAACCCGCATTATTCGGGGTTTTCATGAGCTGATTGCCCGCGCTTACCCCAACCTCCGCATGCTGCGAGGTGTTTCCTACTCGGAAAACGATATAAGCAACTGCCTGAAGCGGGCAGAAGACGGTTTGTTTGGTAATGATGCGACCGCCCTGGCGGAGTCCGAACAGGAAGTGCTGGCCTTTATTCAGAGCAACAATCGTGGCGGTGTTCGCACCACCCTGAAGGGCCTGCTGGAAAAATTTGAGCGCAAGCCCTATGGCTGGTACTACGCCGCTATTCTCTGCACGTTGGCCAACCTGTGCGCACGCGGAAAGGTAGAGGTTCGTCTCGACGGTAACATCCTGGAAGACGCCGAACTCGAACGCGCGTTACGCAACACCCACGGGCACAACAACCTGGTTCTGGAACCGCAAATAGAGTTTACAGCGTCTCAGGTGCGGGCCCTCAAGGCGTTCTATGAAGACTTTTTCGACGGCCCGCCCCGAAGCGGCGAAGCCAAAGCCTTAGGCAAGGAAACTGGCGAGGCTTTCCAGGACATGTTCCATCAGCTTAACCCGCTGGCAGCCCAGGCTGGCCAGTACCCGTTTCTCATTGCCTTAAAGCCTGCGCTCGAAACGCTGAAAGATGTCGCTGGCAAACCTTACACCTGGCACCTGACCGAATTAAGTAAGCAGGAAGACCAGCTGCTTGATCTGAAAGAGGACGCCATAGACCCCATTCGCAAATTCATGAGCGGGTCACAGAAAGACATCTACAACCAGGCACGGTCACTGCTACAGACCCAGGAACCCAATTTCATCTATGTGCTCGGAGATGAGATCGAGCAAATTCGCTCGATTCTCAACGATCCCAAGTGCTACAAAGGCGGCCGCATCCAGCAGCTCAAGGGGCAACTGGACAGCCTGAAAGCGCGCATTGTTGAAAAGGTTAACCAAACCCGTTCCAGAGCGGCCGCATCCCTGAACACCATGCAAGAACGCATGCAGAGCATGGATGAATACCAGTTGCTGCCGGAGCCCCGTCGGGCGGAACTGAACAAGCCGTTCCAGGATCTGAGCGAGCACATCGACGGGCAGCAGATCATCGCGGTCATTAATGACCGCCTACGCTTTTTTGAAGAAGAGGGCTATCAGAAGGTCTTGGCCAGAATGGTGGACCTGGCCAATCAAAAATCTGCACCCCCGACAGACCCAAAGCAAGCTCCTGGCTTAAAGGGCGCCGACAAGCCACACCAGGTCAAGGAACCGCCCGCCGAGTACGTTCATTCGCGCAACCTTCACGTGCCCTACGACAAAGCCTGGCTGGCCGATGAAAACGATGTAGACCGCTACCTGGTGTCCCTGCGCGAAACCTTGCTGCAAGAAATTCAGCAAGGCCGCAAGGTGCAAATTTAGAGTGTGTAAGCCAAAGGGATGGCTATGAATGACGCAGAGCGGGATATTCTTAAACTGATTCGCTGCGGTGAAAACTTGACCGTCGAGTTCAAGAGCGACGCAAGAAGCCTGCCTGACCGGGATCTGATTGCAGCGGTCGTGGCCCTTGCCAACACGGAAGGGGGCGATCTGTTTTTGGGCGTAGAAGATGACTGTACCATCACCGGCCTACATGCCAACCACCGGAACGTGACGGGGATGCCCGCCCTGATTGCCAACAAAACCATCCCGTCGATGGCGGTTCGTGTTGAGTCCATCGAGCTGGAAGGGCAGTTAATTGCCAGAATTCACGTACCCAAGTCCCGACAGTTGGTGTCCACTTCAGACGGTTTGTTGCAAAGGCGTCGCCTGAAAATGGACGGCAGCCCAGAGGCAGTACCTTTCTACCCCCACGAATTTGTGCAGCGCCAATCCAGTCTTGGCGTCACCGATCCCTCCGCACTGCCGCTGGAAAACCTGGCGGTTGAAGACCTGGACCCAATTCAGCGTATCCGCATCCGCAATGCCATCAAGAAATACGGCGGCGACCAGAGCCTGCTGCCGCTGGCGGATGAAGAGCTGGACGGTGCTCTGGGGCTGACTGTGACGGTAAGCGGCAAGCGTTACCCGACAGTGGCGGGTTTGCTGCTGCTGGGCAATGAAATGCAGCTGCGGCAACACCTGCCGTCCCATGAGGTGGCATTTCAAGTGCTGCGTGGTACCGATGTGCTGGTCAACGAGTTCTACCGCAAGCCACTGCTGGAGACCTTTGAGGAGGTCGAGCTGCTGTTCCGGGCGCGGGTGGAAGAAGAAGAAATCCAGATTGGCTTGTTCCGCGTGCCCATCCCCAACTTTGATCGGCGAGCTTTCCGCGAAGCTTTTGTAAACGCGCTTGTGCATCGCGATTACAGCGCGCTGGGTGCGGTACACGTGAGGCTGGATGACGATGGCCTGAGCATCAGCAACCCCGGCGGCTTTGTAGAAGGCGTTAACCTGGACAACCTGCTGGTAGCCGACCCTCGGTCGCGCAATCCGTTATTAGCTGACATTATCAAACGCATCGGTCTGGCCGAACGCACTGGCCGGGGCATCGACCGGATCTTTGAGGGCATGCTCCGTTATGGGCGCACCGCCCCGGATTACTCCATGTCGTCCGCTTATACCGTTGCCGTGCGCATGAGCGCTGCGGACGCAGACGCCGAATTTCTGCGCATGATCGTTCAACGCGAGGAACAAACCGGCACCGCCATGCCTATCGATAGTTTAATAATTCTGTCCCGGCTGCGTAATGAGCGGCGGTTGAGAACAACGGATTTGGCCAGATCCGTGCAAAAGCCAGAAACTGTGGTTCGGGGCACCTTGGAGAAGCTGGTGGAAGCCGGCATGGTGGAAGCCCACAGCACCGGCAAAGGCCGCACTTACACCCTGAGCGTTAAGGTGTATCAGGGTGCTGGCGAGAAGGCAGCCTATGTCCGGCAGGCGGGGTTTGAACCCATTCAGCAGGAACAGATGGTGCTGAACTTTATCGATACCCACGGCAGTGTAAAACGAGCGGATACTGCCGACCTGTGTCAGATCAGCCCATTTCAAGCTACCCGGCTCCTCAATCGCTTGAAAAATAAAGGGGTGATACTCCCTGTGGGCCAGGGAAAGGGGACTCGATATGAGCGCAGTTAAATAGAATACGTGCGCCACACATAGGTGCTCGTATTTTACGAGCGATGCACGTATTTTCGTGTGAGGCGTTGTATAGAGCACCGTGTTGTATCACTGGAATAGGTGGTTGGCACGGCCAGCAAGTATTTTTAGGATACAGTGATGATAGACCGACTTGAGCTGAGAAACTTCGCGTCATTTAACAAACTGGAGATAGATTTTTCGCCAAAAATCAATGTAATTATTGGCGAAAATGGCACCGGTAAAACCCATCTGCTCAAGGCGGCTTATGGTCTGTGTGCAGGAGCGCCGCTGTTCAGGAGCAAGCCCGACACCAACGAAGGAGAGCTTGAAGAGGCGTTAACAGCCAAGTTTTTGCGACTGTTTATGCCGCTGGATGACAAGCTCGGCAAGCTGCACTGCCACGGTGCCAAAGATCGCGCGTATCTTTCGGCACAATTTGCTGGGGGGCAAAAATTCTCCGCTACCTTTTTCAATAACTCCAACGAGCTGTCGATCCAGAATTCGACAAACTACAACCAGTACCTGGCCGAGGCGGTGTTCATCCCCACCAAAGAGGTGCTCTCTCTGGTAAAAGGTATGGCGGATGAGTCTCACGACCAAAAGACCGTCGAGCTGATTTTCGATGACGGCTATGTGGACCTTGCCACCGCGCTCACGAAAAGTGGGGACGAGGATCCTGAAACCCGAGTAAACGTTGATCCAAGGCTAAATTCCGTCATTCCACAATTGGTCAAGTTAATCGGAGGTAGATACCAGTGGGAGAACGGGGGGTTCTGCTTCCAGCCAGGCAAGTATCGGGAAAAGCCTTCACCCAGCCGCACCAGATCCAAATCTGCTCAGGCATATCAGGACTCGACAGTAACTGAATTTGTACCAGAAAGTGGACGCCAATACTCAAGCGGAATGACCGCTGAAGGATTCAGGAAGATTGGTATTTTGCACAGGTTACTGAGTAACGGCTCCCTCAATCCTGGCGCCAGTGGCCCACTGTTTTGGGACGAGCCGGAGTCAAATATGAACCCTAAGCTGATGAAGTTGCTTGTGCAGGTCCTGCTAGAGCTGTCCCGTAATGGACAGCAGATCATATTAGCCACTCATGATTATGTTCTGCTCAAGTGGTTAGATTTACTGGTTGCCCCTGGTAAGGGTGACCACATTCGCTTCCATGCATTGGTCAATAATGGCGACGAGATAACGATTCAGTCTGCTGGCAGCTACAAAGACCTGGACAACAATGCAATCGCCAATACGTTCAGCGATCTTTATGACGAAGAGATCAGTCGTTCGTTAGGAGGGAACTGATGACAATCCTTGCGGAAGATGATCTCGAATTTGACTTCAGCGCAGCCATCAACGCAGTCAGGTTCGATAATAATGCTATTCATGGGCAAAGCACCATGAAGCGAGTTGATTTTATCGCGGAGTACGAGGATCGATTCGTTTTTGTGGAAGTGAAAGATCCTGATAACCCCGCAGCCGTGAATTCTGAAGCATTCAAGACAAAGCTCTTCGGTGGCAATTTAATACCCGATTTGGCGGGCAAGTACAGAGACAGTCTCTGGTTCCGCGCACTCAGTGGCAAGGCGGGGAAGCCCGTCCATTATATCGTCCTGCTATCCATGGCCTCGCTTGATCCCGCACTACTGTTAACCAAGCAGGATGAGCTTCATCGTTGCTTGCCCATGAATCACAAAGACTGGTCGATACCGTTTGCTCAGGCATGCGTCATCCTCAACTTGAACCAGTACAAGAAGCAATTTGGAAATCATGCCGTCCGTAGAATAAGTGGGGGAGCTTAAGACATGGAGACGCCGAAACTCAAGAAGTTCGCCCAGTTCGCGCGCCGCAGCCTAATTGAACAGGTGACCGCCAAGCTTAAGCTGGTGCTGGCGGAAGAAAACCCAGCCCGGCGGGAACGCCCACAGGTCATTAAAAAGCTGGAAGACGCGGTAGCAGAGCAGGGTAAGGAACAAGTCATCGAACGGGTGGCCTATATCTGGTTCAACCGATTCTGCGCTCTGCGCTTTATGGACGTGAACCGCTATAACCGCCTCGGCATAGTTTCACCCGCAGAGGGGCAGTTTCAACCGGAGATTCTGGCCGACGCGAAGATGGGCCAGATTGATGAGGGAATGGTAACGGAAGCGACCCGGCGGCGAATTTTTGCTTTGCTGGATGGCAAAACCCCCAGCCAAGACCCGCAAGGTGAAGCCTACCGCCTACTGGTGGTGGCAGCCTGTAACCACTGGCACAGTGCCATGCCGTTCCTGTTTGAACGCATCGACGACTACACCGAGCTATTGATGCCGGGCGACTTGCTCTCAGGCAACTCTATTCTCGCCTACACCCGTGAGGCCATGACGCCAGACGCCTGTCAGGATGTCGAGGTGATCGGTTGGCTTTACCAGTTTTACATTTCTGAGAAGAAAGATAAGGTTTTTGAAGGGCTGAAGAAGAACACTAAGATTACGGCCGAAAACATCCCCGCCGCCACCCAGCTTTTCACCCCGCACTGGATTGTGCGCTACCTGGTGGAGAACTCTCTGGGTCGTCTTTGGATGCTCAATCGGCCAAATTCCGGTCTGGTCGAGCAAATGGATTATTACATTAAGCCAGCGCCTGCGGCGGATGGTAGAGAGGAACCGGAAACCGACTTTCTGCGCATCAACAAACCGGAAGAGATCAAGATCTGCGATCCAGCCTGCGGCTCCGGCCATATGCTGACCTATGCCTTCGATTTGCTTTATGCCATCTACGAAGAAGAAGGATACGAGCCCGCTGACATTCCGGCCATGATCCTGACTCATAACCTTTACGGTATCGAGATCGACGAACGTGCGGGGGAACTGGCAGCATTTGCACTGGCTATGAAGGCGGCTGCCGGGAACCCGAAAGAAGAAAAGAGCAACCACCGTCGCTTTTTCCGCAACCCGATACAGCCAAATATCTGCGTGCTGGAAAACGTTCACTTTGATGAAGTTGAACTCAACGAATATATGGATGCGATCGGCCGTGACTCGTTCACGAACGAGCTGCGCGAGACGCTAAATCAGTTCGAGCAGGCCAAGAACTTCGGTTCGCTGATCGTTCCAAAGCTGCGCGACCCGGAAGAGACGTTGCGGGCGGTTTCGGCGCGCGATTTTACGGGCGATCTGCTGCTTAAGGATATGCAGGCTCGCGTGGTCACCGTGCTGCGTATGGCCGAGGCTCTTTCGCCTAAATACCACGTGGTGGTGGCTAATCCGCCTTATGCTGCAGCAAGTGGACTGAATCCAGCTTTGAAATCCTGGACAGCTTCAAATTTTCCAAACTCGAAGGCTGATCTTTTTGCAATGTTCATGGAACGAGGCCTGAAACTATCCAGTCACCGTGGTCTGCTGGCAATGATAAACATGCAGTCGTGGATGTTCTTGGCTGCTTACGAAAAGTTGCGAGCTCATATTTTGAATAATGCAACGATTCTTTCACTGGTACACATTGGTGAGCGTGGCTTTGATTCAATTGGCGGCTCGGTCGTATCAACGGTAGCTTTCGTTGTGATGTCCGGGGCCGACGACAAGCACCACGGTGATTTCATAAGGGTTGTGGAAGGGAAGAACGAAAGTGAGAAGAGATTAACTCTTTTATCCCCTGATGCTCGGCAGCATTTTCGCCTGCCATCTACTGCCTTCCGTGAAATCCCAGGTAGCCCAATCTCCTACTGGTCATCTCCGGCTGCACTCAAAATCTTTTCAAATCACCCTGCTTTATCCAATTTTGTAGACACGCGTGTTGGCCTTATCACCGGTGACAACAATCAGTATATTCGGTTCTGGTCCGAAGTGTCGTTCGATGGGGTTGGGCTTGAACTTGATCATCAGGCAGCTGTTATGAGTGGGAAAGTCTGGTTTCCACAGTCAAAAGGTGGAGAGTATCGCAAGTGGTTCGGCAACCATGAGACGGTTTTGGACTGGTCAAATGATGGTTTCGAACTTCAAAATAGAATGCATGATTCCGGGACACGGACGCTTGCGCATAATTTCAACTTGGACAAGCTTTTTCAGAAGGCTGCATCTTGGACAAAGATATCGACTGGTCCCATATCTGCACGTATCCAACCCCCCGGCTTTATTTTCAATGACGCTTCGGCGAATGCATTTGCTAATCAAAATTGCTCCGAAGAAGCTATTGTAAGCCTACTTTGCTCTAAAATAACTACATGCCTGCTACCACTACTCAACCCTACGCTTAATTATCTTCCGGGGACTATTGGGGCTTTGCCTGTCGCCACGTCTATTGTTACTGGATCAGACGCGGAAAGACGAGGTCAAACGCTGATTTCGAGAGCCAAATCCGATTGGGACGCCTACGAAATCTCTTGGGATTTCACTACGCTCCCGCTGCTTCAAACGGATCACTGGGCCGATACGCTGGAGGGTCGCTATATCCGTCTGCGCGCCAATTGGCAGTGTGTGACGGACGAGATGCAACGGCTGGAGGAGGAGAACAACTGTATCTACATTGACGCCTACGGCCTGCAAGATGAACTGATCTCCGAAGTGCCGATTGAAGAGATCACCCTTACCTGCAACCCCGCTTATCGTTATGGCGTGAAGAGTTCCGAGGAAAATCGTGAAAAGCGACTCCTTGCCGACACCATGGCTGAGTTCCTGTCCTACGCTGTAGGCTGCATGTTTGGCCGCTACGCGCTGGACAAACCGGGGCTGATCTTGGCCAGCCAGGGCGAAACTATCGAAGACTACCTGAAGCAAATCCCTGAGCCGAGCTTCCCGGCTGATGACGACAATGTGATCCCGATGCTCGCGGGTGACTGGTTCACTGATGACATTGTCGAGCGTTTTCGCGAGTTTCTCCGCGTCGCTCTTGGCGAGGAGCATTATGAGGCGAACCTCCGCTTCGTCGAGCAGGCGCTGGGCAAGGATGTTCGCAATTACTTCCTGAAGGACTTCTACAACGACCATGTGCGGCGTTACAAGAAGCGGCCGATTTACTGGCTATTTTCTTCCCCCAAAGGCTCCTTCAATGCACTGATTTATATTCACCGCTATCGCCCGGATACGGTCAGCGTGGTACTCAATGACTATCTGCGTGAGTTCCGCACCAAACTTGCCTCCCAAAAAAGCCATCTGGAGGCGGTCAGTATCAGCGCCAGTGGATCTTCGGGGGAAAAGACAAAAGCACTGAAAAACATTGAAAAAATCAGCCGGGATATCGTGGAGCTGGAGGACTACGAGCGCGACGTGCTCTATAAATTGGCCACCGAACAGAAAGAGATCGATCTGGATAAAGGCGTTAAGGCGAACTATCCAGAGTTTGGCAATGCCCTGAAGAAAGTAACCGGATTGAGCAAATGAGCGACCGTATTACCCAGGCCTTGAATAAGTTATTCGACCGTCACCGTATCGTGTTCTGGTACGACACCAAGCAAGAGCTGCGCAGTGATTTTGAGTCGGTGTCACTCCCCGATGTAGAGAAGCTGGAAATCGCTAACAATGAGTACGGGTTGAAATACCGTGTTCTGCGTGAAGCGCCAACGCAGAAGTTCCTGCTCTATAAAGAAGGCCCACAGCCAGCGGAACTCGATAACTGGTTGCTGGATGTGCAGTTGGCGCACGGTGAATTTCGTACCGATCAGGTGGCTATCTGGCTGTCTGAGTTGGAGCTGGGCCTGGAGTTTGCCGAGATTGCACAGGCTCACGCAGAATTCTTCCAGGCTGAAAAACGCAAGGATGCTTTGAAAAAGTGGCTGAAGCCCGACGATACCGCCGGCCAGTTGCGGCTGAAAATGCTGGCTGTGTGCGCGGGTAGCGAACCCCGTATGGACTCGGTGGTAGAGACTTTGCTTCAGCAGTTGGCCGATGACCGGGTTGAGGGCATGCGGCTGATTGAACGCTGCGGGTTGGACACTTTCCTCTGGGAGCAACTCACGCGCTTTTATGGCTACGAATCCAGTGAGCCGAGTCTGCGGGATTTCGTTATCGCGTTATTCAAATCCTGCTATGCCATGAGTACCGATGGCGAGTTCAAAATGACGGGCGATGCTCTGGTTTTTCTTAAGCGCTGGAAGGACAGCCGTCAGTTTGAATCTGGGTTTGAGGCCTTATCCGCTGAGTGTGCCGATGTGCTTGGCATTGAGCAGGATCTTGGCAAGCGGGATTTCCGGAACCTGATCGAATTGGATTACTTCCGCCTGATCGACCAGAAGATTATCAGCGACCTGGTGCGAGCCGTGATTGGGCGTACGGTAACCAGTGGCGATGTGGCCCTCTGGGTGCGTCAGCGTCGCCAGGGGCATTGGTACGATGAATTCCGGGATCTTTACGAGGCCATCGAGTTTGGTGCCCGCTTTATTCAGATGCTGGGCGAGGCCAATCTCACCATGGACAGCCTGGCCGATGGCGTGCAGCGATACAGTCGCGCCTGGTTTCAGATCGACCAGCTCTACCGCAAGTTTACCTACCATGTGCGACTGTCTGGCCAGCCATCATTAATGGGTGCGTTGAGTGAGCAGGTGGAGAATCTGTACTCCAACAGTTATTTGCTGAAGCTTGGGGACGCATTCCAGATACACGTGGATTCGAGTGCCCGCTGGGAAGCGTATCCAGTCGTTCAGCAAAACACCTTTTTTGAGCATTGGGTGCGCCCGTTCCTGCGCAAGGACAAACGGGTGTGTGTGATTATTTCCGACGCTATGCGCTATGAGATCGGTGACGAGCTGCTGAGCCTTATCCGCCAGGAAGACCGCTACAGCGCCGAGCTTGAGCCTGCGCTCTCCATGTTGCCAAGCTATACCCAGCTCGGTATGGCCGCTCTGCTGCCTAATAAAACCCTGGCGATTGCGGATAACGATACCGGCACAACGCTGGTGGATGGCCAGAGTTCTCAGGGCACCGCCAATCGCACCAAAATCTTGCAGGCAGCCCTAGAGGGGCGTGGTTTGGCGATCAGGGCGGAAGAGTTTATGCAGCTCAACCGTGACGACAGCCGGGATGTGCTAAAAGGCAACGATGTGCTGTACATCTATCACAATCGCATCGACCACACCGGCGATAAAATGCACTCCGAAGGGCAAGCCTTCGAGGCGGCGGAACAGACCCTGGACGACCTGATTCGCCTGATCAAAAAGTTGACGGCAGCGAATGCCAATAACCTGCTGGTGACCGCCGATCACGGCTTTATCTACCAGAATCGTGAGCTGGACGAGAGCGATTTTCTCAGTGTGCCCGTCAACGGCGACACTATTCTCTACCGCGACCGACGTTTCGTGTTGGGGAAGGGTTTGGCATCCTCTCCCGCGTTCCATCACTTCTCGTCTGAGCAGCTTGGTCTGGAAGGGGATATGGAAGTGCAGGTTCCCAAGTCCATCAACCGGTTGCGCCTGAAGGGCTCCGGCAGTCGCTTTGTTCATGGCGGTGCTTCGTTACAGGAGGTGGTGATACCGGTGCTGAAGGTGAACAAGAAACGCCAGAGCGATGTCAGCGCCGTTGAGGTGGATATCCTGCGGGGGGCCAGTTCGGTAATTACTTCCGGCCAACTTGCGGTCACCTTGTATCAGTCCGGGCCGGTAACGGAAAAAATTCAACCACGCTTGCTGCGTGCTGGCATTTACACCGAGGCTGGCGAGCTGATTTCCGACAGCCACGAGTTGGTGTTTGATTTAACCTCAGAGAACCCCCGTGAGCGTGAGCTGCAGGTGCGCTTTTTGCTGTCCCGCAAGGCGGATGAAGCGAATGGCCAGGAAGTGTCCTTGCGGCTTGACGAGCAGCATGCCGGCACGTCTCATTACAAAGAGTACAAATCGCTCAATTATATGATGCGGCGGTCCTTTACCAGCGATTTTGATTTTTGAGGATGCGAATAGATGAGTGAGTTGTGCGCTGCTATTGAAGTTGGCGATCTGGCCAGGGTCGTGTCGATCCTGACCAACCCTGAAGAGGGGGCTGTTAGTCCAGAGGAAATGAGCGGTGCCGGTTTTAGGCTTGCGCTGGACTCCGGCTTCAAAAAAGTCGCTTGGGTATTGTTGAGTGACGGTCGGTTCAATCCGAACGCTGATAACAGTGAGCCACTGCGCCAAAGCATACGGTTAGGGTATCTGGATATCGCTTCTGCGTTATTGGAGAAAGGCGCTAATCCCAATTTCCGCTGTGAAGAATCCAACAGCGCCATACTGCTCGCGTTGGAGTACGAATACTTCGATCTTGCCCAAAAAATGATTAATTGTGGTGCTGAGGTGAACATCCGCAACGGTCGAGGTTGGACGCCGTTGATCTGGGCATCTATTAAGGGCTACCGGAAGATTGTTGATTTTCTGATTGATAACGGCGCAGATGTTCACATTTGTAATAATGATGGCTGGAATGCCCTTACTGGTGCCTTCTTTAAAAACCGGACAGACATTGTGGGCCTTCTTATTGAGCAAGGTGCCCACTTCGGTCGGAAATACAGCGAAGCTGCGCTGCTCTCCGCCTATGAACACGGTTATCTAGAACTGGTACGAAAACTGGTCGAGGATGGCACTCATGTGAATATTGTGGATGGCAGTGGGGATTCGTTGCTGATTTTGGCCTTTCGGCGGGGTGACTTGGCTGTTGTGGAGTTACTGCTGGAGCATGGAGCGGACGCGAACGGCCGGTCCGGAAAAGGAAATCCGGCGCTTTCGGTTGCGCTAACCTACCATCACTACAACTTAGCTACTCTATTAGTGAATTACGGAGCAGCCGTAAATGCTCCCAACCAAAATGATTGGTCACCATTATTACAAGCTGCAGAGAATGGCAGCGCACAGTTGTGCCAACTCCTTATCGAAAAAGGTGCGGCGGTTAACCATCAAGTAAAGAGTCACTACGCCCCTTTGCTTCAGGCTGCAAGCAATGGCCATTTAGAAGCTGTAGAAGTGCTAGTAGGAGCTGGTGTTGACTTGAATATCAAAAATTCAAAGGGGACCCACGCTCGAAAACTTGCCAGTTTATTCAAACACTTAAAAATCGACTCGTTTTTGGAAGAGCATGGGGCACTTGAGTAGTGATAACCGAATTAGAAGTCTTCGATGCTGTCCGTCGTGGCTACCTTGAGTTCGAAACAGCATCGAACACTGAGATTCTTGATTATTTTTCGGCTATTTATGAAGAGTCCGTCGCCGGCCATGCCAGTCATATCAAAGGAATTCTGTTCGAGCAGGAATACGTCGATCTGCTAGCCACACAAGGCGTGGAAGCTCAGATTTTTGAGGCTACCAATCATCCTGTAACAGACATCTCAATTTGGGACGAAGGCGATGTAGTCGTTGAATTGCAGCTTAAGGCTACCGAAAGTGTCAGTTACGTAAATGCCGCTATCGAGGAGTACCCAGAGGTCGGCTTTGTGGTTACCTCCGAGGTTGCTGGTGGTTTTGATAGCGAGATGGTAATCGATTCAGGCATTGAGAATGCGGCTCTTGAACAGGCGATAGGTGAGACCCTTTTGGATGATGTGGTGAATCCTGTCAGTCCACTCTCGATGATCGGTTGGCTCATCGGTTTGCCGTTCTAAATAACGAAACACCAGAGGAAACATTGTGAGCTCACTGGATGCGAAGATTAACCAACATTTCCCTGGCGTGGTTGTTCGCAAGGATCTGGTGAAGACGGTGAAGGGCAACGCCATTGTTCCCTCGTACGTGTTGGAGTACTTGTTGGGGCAATACTGTGCCACGGATGACGAAGCGACCATTGAAACTGGGATCAGCACGGTTAAGGAGATTCTGGCCAAGCACTATGTTCATCGCAATGAGGCGGGCCTGATTCGCTCCAATATCAAAGAGAAGGGGCGTTACAAGGTCATCGACAAGGTGACTGTGTCACTGAACGATAGCCGAGATGTGTACGAAGCTGAATTCGAAAACCTTGGTATCAAAAAGGTGCTGGTTGATTCGGGCACGATCAAGAAGCATCCGAAGCTATTGGTTGGTGGAGTTTGGTGCATCTGTGATATTGAGTACGATTTTAGTGAGGATGGCCAATCTACCCCGTGGGTTCTCCTATCCTTAAAACCGATCCAGCTGTCGAGTCTTGATTACGATGCTTACCTGGAAGGGCGCAGGCAGTTCACTACCAGTGAGTGGATTGATGTACTGATGCAAAGCATCGGGTTGAATCCCGAAGCGTTTGGTCGCCGTAGCAAGCTGATTCAATTGGTGCGCCTTATTCCTTTTTGCGAACGAAACTACAACTTGATTGAGCTGGGACCGAAAGGTACCGGAAAATCTCACGTGTACTCCGAGTTTTCACCCCATGGAACTCTGGTTTCTGGGGGGGAAGCTACCCTCCCAAAACTGTTCATCAATAACACCACGGGCAAAATTGGCCTGGTCGGTTATTGGGATGTGGTTGCTATGGATGAGTTTGCCGGCAGTGGCAAAAAGCCTGATATAAAGCTCATTGATACGCTAAAGAATTACATGGCCAACAAATCCTTCAACCGCGGTACTGGCCCGCAGGGTGCAGAGGCGTCCATGGTCTTCATTGGTAACACCTCCCACAATGTCCCGTACATGCTCAAAAACGAGCATCTGTTCATGGATTTGCCAGAAACCTATAGAAACAGCGACGGCCAAGCCATTCTGGATCGCCTTCATTGCTTTTTGCCTGGCTGGGAAATGGACAATCTGCGCAATGATATGTTCTCGACCGGTTTTGGCTTTGTAGTGGATTACCTTGCGGAGGTGCTTCGCTCCCTGCGTAGCTATGATTTTTCTGATCGCTATCAGGATCGTTTCACTCTCTCGTCAGATATTTCAACCCGTGACCGGGATGGTATCAACAAGACCTTTTCTGGCCTGATGAAGATCCTTTTTCCCCATGGTGGGGAGACTGAGGAGGAGGTTGAGGAAATACTGCGTTTTTCAATGGAAGGCCGCAAGCGCGTAAAAGATCAATTAATGCGCGTGGACTCAACCTACGCCACGGTTAACTTTTCTTATCAAAACGCCGTTGGTGAAAAACAGCAGGTTACGACGCTGGAAGAGGAAGAATACCCGACCTATTACTACAAAACGATCATTGATGAGGACGATGTCAAATGTGCTGATTTAGCGGCCCCAGAGGGTCTTGGCGCAGTTAAGTCGCAGCCCGTCCCCAGCACCCCTCAGGTCATTCTGGAAGAGAAGCACATTACCTTTCAAGAGAACCAAAAAGGTGTGTCGTATGAGCTTTTGTTCGGCCCTTATCTGAAAGATGCCACGAAAATAACCATTACAGACCCGTACATTCGACTGTTTTATCAGATCCGAAATCTGATGGAATTGTTGGAGCTGATCGTCAAAACCAAGGCCGAAGAAGACGAAATATCGGTTCATCTGGTCACCCGCCGCGACGAGTTCAAAGGTGAATTACAAGACGACAGTTTTGAGAAGATGCGGAGTTCTGCTGATACCGTCGGAATCAACTTTACCTGGGAATTCGATGAAACTGGCACAATCCACGCCCGCCACATCGTTACGGACGCCGGATGGAAGATATCTCTTGATAGGGGATTGGACATTTTTCAACACTACGAGATGAACGACGTATTTGCGTTTGCTAATCGTCTGCAAAAACATCGATCGTCAAAGGCGTTTGAGGCAACTTTTATCCGGCATCATAATAAATAGTGACGTGTTGTCACGGCCTGTTCGTCCCGAGACTAGCGACAGGTGCTGTACGGGCGGGCTAAGACGCCAAGACTTGAGTTTGTTGTTAAAGTTCGTTTCGCTGCGAAACAAGAGGCGTATAACGCTATGCCAGGGCAAGAATCAGTGGCTGATGAGTATCTGATTTATATAAATTTATGGTGCCCTCGGCAGGACTCGAACCTGCTACCTTCCCCTTAGGAGGGGGATTTTAGCCCTTTAGCATCAATACCTTACGACGTTAAGTAACTGATAATATTGAATTAGTGTTTTTCTTTGTTTTTTGTTGTTCGTTAATAATCGCCCGTTCTGGTAACATATTGGTCACACGTTTTGATCTGTTACCGGAGCGTCACCATGGCCAAGTCCAAGCTGTCATCTATCACCGAAACCGCTGCTGCTGAGTTCGACAGCGCCGCCAGCGAGCGAGACACCACGTTTTGCACGATGCAGCCGGGGCTTTATCTGATAAAACTCAAGCGCGGTAGTTCCTGGCGCTATCGTTATGAAGATGCAACCGGCAAGCGCCGAACCGTCACCATTGGCAAGTTGTCGCAGATAAAACCGGAGCAGGCAGCCCGCAAAGTCATCGACTGGCTAGATAGTGAGGCCGACCCGCTGGCAGACAAAGCTGATAAGCGTGAGCAGGCTCTCAGTGTCGCAGAGCAAGCCGAATTGCGTACCTTACGCCACTACCTTGAAAACGGTTATCGCCGTGTCATGGACTCCTGGAAGCCCAAGAACGCCAAAGCTAACGATCAGCGGATCAGATTGTACTTCCCCGATCTGCTGGACACGGATATGGGCGCGATAACTCGAAGCTACATCCACAACAATTGGCAGCCCCGCGAGAGTGAAGGCCGGGCGCACGACTCTGTTAAACGCGCCTTTGGATCACTCAAGACACTACTGGGCCAAGCCGTACAAGATGAGGTACTCGGTTCGAGTCCCCTTGACGGCATCAAACTAAAAGCGCCGACACACAAAGAGCAGGCCAAACAGGAAGAAAACGAAGATGAAATCCAACAGACCCGCCGACCATTAACCGACGATGAAATCAGCGGCATCCTAATCGGTCTGGATTTGTACGCCGAAGAAATCCGCGAGGGCAGGCGCAACAGCCGCAAACATGGCAAGCCACACCTTGCAGACCTTGATGCAGTGACCTATCCACATTGGTTTATTCCGTTTACGCACCTGGCATTGCATACCGGCCTGCGAACTGGTGATCTGCGGACGCTGACGTGGGCAGAGCTGAATATTAAGTTTGGCCGACTGATTAAGACAGCGGAAAAAAGCAAAGTAGCAGTGCGCCACGATAAGAAACCGGCTGTTATTGATCTGAAATTGAATGATCGAATCAAAATCATCATGGCCGACTGGTGGAAAGATCAGGACAGACCCAGAGACGGGCTGGTGTTCCCGTCACCACGTGGCGGTAAGTTACTCGACACAATGGCAACCCGAGCGCCGTGGTTGCGTGTGAAAAAGCTAGGGGCCATCGACACGGGTCTGGTGTTTTATTCATTCCGACACCATTTTATTTCGGCGCGGCTGGCGGCTGGCGTCCCGATGTTTACCGTTGCCAGGATGGCAGGGCATAAGTCAGTAGCGATGATTGAACAGCACTATGGCCACGTGTGCGAACAGCACCAAGACGAAGCTGTGGACGTTGTGAGTGAAGCGGTCAACAGAGCTGCGGCCAAGGTGGCTGTATGAGTTTCCTGAACGAAGTTTTCAGCGAATGGGCTGTTTTTGCCGCTAAAGCGGAGAACGGTGGAAAAGTTAAAAAAAAGGAGATAATTCGTCTGCTCGATAGCGATGCGCCAATTCCTGAAAGTGCAAAGCCACTGCTCAAAGGATTGATTACCGGTAGCTTAAAATACCAGCGAGGTGAGGTGTCTGAATATGAGGAGCTGAAAGATTCTGCGGTTATGCGTTATCAGGTCGTACTGGGCGCGCTGACTGCTCTCACGGTTGAGAATGTGCTAAAAGAACAGGCTAGGCTGCTAGGTGATCCGACGCCTGTGTTGTTAGCAAAGGAAATTGTTTCAGGGCAGTTCGATGTTAGCACCCGCGCGCTCGAAAAGTGGCTAAAAGAGGCTGGCGAACAGTAAGCCGTTTACCGTTCGGTGCTGGGGTTTTTAATATGTGAAAAATAGGTATCACCATGAACAACATAGGTGACACCAATGCAACCTCGAACAGATCAAGCCTTTTTTCGTCCCGCAGACGCTTGTCGTTACCTCGGTATCGGCAGAACCAAGCTGCATAACTTAGCCGAGCTGGACGCTACTTTCCCCCGCAAAATCCGCATTTCACCCCGTTGTGTCGGCTGGACTAGATGCCAGCTTGATACTTGGCTCGAAGCCAAACAGCGCGAGGTGACAGCATGAACAAGCTAACCACCTTCACAGAATTTGTTAACAGTTCAGGCGTAACGGATCTGCACCCAGGCAGTGCCGTTGAATCAATAGCCAATGTTGCGGCAATCGCTTTGGACCTGGCGCATTGGTTCGACCAGCACAGAGCGGCGGCGCTTATTTCCCAGCGGGTAGGCGTTCACGATGATTTAATTTATCGACTGGTACGAAGGGGCAAGGCATGAAAAACGGATTGTTAACCCCGAGCATTCGCGCAACAACAGAGGCCAGCAACGGCGCTATGTTCGGTACGCACCGTGTGCAATCAAATCTGTCAACTAATGGCCGCAGAAAAATGCGGATCATGCTGGAGCGCAACGGCTTTACCAAAGAGCAGGCCGCAGCCGCGCTGAAAGATATGGGCTTTTCAGAGCCGGTAAAAAAAGGGGCGCAAAATAATGCAGAAAAATAACGCCCTGACCGGCAGCCAAGGCGCGCAAGAAAACACACACAATGATTATAACACTGTTCAGAAACTAACCATAAGCAAAGAGCAGATTTCGGAATTCTGCCAAGCATTATTCTTGAATGCGACGAAGCCAGGTTATGTGCAACTGCGTTGCTTTCAAGACGATGGCGAAGGCACTGCACTCACTCCCTGGCATGCTGTGCTGGTTGATCCTAACGAAGATGAGCCAATGGCCAAGCTCGAAGCCGAAGCCGCCAGAGTGGCCCAGAGAGCCGCTGACACACCCCGCCCCGTAGTGTTTGCACCGCCTGTGGTTTTGCTCAATAGCAGAGTCAACGCCGCAGAGAGCAACATCTCGGAAGGGCTGGCGCTTTCGGTGGATCTTGACCAAGGCAACCCCAAAGAGGCGTTGGCAAAGTTAGAGGGCATTCTCGGAGCGCAAGCAACAAGCGTGGATCATTCCGGCGGATTTTTGCCAGATCCAGAAACCGGCGAAGCGTTGCAAAAACTTCATGCGCATTGGCGGCTGGCGGAGCCAACCCAGACCCCAGACGAACACGCCAAATTAAAACGCGCGCGGATGTTGGCGAATCATATTGTTGGTGGCGACACGACCAACAACCCGTTGGCTCACCCTATCCGCTGGCCTGGATCATGGCACCGTAAAAAAGAGCCTATTCTCTCGACAATCCAGCGGATTGATTTCAGTTCTGAAATTGATCTTGATGAGGCGCTGCAATTTCTCGAAACCGCCGCGGCTGCTATCGAAAAGCCAGACAGCCAGGTTCGCGCGTTTGGCGATGAGAACAAACGCAAACCGGCAAGCGAATACTTGGCACTGCAAGATCAGATCAGAACCGCAGAGGCGTATCACTTCCCGCTGATTCGGCTGGCTAGTAAACGTGCGGCCAATGGTACAAACGAGCGCGGTATTTTCGAAGAACTCGAAGCCCTGATGAATCAAAGTGAAGGCCCGCGCGATGAGCGTTGGCAAGGCCACTTTGATGACCTGCCGCGAACAGTCCGAGGCGCGATGAAGTTTAAGCCCACGATTGTTGAGGATTTCGAAACCGGCATTGAAGCTGTTTTTGATTTTCTCGAAGCGACCAAACCGCAAACAGGCTGGCACATCGTGCCGTTCGGAGTTAATAGCGACCCCGACCTTTCCCATGACTCGCTGGCGCTGGATCTATCCAAAGCAGGATTCAAAAACGATGCGCGATACGTTCACGGTTGGGGCAAGTGGCTGTTCTGGAGCGGCTCTCACTGGCGCGTAGACGATAGGCTGCTGCACATGACCACGACACGGGATTTTTTGCGGGCCAAGGCCAAAAAGCTGACCGAATGGGGCGAAAAAAAGGCAAGCAGTATGGATTCGCTGGCGGATGTAAAAAAGCTAATGAAATGGGTGCGAGAAAATGCGAAGGCGCTCAGACAGGCCAGCAATGTTGCCAGCGTTGAAAGCATGGCGCGCAGTAACTCGGATCTGGTGGCAACGGTAGAGCAGTTCGATAACGACCTGATGTTACTCGGTACGCCTGGTGGAACGG
>Ga0307931_1000731_pt1 | contig 21429 bp, 24 predicted proteins | sample OrgLakmetageno47_FD_201816 | JGI IMG/M metagenome (GOLD analysis project Ga0307931, IMG submission 201816) | Saline water microbial communities from Organic Lake, Antarctica - #47 | ecosystem: Environmental > Aquatic > Non-marine Saline and Alkaline > Saline | place: Antarctica: Organic Lake...
CTTTTCTGCTGACGTCATCACAAACACGTCATCAAATATACGCCTGTATACGGCGTTTGCCATGCATATAGTGGGAATATGCCCTAATATAACGTAATTTACGGTACTGACGTATTGATTGACGTATTTGGGTCAAATATTTGACGTATTTTTGTAAGGCCTATTTCGAGGAATTGCAAGCTCACGAGCTAGTAGCACTCTTGAGTATGCTCAAGGTACTGCTTCTAGTGGCAGCTGCTCCTAGCATGGCTTTTGTGCCAGCCTGCCCTGTTAATTCGGCCGTTGCTTCGATCCCTACCCGTAGTGCTAGTTTAACCAGTGCTTCCGCAAGTAGTGATGACGCAGCATCATCTTCCACACCACCTAAGTCTCTGCTCGTAGTGGGCGCAGGTGTACTAGGGCGACGAGTAGCAGCGCAGTACCACGAACGTGGTTTGGGCAAAATTACAGCGGAGACTCGCAGCGAGGCGAATCATGACGCTATTCTCGAGGAGTTGCCTTTCTTAGGACGGTGAGGCCAGTATTACTCGCCGTGTTGACAAGAACCCACGAGCATTCGTATGCGAATGACAGAAGACACCTCGCGAACTGATTCGCTGCACAGCCTCATGTACTTCGTAACTTGTAGATTTTTGAAATTGTTCGTAGTTGACTGTCTATCGTCGAGCACTGTATTGCCAAACTAGCCGCTGTAGAATCCTGACCACCACCATGGCTACAGTACTGTAGCTCTTGGATCCATTTTGCACCTTGAGAATTTGCCCAGCACATATTCCAACGAGGACCCAATAATTTTGTTTCGCATACGCATATGCTAGGTGGGACCCGAAGAGCCCTGACCCGAAAGGAGTCGTTCGCACCAAGGAGAATGGAGAGCGAGGTCGCGACATTTTCATGAAGTTTGGTCCTCAAAACTTCGACAATGTAGTGTTTTGCGCACCGCCTTCCAGCAACGATGATTACGCACAAGAGGTACGAGGAACGCAACGTGTTCGTATGCACCTGATTTTATCCTTTGCCTTCAGACATTTATGACGTTTGGCAATCATCGTCGCATTCTTTCTTCGTATACCTCCGATGACCTCTCACTCCACCCAACAAGGTGCGGGACGCTGCGAAAATGTGGAACCGCAAAGGCCGCTTCGTGTTCACGTCGTCTACTGCTGTCTACGCCGACCCAACTGATGCAGACGCCGAGGTATGCACCGAGGGGTCACCCTTGAAGGCCCCTTTGGAAGACCACCCTCGAGCCGCCAAGCTGCTGGCCTGCGAAGAAGCCTGCACGGCGTGTGGAGGCAGTGTGGTGCGCTTGGCAGGGCTCTATCACCCAGGCCGTGGAGCACACGCCTACTTCTTGAAGCAGGGCACCATGGACTCCAACGGCGAAGCTCTGGTGCGTGGTTAAGTAGTTTTCGCGTGCTAGATTATCGTTGAGCTATATGATAGATGAAGGGAAAGCATGAGAATAAAAGAGAGCGCGAGCTCCTACTGCACTTGTTCGTAGGTCAACTCCTTACCGCTAATACCTTCGTTTCACATTCGCATCCACCAAATACTTTTGAACTACCTTCCCAGGTCAATCTGCTCCACTACGACGACGCAGCGTCGCTAGTAGTCGCCGCCCTAACCCAAGGCAGCAAGGGGGCTGTTTACCTCGGGTGCGACAACAACCCCCGCACTCGGCAGGCACTGGCCGATGCCGCGGGCGCCGTAATGGGGGGTAAGTGTAAGTTCACGGGGGGGGCAGACAGCCCTGGTGGCAGCGGCCGGGCCATGAACAACGCCTGGACGCGCGAAGCTCTGGGTGGGTGGGAACCGCAGTGGAGTACTTTTGAAGATTGCATGCAGGCGCAAGCGAAGTAAATTGGCTGTCGGGGTGTTATACGGCGCATTTGGCTATTCTTTTATTTCAGAGGATTTTACCCGAGAGCCCTGGGGAATATAGATGTCTACTACCACTATTCTATCTGATCGTCAGTAGCCAGCTAATACCGAAGGCCAGAAGCTTAAAGCATTTCCCCCCTTCGAACCCTCCAAACCTGCAAACCTCATACTTAGTACTTCTCTCGAGATCGTAAATTACGCCCCCCCCCGTAATTTTGAATAACGGTTGAGCTCTGAGGATACGAAAACGCGAGGACAGGTCATCCTTCGCAACCGTCCACGCTCTTTACTCCCAGGGCCGTACCTGCGGGCAGCATACATTCTGTGGGAAGAGCTTGAATTAGCTGCATACTACTGTGAATAATATTCATCTGAGGGCCGCCTCTAATTCTCTGCTGGACTTAGAATCACGACCCGAAGAAGCAAATTCTCGCGAAGGACTTTTGGTTACAAATAATCATGTTCGGTAGCCCAATGATCACAGTCAGTGCGTCCGTTGCACTCTTGGTCGGCCACAAACATTGTGTTTCTGCTTTGAGTGCCCCTCCGCACCTTCGCCGCGCCGCAGCGGCATCCTCGTCGTCATCGTCTTGGCCGGCGGATGGTTCAATGCCTGCCCACACACAAAGCTTCCACGTGGTTGACGAACAGTCGCCGCAAACTTCAGAAGGACAGCCACCGAGAGATGCCTACACTGCAGTAGCCGAAGCTGCGGCGTCGTCCTACTACATGGAAAATGGAAACATAGTCGCAGCGGATGGTGCAGCAGCTGCTGCGGCGCCATCAGGACAGCCAGATTCGAGCAGCCCTGGCAGCAGTAGCTCTGAAGGAACAACCGCACGGTCCAGCAAGAGCCAAGAGCTAGTGCGACAAATGGAAGAGCTCAAAGCACAATTTGATGCTGTTATGGCAACGCCCACCCCCACGCCACTATCAGCTCGACCGATGTTGTACTCTCCTCCTCAAAGCCCTCCCTCTTTCTCGGAGGAAACACCACCAACAGAGCCGCCATTCACTTTCAAAGGATCGGCAATTCCAGCCACTTCAGCAGCGGGGGTGGCTACACGCAGCAGCGGTGTATCGTACACTCCATGGGGCTCTAGCCCTGCCCCTCCAGCGCCTTCGTCCCTCACGAGCGAACCCCCTAACCCCTCTACGGGGGACGCGCGCTACCCCACAGAACCCCCTCTTCCCTCACCCCAAGAGCAACCCAACCTTCAATCGCCGCCTGCGTACACTCCATGGGGTGCCGCCTCGCTACCCTCCACGCAAGCAGTACAGCCACCTCCACCACGCGCTCAGGTCCCGCTTTACGCCCCGCCATCTACTTCTTCTTCTCGAGATGGGCCGCCTGTAGAAACACCTCCAGTGATTCAAGAGGGGAGCAACGAAGCACATGCGTGGGCAGCCGATGAAAGATCGGCAACTGCAGCAGCACCAGTCTACGAGCCATGGGGAGGGCGAGCTCAACCTGGAGCAGCTACAGCGCCAGTTGAGTCTATAGGGGCTACTGCAGCAGCAGCACCACCACCGCAGTATTCTTACGCGCCATGGGCAGGAGGCAAACGGTTCGCCGCTGCCAACCAATTCAGCAGTCGAACAGAGGAAAGGACTGCTACCGGCGATGATAATGAGGGAGCTTCGAGGACTGCCACTTCTGCGGCTGCTGCCTATGTGCAACCACAGCAAGAATTGTCTCCCCCAGCCCCAGCAGCAGCTCCCTCGCCTAGCGCATACTGGTCGCCCTCAACGTCCACCCAGTCGCTCTATGCGCCGCCTCCTGCTGCTGGTGCTGCTGCTGTTCCTTCTCCTCCACCTCCTGCACCTCCACCACCTCCTGCTGCACCTTTAGCCGCTGCCGTCTCCCCTCTTTACCCGCCTCCTAGTAACCCTCTCCCTGCACCACCTGCGCCAGCAGCACCTGCGCCCGTGCCTCCGCCATCGGCAGGAGCCGCGGCTGGTACTACATTCGTGCAGCCACCCACGCCACCACCTCTTCCTCCTCCAAGTGTTGTTGCAACCTCAACTCCACGAGCACCGCCGAATTCCTCGGCCACAGATGACAAGTTGACAACGCAAGGTGAAAAGCAGGAGGTGAAGAAAGAAGAAATGCAAGTCCCAAATAAGGCACCAGCCGTCCACGAAGATGAACCACATCAATTTTCATCGTTGAAGGGGGCTCCTGCTCCTCCTTCTTCTTTGAATGGTCTTGATGAGCCCACGAAGCCGCCTCTCAGCGAGGCACCGAGTTTTCGCTCTTTGGGTGCTTCGACACCAAGAACAGTGGGAGCAGCAGCAGCTGCGGGAGGTTCAAGCCCTCTTTCGACACCACCAGGGCCTGTTTCAGAACCCCAGCCTCAATCTCAACAACCTCCACAGCCTCGCCGCCCTAACTCCCTTAATCCTCCTTATAGCACTCCGCGACCAGCAGCACCAGCACCAGCAGCACCAGCAGCACCAGCAGCGAGTCCAGGCTCAGGACCTACCCGAGGTCTGCACCGCGACAATTTGTGGGGCATGAAGGAGGTCACCAAGCCGACGCGCCCGCCTTTGCACGCACATGTAGGAGGAAGAGGCAGTTTGGGGGGGCCTGGTGGCAGCGGGGATGGACTGTGGCGAGTGAAGGACGTGACCAGGAGGCCAGGCCCATGGGTGACCCCTCATGCTGCTGCTAATACGAAGATGGGAGGTGCAGATGCAGGAGGCAGCAGCAGCAGTGCAGCAGCTAAAGGGCAAATACCAGCGCCCCGAGCACCTCGGGGATTAGAATCAAGGACCTCAGCAGCAGAAGGACAAGGAGCAGCATCAAACGATATGGTTCATCCTGATGTGAACACTGAAGTGAAGGTATGCCGCACCCCAGTAAAGCACTCACAAGCACGATACCATTCCTTCAGATGTACCCCGTCTTTCCCTACTTGACTAAGAAGCTGTTTAGCTTGGTTTTGTTTCATTGCTTCGCATTTTTTCACGTCAGGTCTTTTTGTGTCTTTTGTTCTCATATTTCTTATTCTCATATATCATTCATCATCTAATTTGTATCTTCGTTTTTTCATCTCTGCTTCTATCTCAATAGGTTCAAACAGAAGAACAGCAGCAAGCCCCAATCAGCACCCTTCGCCCTAACGTAGGCACCCGTAGCCGCGCTCTCGAAGCCGCAGATCGAGCGGCGCAAGCTCAGACCGAAGCAAAGGTATTGGGTGGGTTGGTGCCTTTCGGTGTGGTTATTGATGGGCCGGAGTTGATCGCAAGCATGAACGATCTGACCTAAACTGAAATGAGTAGACTACAGCTGAGACAGTTCATAAACTACCTTCACTTTTGTTTCAATGATTCCTATTCTATGACCAATCCAATATAACAGGCAGCTGCTTCTGACGCTGCTGCGAAGAAGGAAGCCGCTGCGAGTGCTGCCACTAGTGCTGCCAGCGCGGAAGCTGCGGTCGGAGTTGCCACTCAGGTAGCCGAAGCTCGGGCCTGGGCGCAGGAGCAAGTGGCGACCGCTCACAAGGAAGCGCAGAAACGAGTCGAGGAGATGCGCAAAGAATTGGCGAAAGAAAAGGCCTTGCTGGAGAAGGAAAAGAAGCCGAATGCCCTGAAACAAGTGCAAAAGCAAAAGGAAGAAGAGGTGCGAGCGGCGGAGGCAGCTGCACTTGAGAAGGCAAGGAAAGAAGAGGTTGCGGCCGCTGCCGCCAGCGCCGAGAAGGAGTTGGCAGCAGCTCGAGTGTGGGCGCAAGAACAAGTGAAGGCGGCACACGACGAGGCCACACGACAATTGGAAGAAGAACGAGCCAAAATGGCCAAAGAAAAGGAACAATTGGAAAATGACTTTGCGAAGCGCTTAGAGGAAGAAACAAAAGCAGCAGCAGCGGCAGCGGCGAAGAAAGGAGCAATAAGTAGCGTGGGCTCAAGTAATGCTACTGGAGCAGAAGAAACCTCCTCTATGCTTGTGAAGCCTCTGGTCCTGGCACCGCCACCATCTGTGCAATCGTCAGTTAAAGTAGCCGCCTTCGGGTCTTTAGAGCAATGGACCAATCAGCTCTTCGCACCGGCTTCGAAAACACCGACGACCCCCACTATGCTCTTCAACAGCAAGACTGCTGTGGCTGAGGGCACCGCCAGGGCCACAGAGGTTACAGCAGCAGCAGCGGCACAGGAAGTAGAGAAGAATCGCTTGACGAAGGAGCTAGCGTTGAAAGTGGAAGAGGTGGAGAAAGCACGTGTGGAGGCGGAAGAGGCTAAGGCAGCGCAAACAGCTGCGGAGGAACGAGCCAAGACAGCGCAAGAAGAGTCGGTGCGTATTAAAGTGTAGCAGCTTGTTTCTATGGTATAGTTTCTGTAGAGGTACCTCATTTCCTTTCATCTCAACTGTTCTCACTGAGGCGTCCTCATCTTCTCTGTCTCTCTCTATATATACATATTCTCACGAAAGGCCCGGCACGAGCGCCGATCTGCGGAACTGGAAGTCTCCCAACAAGCCGCTGAATCGCAACTCTTAGATGCTCAAGCGCGCTCCAGTCGCCTCTCGCAGGAACTTGCCGCCAATGCCAGTGATGCAAAGGAAGCTCGCTTGAGCGTGGAGGCAGCTCAGCTGCAGATTCAAAAGCTAGCCTCGGAAGGTGCCACTCTAAAGCTAGACGCCGCAGCAGCAAAAGCACTCCAGGAACAGGCAGCATCAAAGGCTGCAGAGACGGAGGTGATGATTTGAGGGGCTTGGGGTATGGGTGCAGTGTTTTGTGTCTCTTTTTGGTGCTATAGACTTACAATGGCTGCTGTTACAACCGACTGACTACCGAATAAGACCATAACCACATTCCGTCACTCTTTGACAATTTGTGTTCTGTAAATCCTTGCTGTCTCTGTCTTTCCTCTCTTCTCTAGGCGCAACTCACCAAGGTGGCAGCTGCTGAAGCACAGCTCAGAGCAGAGCTATCTGCCGTGAAAGCCAAACTGGAGCAGGTCGAGAAAGAAGCTTCCAAACTGAAAGTGGACCTCGAGAACAGCAAAGAAGAGAACATGAAAGCGAGCGAGTCTGCCAACAGGAAAGTGTTGCAATTGGAGAAGGAAAAGAAGCGCGCAGAGGCCCATGCCAACGAAGACAAAGTGAAAGCGGTCCACAAAGCTCGCAGCGTAGCCGAAGCCGCTAGCATGCGCGCCACAAAAGAAGCAGCAGAAGCGGCACGAGCGCAGATGCAAGCAGAGATGAAGCAAGCGATGGCACTGGCAGCGCAAGAGAAAGCATCCCTGCGCAAGGACTTCGCAGTGAAGCTCTCGTCGGTGCATGGTCGGGGCAAAAGCAAAGTCAGCGAAGTGCGAGAGGCTTTACAGCAAGCCCAGGTAGAGCTCGCCTCGAGCCAAGCACTGGTTTTGAAGCAGCAAGAGGAACTCGCGCAACAGGCGTCCACGATGAAGGCGAACGCAGCGAAGCACGCTGCGGATCTCGAGGACCAGAAGCTAGGGAGGGCGTGGCTGGCCCAGGCCAAGCAGTCTCGAGAGCAGGTGGCAGCGGCCGCTGAAGCCGAGCGAGCAACCGTGATTTTACGCGAAGAAGAGGCCAAGAACCAGGTAGAGGCGAAACTGAAGGCTGCAACGCAAGCGGCTTCCTCTCGAGTGCTTGAAGCAAGAAGGAGCAGTGGGGCTCGAAGAATTGACGATAGCGCTGATGGTAGTGGCGCTGCTGCTGGCAGTGGAGTGACAGTTACTCCTTCGGCAACAGCAGTGAAGCCTCCCACCAAAGCCATTGACAGTCGGTTAGCTGAGATGGAGGCCAACGCAGAGCGCGCGAGGCGGGCAGCGGCGGCCGCCGGTGAGAAGGAGGCAGCTGCCAAAAAGTTGCTGGCAGAAGTAGCTCGAGCCGCGGAAGAGGCGAAGCAGGCAGCACAACGGTACCAGGACGAAGCAACAGCAGTAGCAACTGAAGCTTCGTCGACATCAACGAACAAAAGGCCCCCGTCGTCGTCGTCGTCGAGTAAGACACCCGAAAGCAAAGACTTTCGTGGGTTTGGTAAGAGATGAGATAGACATATGGGTTGATGAGAGGGGCACACGAAGGATCCTTTGATTTTCGCCTGCGCCTAAATCGTTCAAACCCGCTTGTTGGAAGCTGATCATTTTGTTATTCGGTCCATAGACTTCCGGTTTTGGGGGGTGCCAAGTGATAACTGAGCCGAGTGCCAGGGACAATAAAAACAGGACCTCGTACTCTAACGCACTCGCCGTCTCCGTCTCCATATCTCCATATTCACACAACTGTTTGACTTTATACGAAGGTGGATACCACGTAGGTGTAGTTCTCTCGAAGGTAGGGAGTAGGGAGCCTTCTTGTAGTTGTAGGCAAGGAATTAAGCCTCTCTCTATACTAATCTTAATAATAGCTTCTCGTTGTGTTGTGTGTTCTGCCCCCCTGTCCGGAGGAGCACTTGCTTCTGTGTATGTGGCATGTGGCGGGTACGGGGCTGGGGGGTGAAACTTCGCATGTCTTTTAGAAAACCCTTTCTCTCCCTCCCATTCGCGCCATAGCAACAACTCGGCGGTCTTTGAGTCCAATGAACAATGTGGTCGGGCGGGGCAACATATTTCGCTAATTTTTCAGTTTAAAGCTGGCCCCTGTAGCCTCTCACATCTCGAGATCTCGAGTCTCGAGTATACTCGAGTAGCATTTGTAGCATGTAGCTTGTACAGTGTAGCATGTTGTAGCTACAGCCAACAGCACTAGCTTTAGCTCCGAGAGCTGAAGAGCTGAACTGCTACAAAATAGTACGACTACTATTATCATTACTTCTAAGGAGCTACAACGCAGCAAGTGAAGCAGCAGTTAGGGTTTCGGCTTTAAACGCTTTCCTTAGCTTATTGCTTCGGCTGCTGCTGCTGATCTAATAAGTAATTCTCTGACTTTTAACGCTGCCAGTTGCGTATTAGCTTCGGTGGTGACGATATGCCCGGCGTGCGACGCAAGGTGCATTTTGACAATTATTGTATTTATATAGAGGAAATTGTGGATGAAATCACACAGTTGATGTTCTGTATTGCGCTCTCAGAAGCGAAGGAAACGCAAGGCGACACCGCGTGCTCCGCCACCACCCTTGTACTGCTCGCCTGGCCTCTCAAGGCTTTTAAGCGGCACTAGTGGGCTGCGATTGTCAAGAGGTGAAGCGACATCCCGGCTCTGGAGCTATGCGAAAGCACACAACTTACAAGATCCTTCAAATGGGCGCGTTATTCTATGCAACAATGTGATGCGAGAGGTCCGTGCAGTATCTTTGATATGCATGTTTTTCAAAATTGAAAGATGTGATCCTAGAAGAAGAATGCTTTGATTTATGCCAATATTCATGATTGCCGCCGCAGGTGTTTGGTCGCAGTACTATTGATTTTTCCAGTGTCGCCTCTGCTCTAGCGCAACACTTGGGCTCAACGCCCTATGCAACATCCTCTGGCCCTCCAGCCGGAGCCTCGTCAGCTGATGATCCATCTCGTGTGTTCGTGACGTCAGATCTCCTTACAACTTTTCTTCAAACCTACGCCCCAACCTACACCGCCTCTTGCCGAAAAGTTAAGCCTTCCTCGTTAGCTTCACAGGGCACTTCCAGCTCAAGCCTAACTTATCGCCTCTTGGTTTCATCGAAAGAAGTAACGTCAGTTGTGAGGCGGTATGCCGTATCTCGAGGCTGCCTCGGCCAAGGGGGGCATGCTTCTACATTGACATGCGATGCTGCACTACGTAATTTATTTGGCGCGTCTGTCGGCCGAGGAGCCATGCGCGATTATCTTGAACGCCACCACCTCATTTTACGGGCGAGTGCAAACCATCGAATGGAGGAGCCACCACACGAGCGTGTGCTAGCTCCTTCTTCATCGTCTGCTGCACCAACACCAACGTCGTCGTCGTCGTCCTTGTTGCCTTCTACAGGGACATTGGCAGATCACCACAGTGAAGACTCCGAGGCAGAATGGGATGATGCAAGTACTGAGAGTTACGAAGGAAGCGGTTGTGACGACGATAGTGGCGACGAAGGAAGTGCCATTGCACCACCCCAAAGGAGAACAGCAGCACGTGCGAAGCTCTCTAGCGCTCATTCAGGTGGCTCGCTAGGGCGAAAGCGCCGTCGGAATCATGTGCTTGACTCCTCCTCCGATGAGGATGGTGATCATGACATTCCATCTGCATCTCCAGCTTCGTCTTCTTCTTCGTCTTCATCCTCATCTTCTTCGTCTTCTTCAAGTATTTCGCAAAAGCGAGCTAGATCTTCAGCGCAGGAACTTCACCGTGCTGAGAATCTTGCTGCGGGATCAGCGCCATCTACTAGAGGCTCGTCGTCTACCACTGGAGTGTTATCATCCTCGAGTACAGTACCTTCTTCTAACGCGCCGCCTTCTAGAATTGGGGCCTTCCCTCAGACGCCTGGGCACCTTTTACATGTGCAAAATTTGCCGCCTACTATGGGCGAGCGGCGTTGGGAGGTGCCAGATTCGTCGAGCAATGTCCCTAGCAAAGATGCATCAGCACCTTCAGTGCCTCATGCCTCGAGTCATAGCCCTCGAGATGCGCCTCAACCTTCAAAGAGAGACACTGATGGTGTTCCTGCCTCGCAGCGACAGCCCCATGAATTCTTATGTGCGATCACCTATGAAGTCATGCGAGATCCGGTAGGTACTACTCTGAGCCTCGTTTGTTCATAGGCTCTTCTCATATCACCCTCCAGGCTTTCACTTCTCAGTTTAACAAAGTTAATACTTGAATTGCGTTTCTTTTGATAGGTAATTGCAGCAGATGGGCACACCTATGAGCACGAAGCGATTCTTAAGTGGTTCAAACGAAGTCGACGTTCTCCGAAGGTAAGCGCTCTGTCACGAACCAAATAATCTTTCATTATTCAGATAAACTTACTCATTCGAATCCTCAGCCCGCTTAAATTTTAAATCTCCCTGCTTTTCACACGCTTATCTCTTTTACTCCTTTTCTTGGTAGACCAATGAAGAATTACCACACACATTGGTCATTCCAAATCGTGCTTTGCGTACACTCATCGAGGATTCTGCAACCTGAGCCTATTTTTCATTTTCTTGTGGCTGCACTACAAAGGAGCATGCCTGAGGTCCCTGAGATTTTTTCTTTGTGCACAATACATAAACTTGAACTGGATCATACATAAATATTTTTCGCGCCTTACCTCACTGACTGAGTCCTTTAATTGAGTTAATAACCCCAAGGAACATAAAAACAGCAAGCAGCATACCAGCTACAACAAAGAGGACAAGTGCCATAAAGCCATATGTACTTCGTGGTGACCGATATACTATTAAAAGATATGGGTGTATTAAATCGCAGTGCTACAGGGGATACAGACCGAAAAGAGTTTATGAAAACGTGGATATTCCACGCAGGAAGCTCATAACCACGGTCGACGATTTGGCCAGAAAGTAGACATTCTTTAAAGGACTGGGTGTACGATTTCGGAACCTGTTCTGGTCGTAAATCGTGCAATTAGCTCACCATACAGCTTCCGGCGGCGATATACCTTATTTAATAGATCAAGCCTTGTGAGCAATATTAGTGGACAGTGCGCAAAAAGATGGAAGCAGCATAGCCAACGTAAAAGTAGAGCCGATGAAATTTGAACTTACGCCTTCTAGTTTGTTGCACCCACCACAGATTCTTTCACCATCTTTCAGCACGATTGTAATCGTCGCGCGCTGGGAATTCTCCAGAAGGACCCTATGCAGGGCTCACGCCAGCTAATATATATGCAAGAGGTTCATGATGTGAGTAATAACATAAGTCGGAGCTGGCGTGAGCCCTGCATAGGGTCCTTTGAGGGACGTCTTTAAAGTCGACGCGTCTTTGGGGTGTTCTTATCGCACTCATCGCGTCAAAAATGGAGTAGAAGTCGCCACAAGTGTCAAATCTGATTGATATTTTGTATAATGGAAGGGGCTACAAGTATTAGGTGTGATTAACCCTCGTAATTAGTAAGGGGTGGCTTGTGCGAATAGTTGCTCGGTATCCTTTGTGTTGGCGCCGTCTGTTTTGTACCTCCGGAGGATTAACGCGCATAAGCGCTGGCTCTATTTACCCATGAAGGCACACTGAGGAAAATAATAACTCCACTTATAACCATATTAAACGCATACATATATGTATATTTGTTATGAGCTTCCTGCGTGGGATATTCACGTGTTCGAAAACTCTTTTCGGCCTCTGTCCTCTACAACATTATGATTTAATAAATACACAATACTAAGCACAGCAAGCAGGGTGACTGGTGACGGTAACTGGTGATTTTTTTTCTAAAATATTCTGAATACAATTTTTTATCTGGGTGTTAAGTCTTTCTGGTGCCAACATTTCCAAATACTCCCAACTCCCAAATCCCAAACCGCTTTTGCCGCTGAGCGCTGAGCTACTAGAGGTGCATTTTAAAATCTAAGACATGGGCCAGACGCTTGGCCGCGCGCCGCTGTTGCCTGCATCGCGGCACTTTTCAAACTTGCCCAAAAGGCTCGTGTATCGTTTGTACGCGCGCTATTCGGAGACGGCAGAGGGGCTGGGCTTGACACAGGATGAATTCATGTTCATCCTGCGTACCTGCCTCAAGGACCACCTCGAATACACTGAAAAGAAGCTAGACTTGATCTCAAAGGTGCCCTCACGCACAGCTCCTGTCATGTTTCTTGCGCATAGTGCTATGTCAACTCGCAATGCGTGGTTTCTAGAGGGGTCCGTTCAGCCCTCGTGTTACTTGAAAGCACTTTGAACTGTAGGTAGAACGAGCGTGGGGGCGCTAATTTTTCAAGCCTTCTAGATAAGGCTCGCAACGCGATGTTCTTTTCTACTTGTTTTTCACTGTTACGTTCTTATTCTTAAACTAGGCTGCATTTCTCCTGCGCTCCTCACAATGTCTAAATCGTTTCTTCATTACTCCTCTCCCAACTGTATCTAACGGAACCGGCAACATCAAATCAAACAGGCGGTGTTTACAACCCTAGATGACGATGAAAACGATCTCGTTGATGCACTCGAATTCATCTCTGCGTTTGCGGTCATGAGTTCCATGACTCCGGCGGAGAAAGCGCGTTTCGTATTTGGGGTGTTTGACCTTGATGAGTCAGGAGATTTGTCTCCGCAAGAACTGGCCTTAGCCCTGCGCACTACCGCCAGCGGCCTGTGCAAACTGAGCGACATGGATGTGCCTCTGGAGGAAGACATCAAGCGAGTGGCAGCGGCGGCGTTCCTGAGAGACAACACTTTCAACGGCAGTGCACTCGCTCGATTGTCCCCCAAATCGGCGCCCTTCTTAACCTTGGCGGAGTTTTTGACCTACGCGGAGGCCAGCCCGGAACTGTCGGCTTGGCTGTCGTTTTATGATGACCTCGATGAGCTCGACGTGCCCGTGCTCAAGTCCAGCGACCTCGATGAATTGTGCGAGCTGGTGAGATGAAACCTTACATATTAAAAGAGGTGGTTGTGTTTGTGTGTCTGTGAGTGTGTGTTTCTTTTTTATGAATGGTCCCTAATGTGGATGAGACACCCCTTTCCTCCTTCATAATTTTTGTGCTAATATGATATTAGGTGGTGATGCATGGAGCAGAGCCCGCGCCGCCTCGCTCGGTTCAAGAATTCGCGGCAACTGACCTGGACTCCGGCGGCGGCGCTTGCGTGGGGATCGAGGATCGGGGCTTGTTTCAGGACATCTGTGCGCAGCCACCCTGGATGGTAGGCGTGGTGCCCGACACAGAGCCCACTGACTGCCCTCCGACTATACCGGACTCAGCACCCGATGCTCACCTCAGCTTAGAGTGAGTGGAGTTGTAGTAGTTTACCTTGAGAGTAATGCATAATGAATGGTAATCACGGAGGGTTGGAAGTGTAACGCATGCATCTTTTCCATTCAAACTTTCAGCCTATCTACTTCTCGTAAGCTCCTTCTTCCCTTCTCGATTCTGTCCTCTCCTTTATCACCCAAAGATGGGTGCACGGCTTCAATTCCAAGGCTGGGCGACAGACTTTGAACTACACCGCCAGCGGAGAAGTGGTCTATCCAGCTGGCTGCCTCTGTGTAGTGCTCGATTTGAACCTCGGAAGGCAGCGGTATTGATCATATTTTTAACTTACGTGCACCCCTTATTCTTGGTTGTGGCCCTTGATTACATTGGAAGTGCCCAAATTTTTCGTCGTTCTTTTTTGATTCTGACTTCCATTTGAATCTACATTATCTTCTCCTGTCATGCCACTAGGTATCTCAACGGCCACACGGACCTCGTCACTTGCTTGCGGGTCTGGATTGGGACTCCCCCGCCTCTCAGCGAGCAAGGTCAGGAGACCCCCTGTCTCGTAGCCAGCGGCGAAACAGGCCGCATCCCGAAGGTTCTGGTGTGGTCGCCGGGCTCCTCGGAAGATCCCCCCAAGCTGCTGGCCTCTCTGAAAGGCTTTCATCAGGGGGGCATTGCACATGTAGCGTGGTCGCCCGATGGCGAGCGAATTGCCACCGGTAAATATGATGCTCAGGGAATACTTCAGAAAATAAAATGAGTTCTTTTTTATTCAATGACGAGACAAAAATGAAGCATGACTTTCAGGTCCTTATTTCTTTTTTATCTTCTTAGCCCCTCATCACAAGTGTGTGCGTCGTCTTCGCCATAATATCTTTTTTAACGCTTGTGTGCCTGCATGTATTGGTGCGTGTACCCAATACTCCTACTCCTAGTGGGCGCCACGGGCCGTCATTGCGTGGCAGTCTATGCGTGGAGGTCCCAGTGGCTGTTGTTCACTGCGGCGGGGGCTGTCCGACCGATCCTAGACGTGTGCTGGGCCAACGATCGACGATTCGTGACCTGCGGTGTGGGGCATGTGTCGTTTTGGACTCAGGTATTTTGTTGGGGGTTTTATTGCTGTGTGAAACCTCTCCCATTCTCTTGCTCGCTTTCTCCTTCTTCTTTATACGTGCTCATTCACAATACTCTCCCATGCATCCATACCTTCGTGCATTTATATATTAGGCCGAAGCGTCAGACCTGGCGAGTCGTGGCAACCCCAAAAAAGCCCTGCGGCAGAGGGCGATTTTAGGGCTCAAATCGGGGGGTGGCCCCGGGGCCTCGGGTACAGAGGGGGGTGCTCTGCACTTCACCAAGGAGCGAGGCCTGTTTGGCAAGAAGGCTGCCCAGATGCCGCTGCTGTGCTGTCGGCCTTTCGGGCCCGAGCTTCTGTTGACGGGCGGCGGCAGTGGCCATCTGATCGTGTGGGAAGGCCGAGCAGCGCTGCGCTCTGTCAAGGTATTAGGTGTCTTTTTTTTGGTGTGGTCTCATTTTTTCCAATCGATTATATTAGGTGCAATTCCCCTCCTGTTTTGCTTTGCCATTTTCCAATGCCTTAATCTCCTATTCATCATCACTCTCGCTTTTGAATATCACTCCATGCTCCCCTTCTCTATATACAGGGCCACAGTGGTGCCGTCACCTCGATGCATGTGATCCCAGCCCGAGAGCCCGAAGCACGGAGGCAGGGACTAGCAGGAGGGCTCATCACTGGCTCTACCGATGGCAAGCTGCAATTGTGGAACTCCCAGCTAGAGCTCGGGCGGTGCCTCGACTGTGTGCCACTCTTAGGGCCGCAGAACCCCCTAGTGCACAGCTGCACGTGGGACGAGCCGAACCATAAGCTGCTGGTGGCGTTTTGGTCCGCCGAAGTGAGTACATGTGCACGCAGTAGAAGGTAGCAGTTGCTGTGCTGAGGATGTAGTTTTCTTCTTGTCTCACATGTATGTGTGCATCTGAATGATGCCTACCTTTTGAGTGCACTCATGCCTATCTATCACACCCATTCCTTCTTTGTAAACTACATGTAGGTCCACGAGGTGCACGATTCGGAAGAGTTTGACATGCACGCGGGGCCCATCATCACTGGCCACCACTCACACCGGGTCTTTGGCGTGTCGGCTAACCCCAACAATGCCAATGAGTTTGTGACCGTGGGCGAGGACATGACGGTATGTATGTGAGGAAGAGGGGCAGGTGTAGGAGATCAAGAGGCTGCTGTCGGAAGATCAGTGAATTTGACCTAGAATTGACTTGATGTCAGAACTGTATACGCGTTTATATTTCTCCTTTTTGTTTCCCTTAACCTCTCTTCCTCGCACCTCTTCTTGCCTATGATACAATCATCCCCCTACATTAGGTTCGAGTGTGGGATGCCTACCACCACCGCTGTGTGGGGCTAGCGGAGCTCGATACCATGGCGAGATGCGTGGCCTGGAGCTCCAAAGGAGACCTCATCGCGGTAATCAATATTATTGGATGTGATGTGAAACAAATGTAGCGGCTGCTAGTGTGCATATACGTATTACGTATCACTCTAGAACTGCTTCTCTTTCTCTCCTTGTAATGAACTCCCTCTCTCCTTCTTAGGTGGGCCTCGGCTACGACTCGAGTCAAGGCACTAGCGTGGGTCCTTCCGCCCATCGTCAAGTCAAAGACGGGGCTTTCCTAGTGTTGAAGCGAGGCAAAGGCCTGCATTCGGGCACAGTCCATGCGGGCGATCACGCGGGGGATCACGGAGCCGGTCACGCGCATGGCCTAGCGGTGGTGCACGAGGGAAGGGATGCCAAGGAGTGCATTACATGTGTCAACTTCTCGCCGGACGGGAGTGTGCTGGCCTGCGGGAGCGCCGATACATGTGTCTACATTTACGCCAAGGTGAAGCGAATGGAGTAGTGAAGGGGAGAGGATCGGGAGTGTAAAGGTGAATTAATATAGAGAAGGAAACAAATAAGAAAAGAGAACACGCAACTGTTTGCATTACTTTTCCACTCTTTTCTCATGTCTCATTCACTGTTCTTCTCCTTCTTTTACTAACAATCTCTCCTTCTTTTACTACCCCTCCTCCTAGGACCGTTCCCTCGGCGGATGGATCGGTGCTGGAAAATGCCGCGGCTTACGAGGCGCCGTGCGAGGAGTCGACTTCTCGAAAGACGGGGCCATCATTCAAGCCTGCGACACTGCGGGGTTCCTCAAATTCTTCATCGCGAAAGGCTCTCGAGGGGGCGAAGAAGTAAAGAAATCGCGAGATCCTGATGCCCAATGGGCGACTTTGAAAGACGTGAAATGGCACACGCATTCGTGTGTTTACGGGTGGGCCACGCAAGGCTGCTGGGGCACCTATGACGACGGTTGCGACTTACGCGCTGCCTGCAGGAGTCATCTCGCGAAAGGGGACCTACCTTCTACCCAACTCCTAGCGACGGGCGATTCGTACAGTCGAGTGCGGCTGTGGCGCTACCCTGCTGCTAGCGCTCAACCTTGCAGCGCAGATTACCGAGCCCACGGCGGCGGCGGCACCGGTGGCGTCGTGTTCAGTTGTGACAACCAGCGATTGATGTCGGTAGGGCGCGAGGATGGGATTGTGTGCCAGTGGAAGGTGGACACGAGCGGAGGTGCGCCTTTGGATGAAGCTTGCACTGAGGATGTCTTAACGGGAGCTCAAACACACGACCTTCGAGACACCAAGGTTGGTGGTGCTAATTCTTCTTTTTGTTTCGTTAGTGTGAACACAAGGCTAGAGGTATAGAAATGCAGCCTTTCTCATCACCATTAAATACTATTTTGTACTTGTGTTTTATACCCATTTGTGTTCTATTTGTTTTCATATACAATATTAGGACTTCAGCCGTTTGCCCGTTGCGGAAGCGGCCAACATCGACGACCGCACCAAGCTCATGTTCGCCGAAGAGCGCGCTTCGAATGACGACTTTGCGCCCGTGCGGCAGTGGCAGAAAGTGGCGATGGCGCCGTCGCGACCCCCGCCGGAGAAGCTCGATGAGCCCACCGGATCTCTGCGGCTCGAATGGATGCACGGCCATAGAGCAGGGGATGTGCGACAGGGCGTGAGGTAAACGAATACGATTATGGATGTATGTATAGAGAGGTGTCGTTGTAAATGAAGAGTCTGTCTTGCCACCTTTTTTTCTTATTTCATCTTTATTACCATAATCCTCAGAACATCACCACCCTCCTCATCCCTAGATACGCCCGCCCTTGGGGCATGCATCCTGACGCAGCAGCTGCACAAGCCTCGAAACGAGGGAGCGGGAACGAGAAGCTCATCACTTTCTTTGGGGGAGCTGTGTCAGCAGTGTTTGAGGCAAGAAACGACCTCGATCTTTTTCGTCTTTTTGGAAATTTATATTGTGTCTTACTAGATTTCTTTTGGCGCGCTTAAATGTTTACTCGTTGTGATTCATTGTCTCATCTTCTTCCTCTTTTCTTTCTGATCTCCATCTCAGGCCTCTTCTCGGACCATGTCGTTCCATCGCGAGCACTCCGATGAAGTCTTATGCTCAGCCGTGCACCCTACTCGCTCACTCATGGCCACCGGGCAGCAAGGCAAGACCCCTTTCATCCTGGTGTGGGACTATCGCAACACTCTGAAGCCACCGGTGCCGCCGAACTCCTCCGGGATGAGTCCTGCCGCTACCCTCGGCGAACGATCGCCCACCAAAGAGTCCCTCGTCGCGCTCATAGGCGCCCACCGCCGCGGCGTGACGCACTTGTGCTTCAGCCCCTGCGGCCGTTACCTGGCCTCCACCAGCTGTGACGACTGGCACTCTCTAGTGGTGCACGACTGGGAAGCGACCACGGTGCTCTTGAACCGCCCTACCAGCAAAGACAAAGTCTTTGACCTTGCATTTGTGCCGCCACCGCCTCCGCAACACTCGGCAGAAGAAATGGAGAGAATACCTTCGCCTCCGCTGGAATTAGTGCAATGCGGCGTGAATTTGCTTCGGTTTTGGACTCTTAGCGACGGAGGTCACAATGCGACCTGGCAGAGTGCCACGCTAGGTGCTGAAGGGCAATGGCAGACTTTCTTGTGCGTGGGTTTTATTGGAGTCGATCCTTGGGGCGCCACCGGTAGCAATGCCTCCACTGGCACTGCGGCACACCCCCAGAAGCCTCGTTTGAACGGGATGCGCACAGTGGTTGGGTGCCAGGACGGAAGTTTGTACATGTTTGCGGGGGCGCAACTGTCGAAGGAAGTGCCGGTGCACACGGGACCGGTGAATGTGTTGAGCTGTCAAGGAGATGTGCTCGCGACCGGAGGACACGACGGCCTGATCAAGGTGGGTTACGTGTTACATGTGATTTCCATGATCGGATATAGAATATACTTACAATGCATCGCTGGCCGTATTCGACTCGATTTCATCCCAACAAAAGTGTCCTGACAAACTAAGATGTCCACTTACTTGCTTATTCTTTTGTCTGCCTCTTTTTTTATATAGATCTGGAAATACGCGGACAAGACCAGCACCCTCACAGTCACCTGCGTGATCGATGTCGCCGTGCATGGTTCCGTTGGGCCCATTGTGAGGTCTCTGGACTTTGATGCCGCCAACATGCGTGTGCTAACCTCCACCCTAGCCGCGGAGGTGTTCGAGCTGAGTGCGCGCGATGGCACGAATTGCATGGTCGGAGGAGGGCCGATGCTACAGGGACATGCGCACTCGGACCTGGATTGCGAGCTGCACGGACTAGCACCGCACCCGACTAGCGCCAGGTGCGATGCTGATGGTTACACGTTGGGTCTTTATCTTTTTCTTGTGCTCTTCATTTTTATTGGCCTCTGAATCTTTTATTCATGAATCCTTGCCATCTAATCATGTTTTGTATAAATCTCCTCTCACTTGTGTATCTTTGCCTTTCTTGATCTCTCTCTCTCTCCATCTCTCTCTCTCTCATACCTTTATCCTCTTAAAAGCTTCGTGACGGTGGGGGATGACGCGACGCTTCGGGTATGGGACGCCAACAAAAAGGAAGTCCTTTCTATGACCAGCTTGGAAGCTCCCTCTCGGTGCGTCACCTACAGCCCTTCCGGAGATCGACTAGCCGTTGGATTTGGGTGCCCGATCAAGAAGAACGCCAAGCAGCCGGATGGGAAATGGGTGATTTTGGGCACCAGCGATTTCGGGGTTCAGCACAGCGGTCAAACCGACGGCAACAAACCTCTGTCGTGCGCGGCCTGGTCCCCGAGTGGCTCGATTCTCGCGTTTGGCAGTTTGGACAACAAGGTGTACCTGTACAACGCCGACGACGGCTTCGCATTGAAAGGGGCTGCGGTCGCGCATAACTTCCCGATTCGAAGCGTGGATTTCTCCAAAAACTCGCAGTACATCGTCAGCAACTGCAGCGGTTTTGCGACTTGTTACGTAGAGGCTGACAGCGGGGCGGAAGTGAAGGATTTGAGCAAGATTCGGGACATCAAGTGGCAGTCGTGCACCGGGCCTATGCAATGGGCGACGCAAGGAGTGTGGCCGCCGCAGGCAGATGGCACCGACGTGGTTACATGTGACGCGATGCACATGTACCCCTCCGGCAGCGGGAGTGGGAACGCGCACCAGCAAGGAATTGTGGCCACTGGAGACAGCTTCGGTAGGCTGAAATTGTGGCGCTATCCGGTGGACTCCTCCCTGGTATGTGCGCATGTGTATATACACGAATATGATACAAATGTGAATTACATCGCACTTAAGTATTTGCTTTTGTTGGATCCCTAATAACACATACTTCATTTGCGTGAGCTCTTGTCTTTTTTTCTTTGATTTGACATCCTTTTTCTCTCATTATTTAGCTTTACCTCATCCTCTACACTTTCTTACGCCACCTGTGTGCTTTCAACTAGGCGATGCACAAACTATACCGCGCGCACAGCGCCTCATCTCCAGCGGCCTGGAGTCACAAGGGCAGGACCCCTCGACCTCTGCCAGCGCCAATGCCTGCGCTTACAGGGGAGGGATGGGCGGGTTTGAGCAAAGTGCGCTGGGTGAATGGAGGCAAGCATCTGGTGTCAATGAGTGGTAAAGAGAAGGTACTCTTTCAGTGGGCATTCGATCATGACGATCCCGGTCTGCACGATGCCATGCACACGAGCCCATTTGCGCCCAAAGTCGATCCAAGATACGCCAAACAGGTAATGAAATGAGATATTAGAGTAAAGATAAGCCAAAGGTGGTTCGAATTGTGTAAATTCATACATCGTTCCTCTTGCGAGTAGGTGTAGGCAGATCTTTGCGATATCAATTGGTTTACCTCTTCTATTCCATGCGTGCGTACCTCCTCTCTCATTAGGTCCTGGGAGCAGACGCTGAGCCCGAAGCGATGGATGGCCTAGGCGCAGCCGAAGCGGCGGCGGAATCATTGCTAGAAGACGCGGCCGTTGAAGCCGCGAAGAGTGGCAAAAAGAAGGGCAAGAAAAAGAAAGATTCCAAAGGTGGGCACCACGACCATTTCGACGGAGAGGAAGACGAGAATCACGACGAAAACGGCAACGAAATTGGCAGCATCCCGTTGATTAACAGTGCGCCGGTTGAAATGCCGTGGCTCAGTGCGATGGTGGAACCTTCGGATATGGAGGTGTATGGCAATTTGGAAGCTACGCCCAACATTCAGGTGAAGAGCTTGTTTTTGTAATTGCAATGAAAATACGTTATAGTACTACTACTACTACAAGAACACGCCTTCCCGTATTAAAAACTGTTCGTATGTTATTTTTGACGATTT
>Ga0307931_1000733_pt1 | contig 21419 bp, 20 predicted proteins | sample OrgLakmetageno47_FD_201816 | JGI IMG/M metagenome (GOLD analysis project Ga0307931, IMG submission 201816) | Saline water microbial communities from Organic Lake, Antarctica - #47 | ecosystem: Environmental > Aquatic > Non-marine Saline and Alkaline > Saline | place: Antarctica: Organic Lake...
GTTCGGGCGGACACTGCTGCTGCGCTGTTGCCTCCTCGATCAGTAGCATTGGGATGTGGGGGGGGGCGCGCACTAGGGTTAGGGTTGCTGCCAGCAAAAGAGGTTCCGAAATAGTTGGCACCCCCAAAGCTACGTGATGGTTGACGCAGAGAGAAATCATTGGTCTGTCGCAAAATAGAAGGCAGGCGGACAAAAAGACAGGAGTCGAAAGCATAAAAATGCTAAAATATTTTCATTGCGCCAATGCAAGCATCCATTTCAAATGCACATGAGTAAACGCGGTGCGTCAAAATTATGCATAGACGGATCTCACACGTAAGCAGCAGAGGAGGGTAATTGAACGAACCTGAGGGTAACTGAAGCGGGTCGGATGAGGGCCTAAGAGCGGCGCTTCCTCCAATTCTGGCGCCCATCTATGGGCATGTGTGCATGAATCCGAGAAGGTTTACAGAAACATAAATCATACAACGCTTCCAGGTGAGAGAAGCAATCCGAACGCGACGTGTCAAAGGGGAGTAACAAGCAGAGAATGGACGATTTTCAAAACACATAGAACATTGTGGAATCGCCAAAAAGAGGTAAGTGTACTCTACACCATGCGCTCACCCGACAATGGCCGTGCGCCACCAGTGGACCGCTCCCTCTACATGTGGCGCCAGGCAGCTCGGGTCCGTGCACCCGCAGCAGCTGGTGTAGTCACCGCCACCCTGCTGCAGAGGCTGGATCCCGCAGCCACCTGTGGCAGGGCCGCAGCCCTCCACACCAGCATCGCCTCCTCCTTCGATACAGAGGGGTTCTTCCCCCGGCACCCCCCATTCGCCGCTCTCGGCATCCTGGTACACCGGTAAAGGATCTTGGTCCCCTGTATAGACCTCCAGTGCTGCTGCCCACCGCACCACCGCTGCCCAGCCCCCAACCACAAACAGGGCTCCACCGCTGCTCAACAACAGCACACAAGCAGTGGATGCAGCGTGCCACCTGCCATTGTTGCTGTCGCTGTCGCTGGTGCCGCCATTATGATCATCCTTGTCCAGCGCAAGAGCAAGGCAATAAAGGCCCGCTAAAGAAAGCAATGCTCCAATGAGATAAGTCCACCCTACGCATGCTTGTGGTGGCGATAAGGCGCGCATGCGATGCGCAGCGTCTTGCACACATGTAATGGACGACACGAAGCCATTACTGCCACTGCTGCCGGTGCTCATGTGCCACGAGTGGTAGACGAAAAGGTGCCGCAAGAGCATGCATGATACCAGAGCAAGCATCACAAAAGAAGGCAGAAGGCGCTGGTTCCAAGATTTGAGATGAGTGGTGGGGTCGGAGGTGGTCGTAGGAGCAGCCAACAGCCAGAGCTACAAAGAAGAGAGATGTAAACAAAGAAGGGTCAGATGGGACATTTATTGTAGAAAATACGCGGAGCTTCTAAAAGAGGACAGGGCATAGACTAATCGAGGGGCTAAAGAGGAGTTTACTCCTCCAATATACCTGAGCAAGAGCAGCGCATGCGGCAAAGAGACGAAGCCATGAGCCTCCCTTGCACAAAAGGCCGTGAAACACGTTAAGTGTGGCAAACACCGCGACGGGGGCTAGCGCTATTGACAGGTTCACCGAGCTGGCCTAAAGCAAAGCAACGAGAAGAAGAATATTCTTAGAAATGCCGTAAACAACAAGAAGCACCCTTGAGAGCTACCCAATCTCTCGTCAACACAACTCCCCAGATCTTAGGTGACAATTAGTCCGAACCTGTTCAAAGTGGGACGCAAGCAGCACTGCGCTGAAAACCACGGCTAGGCTGCCAGCTGCTGCTTGAGCGCTGAACCGCAGCCACAAGAGCGCAAAGGGAATCTTTTCACGACGAGACGACGCAAAGGCCTTGATGAAGGAAGCGAAATTCAAAGATGCAGTAAAAGAGAAATGGTGTGTGAGGACGAGAGATAAGCAGTAACTAGATAATGTGAACAAGCAGATGGAAACGATAAGGCTACAATGCACAACTTTTTGAACCATTTCATTGATATTTGCACGGCGGAAGCATGACGAAACTGGCACTTACGGCGCGAGAGAGGTGAGCTTCAGGCGGAGGTGGCACGAAGAGAAACACGCGAAGTCGATTGAAAGACCGCAGGGGCGTGAAAAAGCCGAGCGCGCAGCCAAGCAGCAATGGAATCACGCACAACCATGGAGGCAAACGGCCTGAGCACACACACCAGAAGAGAGAGTGCACGAGGCATTAAGTTATGCAAGGTCTTCATGTTTGTTCATGCTAGGCCCAATTTCAGTAATTGAAAAGGAACATACTTGGTGAAACGACGAGAAGGCAGCGTAGGAGACTCAAGATAACAGTCAGCCCGAGGCCAGACCAAAAGTAGAGGTAAGTTCCGATGAGGGGTGCTAGCACTGCCCGAACACCCAACTGACTGTTAAAAAAAGAAAAAGAGATGTAAAACGCAGGCTTAGGAAAATGGTAGTGAAGATGATGATGGAATATAGAGCACACAGCGAGGGCTTGTTAGGAATCTATTTACGTGATAGAGATAGTCAAACCGTAGTACTTGATAGGAGTTGGGTCATAAAGGAAGAGCGACATCTCACCAGTGAGCCAAGATAGCAGATTCTTCTAGCTGTTCGGCTGTCGGAAGCACAGACCGCGAATTCAACTCAGGCGAGGATGCAGGCTTTCCGTGCAGCAGCCTAGTTTGCTCCATGAGGTAGCCGTTACGATGCCACAATGAGCTGCAGCTATCGAGTTGCTCCTGGCCGAGAGTTGTTAGCACGCCGTAGCTGCGAGCAGCAAGTAGTTGATTAAGATGGTGAGCTTGCTCGTGCTCACGTGCTCAGGAGCTCGGAGCTCGGAGCTCGGCATTGACCTTACATAGAAGGTATCATTGAATTATGGGGTCTGTGCATACCTGACAAAAAGTAAAGTGTACGTAGAGTACTGTACGAGTTGCCTGACCTGAGCCGAGTTCCATGGTGGCGCGAAGAAACAGCGCAGCAGTAGCGTGAAGCGCGCAGCTAGAATTTTAGCAGCAGCCCATCTAAAATCTATATGTCTAAGCAATTGGGCACCTAGGCTGCAAGGTTATCTAAAGGACATAGCCTAGATTATGAGCCCATCTTTACGAGGGGGTATTAGTCGTAGTTGGTTAGCTACGTAGAGAGAATAGCACGCAGCTTAATTCGGGTTAACCGCATTCTTGCCCCGGTGAACTAAATCATGTTTCATGGTCGCAATATTGCGGTGGTCGTGGTGGCTTTGTGCTTGGTTTCTATGTCGTTCCTCAGCACTCACGTCACGTTTCAGGGGAACACGGTGAGATCGAGTCTGGTGCATACGCCCGTAGCTAGAGAACTCAAGATACTCACTACGTCAGAGTGGTGTGAAAGTGACCCATTCCGTGCCACTGTATATTTTCTCTGGGGGCATGATGCATTCAGTTCTCTTAGGTTATTGTCTGTTGCTTGCTATCAGTACGAAAAGAGATCAAGGTGAAGCATCTAACACAAAGCCAGAGACGGTTACAGTATCATTAAACTCCTTTACTTGTATCTCAGGGAACGGTTCCCGTTTTGCAGTTGCGAATCGAAGAACTCGAACGTGAGCTAGCGAGCCGGCAGAAGTGCCCTCAAGCAGCACCTGAGGACCACGAGAGTGGCAGAAGCAAGTCAAGTGAAGTCAATGGCCAAATTGAAGTGATAGCACAGCTCGAGGCCAAAGTAGAAACATTGCGCCACTCGCTCTTGAATGAGGTACGAGAAGCACTTTCATACGGGGTAGTTCTTCCTCGCGCTGTAACGCAAAATTGATAACCTCATTTGAAAACTCATCTTCGAATATGGGTTCTTGATTTGTATCTATTGTTGCAATGAAAATAGTGTTCCAATGGCCGAGCGCTTTGGACTGCGTCCCTCGGAGAAAGTGGTAGTAAAAGTTCATCGATTACTTCCGCCATAGAAACAACGGCCATTGATAATACTTCTCAATTATCACTTCCTGCTACAAAGATACCGTTAGAATCCGCCAGAACTACTGACACCGCTGATGCTGCCGTGGACGACAAAAGTAAATCTGTAGTGCGAGACAGTGTAAATGGAGAATCCTCAGATTTGGACAGACCTGAAGACCCTGAAGTTGCAATTTCTGAGACCCTTTCAACAACACCACTCGACCAGGAAGCTCGTCTAGGGTCAGAATATGATACTTCGAGCGACACCGCAGTAAGTGACTCCAGCACCCTCGATGCAGCCACTCATAAGCCGGAGGTATTAGATAAAGCGGAGCACGACATACCAAAAATGCCGGTCGTTAGCACGCCCCCGATTATCGGCACGGCTCCTTCCAGACCTTTGGCATCATCACCAGCAGGAGTACCACCAATCTCGATCGATAGCAGCAACAGAGGTATTAATGCATCAGTAGGAAGCTCTGAACTCGACGTCGGAGTTGGCACTGCAGAAGTTATTGAAAAAGCCAATAGTGTAATAGCAAGAACCGAGAATAGACAAGCAGAAAGAGAAGATGCTTTCTCAGCAAGAGACGATGATCGCGTTGCTTCACCAACTCACGAGCTGTCAAAGTACAATGCTGAATTGCTCCACCGTTTCGCATCAAGTGCTGCGAACATCGGGGGTGAAGGCAAAAACGGCACCCTGTCACTATTATTGTTGAGTGGCCATCGTAACAGTGGCGCGCAGAACGACACGGCGCAAAGGTAAAGAGCTCGTGCCTCTCTGCTATATGAATGCGATGCGTCTTGAGAACTGAACCTCTGTTTTTATCCCCCGCCTTACTTACCTTTCGTCATTCCACCACATCAGTCCATTTATATGTCGTTCGAACTCCTATGAGTAGGTACGCAGATGCTGTGGGTGAAATTGGGTTGCGACTGACCGCCGCAGAAGCAGCGCGATCGAGAGCTGAGACCGAAGCCGCTCTTCTGGCTGAGACGAGTGCGCGGCTGTTAGGGCAGGTGAAAGATATCTTTGAATTATTTGTTTATTATTTTATTTTGTACACTATTCTGATAAACTTGTTTTTGCTAAAATACTTATTATTTGTTGGCCTACTGTTCTGCTTGTTTTGCTTTGAATCATAACTACTTTGAACGAAAGGCTATCGAAGCTCGCGAGAATTTAGTGGAGGCCCGTCGAGAAGCGAAACAATGGGAAACCAAGGCTTTGGAAGCGTCGCATTTGGCTGCTCGATTAGCGACACAAAAACCTTCAGACTCGAAGGCGGCAGGGCATCCACAACACGCGTCAGATGGCAGCAGCAGCAGTGGCAGCAATGACGCTCGAGGCTTGAGTAATAACTATGTTCTGAATACGGATGGCAAGAAACATGACAGTGCTCATGAACACACTTTCAGGAGTAGCTTTATATTAGGCAGCCCTAATTTGGGGTTGGGGCGCGCTGCGCGTCACTTGTATCTCAGCCGTGCACATGTAGAAGTATCATTCGCCTGGCGCAATCTTGGCTTAGATGCTGTGCCTGCGAACCATACGGCAAAGTTCAAAGCTCCTTGCTGGTATCCTAATCAACACCTCAACCAACGCCACAGCGGTAGTAGCAGCAGTGGTGGCACCACAATCAGCTCCAGCAGCGCTAGTAGCGTTGCACGCCCTCTCATATTAGGCCACTCGCGCAGGCTCTTTGCGGCAAATTCAGGTCCATCTTCAGGACTTCCACCTCCTGGCGCATCTGCGTCTGTTGGGGTCTCAGCAGCGGCAGTTGGTAAAGGGCTTAAATGTTTACCGTATTTTTACATCGCGGGCCCAAACCTACGATCCGTGGCGCTTTTGCGCCTCTTAGAACAACACCCAGAGGTGCGTCTTGAGATTTTTTAGCTTAAAAGATTGCTCACTTTTGCATGCAAGTGGCAAGTACCAATATCCATGCATTGAAAGTTCAAACGAGCACTTGATTACCAACTAAACGTGTACCGGTTGCTTCTTTTTTGCAAGGTGGTCCCTACGGAGCCTTCAAGCAGTGGTGATACCATGCTGTATCCGCAATGGTGGTTGCATAGTACTACTAGTTCTGCAGGAGCCCACAACAATACTTCGTCGATTACACGAGCAGTCTCTGCTACGAGGTGAATTGTTTTTTTTTTTAATACGTTTACTCTTACATGATGTTTGAACCATAAATCTTCAAGACGTCAAATCGATAAATATTCGTTTTTCCTCTTCGTTCTCTCCTTTAAACCCACTTTCATTCTAGCCATGCCTTAATGAGGTTCAGCAATGCTTCTAAGGCAGTCCAACGAGCCTACAACCTAGGAGGCCGTCAGCGCTTCTTTGGGGAAGCAGCGCCTTCAATGCTCACTCGGCTTGTAACAACGCGCTCACCTACAGTTGGCTCGAAGGGTAGTGGATTGTCACCTCTGCGGCCACTCTTACCGGAGATGTTACATGCTGCACAAGGGGGCAGCCGGCTAAAGGTGCAGGGATATTATATGCCTTCGAACGTTACTTTTTGAGTTTATGTGACCTATGTGCGACTTCTTTACGACGTTTACACCACTTTTTCTTTATGTTCTATTCTAATGACAAGTAGGTGGTTGCAGTTCTTCGCGACCCTTCTTGGGTTGCAGCCTCGGTAAGAAAAGTAAACGTTATTTGAGGCGCAACGAGTCATGATATGTCGTAAGGCGCACAATTTTTCCTGCTCATCCATGGTGATCTATCATGCATGTGGTCAGGCACTCTTGGACGCAATTTTAACTGCTCACGCTGCCACTCTCGCTCCCGGTACGGGCTTCTACCTTCCTCGAGACTTACCCGAGCGGCTAATTGAGGGTGCCAAGTCGCAGCTAGCTGCTTTTGATGCATGCGTGGGAGCACCAGCATCAGCAATAGATACAGCAGTTGAGGCTGGAGCAGCAGCAGCCGCAGGGGGGTCTGCAGAATCGACAGGAGGGAAAGTGACACCAGAAAAGGGGGTTGGAAGCTTACATGTAGGCATGCCGGCGGACTGGCCACGCACCGATTGGAATGCCGAGCCGAGCGAGGTGGGGAACTGTAGGATTTTCAGGGTCAATCACTAGTATGTATGGTTGCAACTCTCAAATGATGCATGTGTTATGCGGCGTCGAAGGTGCTGCGGTGCGCTTTCGGAGGTGGTGATACAAACAGCAGAGATGGTTTACCTTCTACCAAAGGAAGCACGAACAACAAACAGAAAGGCTCAGGTGGCAGCAGTGCTCTTGTGAACAAAGAAGAAGAGCTTTTGGAGGGCGGATGGCCTGGAGGCGGCCTTTATGCACGCGCGGCAGAGGTAATGAGGGTCCTCACTCATTTGTTTGCTTGAATACGCACGTCACTAGCATGTGTTTGAGGGTGTTTTTTTGTCCTGTTCTTACTCGCTTCACCGAATATATTTTATTTTCCTTTTTCTGTCCATGTTGTGCATTACGCTTCCTTTAACAACTATTCCGTCCTCCTACCATAGATATGGTGGGCGGGCTCACCGCGCTCTTTGCTCCTCTTACCTGAGGATGACGTAGCAAGCTTACTGGCGTTCTTCGAACAAGACCCCTCAACAGGTACCTATTGTTATAATCAAGCTTCATTTGCATTTCAGTCTTTTTGTGCTTTTATGATCATTCGAGACTTCGGTCATTTTTTACTAGTACTAAATTGCTACTTCTGACATTCGCACTTTCTATTCTGGTGTTTGTGAAACAGCAACGCATCGTTCCTCCTCTTCGCCAACTTCTTCAGGAGCTGCTGTCGAAGCATCGAAAGAGGTCTTAAAGAAAGTGCTGACGCATTTAGACCTCTCCAAAACAGCCATGCCGTCCCTCCTTGCAGCTGCGGGTCTGCAACAAGAATCTTCCTCGCAACTAAATCCAGAAAGCACTGCATCAAGTAGTGCTTCATCATCGAAAGGGAGTGAAACAGCGACTGCAACAGCAATTGCTGGCAGTAGTAGCAAAATCCCTGGAGGAGCAACCAGTGCTGCCGTAGCAGCTGCTGTGCTCAAGAAGAAACGGCGCAGCGCCATCATGCGAGAGCACGGGGCCTTGTGCTTAGGCCTTTATCGAAGGTGATTTGAGTATTGCTCCATCAATCGAGTTGCATGTCTCGCCAGTGATTTCGCTCCCTTTACCCTTACTTGTTGCCTCCTCTTTCGTTTTTTTTTGGTAAAGATGGTTTGCGTCTCACAACCGCGAACTTGCGTCACTCACGGGAGATGCACGCTACTTGGAATGGAACAACAAAGACTATCATTTGAAATCAAGACAAACCAAATGACGTGGCGGAATTGTAGAGTGGAAAGTTTTTTTTCTATTGCGAATGCACCGGCCTTTCTTGGGTTAAGCTATCAAGGCAGACATAGAGAGGTCGCGTTTTGCCTATAGTTTTACATTTAATGATCACTTGTGCCTGAGTTTAGAAGCCACACACCACACACGAGCACTTCTTTTTTTTAACGTTGGTGTTGGCGTCAGCTAGTTTTAGTTTGGAGTCAAGCACACTCTTCTGGTGTTGTACTTGTACTTGTACGTGCATGAAGAAAATTATGATTATGATTGGTTATTCTAGGGGATGCCTATGACTCGGGCGCCGCGGCAGTTGCTTACTGGCTGGGTAGCACACTCAAGGCCGGATGGATGTCCTGAGATGACATGGGGTCGGACATTGAAGAAGGCTCTAAAGTGCAAAGGACTACCGGCCAACTTCAAGGAATGGCGTGCCATAGCAGAAGATTGGTCGGAGTAGAGATCACGGACGTACTCGAAACCTATGCCTCCTTCCGAGAATTGATCCTACAGGGTTCATGAGAGTGAAGATGAATATTTCATTGCGCAAAAGGACACTCAGCCCAGTCAGACTTGTTCTGGAGGATTCATCAAAACGCAGCTTTATGCTATTTGTTTTTGTTTCTTTGCAATTGGGGAGTATAATCTAATCTAATCTAATCTAATATTGATATAGATAAATAGATATGCACTCAGTCCCGCCGACTTGTTCGGAGGAAAGGCGCCAGTTGGAGCCTTAATTGGCCTTCTGGAGCGAATTCGCTAGCGCATTTGCAGCTCAAGTGCATTCTTAATGTGCCTCTGTGACTGCTTTGTACTTGTCTTTCTTTGTTTTTGGGAGAGTATTAACTAGACTGGACTAGATAAATAGATATGTGTTCTGACGGCCAACACCAACACCCACACGCAAGCTTTAAGCCCAAGACGTCTAGACTAGACGCGCTCCAAACCCCCTATCTGCCTATCTTGTAATCTAACCAAAACAAGGCCCGCTTAGACCCAGCTCTAAACTCCCAGCGAACTAAACTTTGTGAGCATAGTAGGGCGTAGGGCACGGGCTTCAGAAACGCCTTTGAACCCCAAAGGATAAAAGCAAAACGCGCTATAATGCATAATGTGTTATCTAGAATCCGAGATACGGCACTTTACTGCGCAACACAAGAAGCAAGCTTGTTTCTATTTGCCATTCGCATTCCACGCGTGCATATCCATTTCATACAACTCGGCTATTGCCATTGGTGGAAAAAAGGCGCACTCATAAGCAAATGCACCGCCATGCTCGAGTGCACGAATGTCTACTTACTCACAGCAACAGCCGGATCCAAATTCGAGTTCTTTTTTTAATAATTCGCTGCTTTGCGGTACCGGCCGTCGGACCTCTGCGCGCCCGCTCCTGTAGGCGAAATCACAGGTCGAAGAGATAGGCGAATTTAAGAGAGTAGGAAAGGTGAGACTATTGGCGAAATGTAAGAAGTCGCAATGTGCTGAATTTTATCCAGGAGAAAGCATACCACTGGTCTTGGCATCATCTCGAGGTTTCGTAAAGAGCGCTTGCGTGCGACCACCGCCACTGTTTTTGCTGGCCGACGAATGCGCTGAGTCATCTCCTTGTAGCAAGGCATCAAGAGAGGGCGTGCGCTGAGGCTTGCTCGATGTCGCAGTTGAAGGCTTCTTGTAGCCGCTGCTGCCCGTGCTACCATCGCTCATCTGCCCTTTCTTGGTGTACGCAATGTACTGGCCTACACAAAAAAAAGGCGACGATAGATAGGAGGTTAGTTTCAAGACGATTAGTACAGGCGCACAGCGCAATACCAGTCTCTTTTCTCTTCGTTATCTTCTGTCGAGTCATCCGTAGCGCTTCCTCCTCCCTATACTCTGCCGAGTCATCCGTAGCGCTACCCTCCCTCTCTAACCGTCATCGCTTGCACTCCGAGTGGCGCTCATGCGACCAAGGGCTTGGCGGCGCTTGACCGCTTCCAAAAAGAGGGGCAGCGTAATGTTGGTGCGGCCTATACGGAGGGGAGAGCACGAAAAGAACATTGAAATGAGAGGAGAGGAGTCGCGTCACAAAAAGAAGAAGAGGAAGAAAAAGAACGCTCAAAGCAAGCAAATAATTTCCTCGTCCAGATTCATTTGGGCAGTTAGTTGTACTCACCGCCGCTGATGTCATCCCGAAAAGCCACCAATTGCTGTTGGTTGAATCGCACTCCAAAGCTTGAGAGGCCAGAGGCTAGTTCATTGATGTCAATCTCACCGCTGCCGTCCGCGTCAAAGGACAAGAAGAGCATCTTGATCGAACGGGCCCAGACCTGAGGAGAGTTTGATAGGAAGTACATGCAAGAATGAGTTGAAAGGTCGTGAAAGAGGATGAGAGAGCAAAACAAAGGCTGGGGCGCCAAACAATACATGTGTTCTTAAAATTCATCCTATTTGCTTGCATCCCTCACCTTGGGGTCTTCATCGATGACGCCTAAGATTTTGCCCCAAGCTTCGTCCAGCGCCTTCTCCTTGGGGCCTCCATTCCCATCCCCGCGCCGCGACGCCACAATGCCCGGCCCTCCGGCTGCTCGACTGCCTGGCAATGGCTTCACGCCGTTAGCTGGCTTTTTCTCGTCACCTCCCTTGGTCTTGTTGCCACCACCGCTGCCGCTGCTCACATCGCTGTTCGAGCCGATTAAAATGCGCCCATTTCCTCCTCCTCGTTTCTCGTTGACTGCTCGCATGAACTCCTCGAGATTAATCGTGCCGTCGCCATTTTGGTCCAAATCAGCACTCAAACCTTTTACTTGCTCCGGTGCTAGCGCCAGATTGAAGCTCGATTTGAAACCCGCCGCCAATTCTGCAATGTCGACGTTCCCGTTGCCGTCACGATCAAACGCCAAGAACAAGGCTTCAATCTTGCGGGTCCAGGTTTTCTCGTTTCCGCTGGCAGCTTCCAACAAGGCATTCCATGCAGACTCCGCACCATTCTTCCCTGCGCTGTTCTTACTTGCCTCCTCTTCCTTCTCTGCAGCTGCCGCCGCCGCCGCTGTCTGCTGATGGCTTTTTACCGCTTTGGTGAATTCAGCCAAGGATATGGTCCCGCTGCCGTTTGTGTCAAGTTCCTTGATCAGGGCCACCAATTGAGACTTGGTCAGATGCACCCCCAGAGGGGTTAATCCTTTGCCCAGCTCCGAAACATTCACTTCCCCGCTGCCGTCGCGGTCGAACGACAGAAAGAGCATCTCCACGCTGCGCGTCCACACTTTGGGGTCTTCTGAGACGGCTCTGAGGATCGCCTCCCAGGCCGCGTCTCCTGCGGAACCCTTAGGTTTACGCTTCTGAATCGCGTCTTCGAACTCTTGCATGGAGACTGCGCCGTTGGAGTCCTGAAAATACGCGAAAAAAACATGAAATGTACTCGTCACCACATTGAAGATCAATACAAAGGAAATAGTAAGGAAAAGAGAGGGCAAAGCAACAAAGAATATACCACTCATGTATTATATTGCCATCTCACCGCATCCAGCTCGTCTCGCAGCGCCATCACCATATCTGGAGCTAAATCCAATCCCATGCTCTTCAACCCCGCCGCTAGCTCCGACACATCTACCTGCCCGCTGCCGTCGCGATCGAAGGTGCGGAACAACACTTGCACGCTGCGCTGCCAGGCCTGGGGGTTTTCATCAATCTTCGCTAATATAGTAGACCAGGCGTTGCTGCCAGAGAGGGAGTCGCCCCGAGTGTCTTGTTCGAGTTTACGAGGCTTTCGCTGCTCGACCGCGTTGGTAAACTCTTCCAAACTCACCTGTTCATAGATGGTGTTGGTAGATATAGAAAAGGGAAAATAAACTGAGTTCAGAGAGATTACTCATGTGAATTTTTAAGGACCTGCCACGATCATCATTGAAAACAAGAGTAGATTATGAAAGGACGAAGGAAAGGCAGCCGCTTCGTATCTTTCGCCATCTCGAATCCGTGTGCCCACCTCGCCATCGCCATCAGCGTCAATCTCTCGCGCAAACGCTACCACTTGATCCGAGCTCTGAATCTCCACTCCAATCGCCTTCAGGCCGCGCATGAACTCGAGCACCGTGATTTGCCCGTCGCCGTCCTCATCAAAGCCTGTAAACATCGCCTCCACCGAATCTTGCCACTCGTCCGACTTGTCGCTGATGAGCGCTAGAATAGAATGCCATAAGCTCACGTCCTTGCCGATTTCAGGGCGGCGGAGCTCCAGCACGTTTCTGAACTCTTCGCGCGACAACTGATTGGCGGGAGAAGAGGTAATGTAAAATACCCATGCATTTGTGTCGATGAGTGAATGAGGAGAGAGGGGTGCCTACGGAGGAGCTCGTAAACTGGATCTTCACATCGTCACGACATTCAAGAAAAAAACTCATCTTGGCAGACGATCACGCACCTTTCCGTCGAAGATGGCGTTGAGGTCATCGCGCAAAGCATTCAATTCTTTGGGCGAGAGCTGAATGCCCAACTCGCGAATCCCCTTGGTGACGTCCGAAGTGTTGACCTAAATCATACAAATCGAGAATACAATGGAGATAGAGAGAGGTGAGAACAGAACGGACAGCATCATTCGTCACGCGATGGGCAGAAAAGTACTGAGTTGCGCCCCTCTCTGAGCAAATTCGTTCGATTTTGGATTTGCAATCTGAGGAAGTATACCTCGTCGTTCTCGTTGGCTTCAGCGTTCGCAAATAGCTCGTCGATGCTTTGGTCGAAGTTGGTAGGGTTCGCAGCTGCCGTCTCAATGATCACCGCCCACGCTCGCTTCTTGTCGCTGGCCTTCGTCAGCGGCTTCACTGCACCGTTGGTGATCTTCCGCGGGGCAGTGGTTTTCTTCACCACTTCCTTTGCTTCTTTGGCTGCAGCTTTCACGGCCTTGGCTTCGGCATTGGGGCGAATCGGCATGCGGTCGTGCACTGCTTTTTCGAACTCGTCATAGCTGATCACGCCGTCTCGGTTGGTGTCCAGGCTCCTTGCAAAGGCCTTGAGCTCCGGCGGCGACAGGATCACGTTCAAGCGTGGCAAGGCGTTGGCGAGCTCATAGGTGTCGATGGTACCGGACTGGTCCAAGTCCAAATCGGCAAAGACTTGCGGCAAGCTGGAGGCCCATTTGATCGGATCTTTGGCTGCCGAGGACACCACCTATGAGGTGTTAGAAAAACCAAAAATGTTATGCGAACAATACCGTGAACGTGGTAATAATGAAGTAGAAAACTGTACAAGGTTGTGCCATAGAAAGAAACCATCACTACGTGGTGACAAGGCAATAATAAGGTGCATCTCAAATAAACGTGACTTCCCCACACGCGCACACCTAGTACACCCTACCTGAACCCACGCAGCATCTGCCAGGCGAGCGCGGTTGCGTAAAGCCACGGGTGATTCGAGAATGCCCTCTTGCCGCAGCCGTACTCCTTCCTCAAACTCCGCCAATGAAATGCGAAAGTCTCCGTCGGTGTCGATCTCGTCCCGAAACGCCACCAATTGTGCTGACGTCATCGACACACCGAAGCTCTTCAAACCCGCCGCCAATTCCGAAACGTCAATCTGGAAGTGAAAACAAGAAGTGGTCATGATATAAGAGAGCATGAATCACTTTGTTCAACTCTTGGGACACTCGTTTGGTGTCTAACATTATACTAAAGAAAGCAAATTCTTTAAAGAAACAAAAAAGGATACCTGTCGGCTGCCGTCGCGGTCAAAAGTGGCAAAGACTTTGGCCACCGATTTTTTCCACCCTTTGGGGTCGGAGGACGCGATCGCAATGATCTTAGCAAAAGCTTCATTGGAGGCTCGGTTGAACGCATCCAACTCCAAGTCGTCAAAGGTGTCGATCATCGCAATGCCGCTGCCCGGAGCATTCTTGCCCGAAGACTTGGCTTGTTCCTTGAGCCGTTCGTGTTGTCGCACTGCCATCAAGAACTCAGGCAGAGAAATTTCGCCATCGCCGTCGAAGTCAATGTCTTCTCGAAAAGCTCGCAACTGCGAAGAGTCCAAAACCACTCCGAGGGAGGCTAAACCTGAGCCTAGCTCTTTTATATCGATGGTACCACTGCCATCTGCGTCAAACTTTGAAAACATGTTCCCGACCCGCTCAGCCCACGCCCCTGGATTCTTTTCTGCCCCTTTTAGCACCGCCGTCCAGGCAGCGTCAGTTTTGGCCACATTAGGATCGGACGCATCAATCGTGGCTTGAAGCTTCATGCGCACTTTAACGGCCATCAGAAACTCATCCAAAGAGACAGCGCCGTTCTTGCCGACATCCATGTCATCTCGGAAGGCCAAGAGTTGCTCCTGCGTCAGGGTTACATGGAGGGTTTTTAGACCGGAAGCCAACTCGAGAATGTCCACTTCTCCGTCTCGGTTTTTGTCGAGTTGCAGGAACATGACCTGTGTAAAAAAGGACACAAGGCAAGCAAACAAAACATTGTCAAACGACGTCCTAAAAAATGAAATGCGCACACGAACTCAATATCTATCCGTATATTGTAAAGCAAAGGAAGAAAGTTAGAATGTAAGAAGAAAAGTTAGAACAAAAATATTCTTCCAGTCAGGACCTCCGTGCTCCGAATCCATCCCGTCGGGTCGGTGCGCGCCATTTTCACCACTTTCCGCCACGCCGCCGCCGCCCCTGCGCCATTCACCTCGTCCCATTCTTGTCCCTTGGCTGCGACCACACCCGGCATCGGCGCAATGCCCGCCACCGAGGCCTCGGTGAAGAGACCCCCGACATGGGTGACTGGTCGGCCCGAAGGGTGCGCCGCGGCGGCAGCGCTGTACTTCTTCACGCTTGCGCTGTTCTGTTGCCGAGGCTGCCAGGCCTCCTCGGCCGCCACTGCTGCGGCTGCGGCGGACAGTTCAAAGTTGACTTCAGGGCCTACCGGATCAGTCGGAGGTGGCAGTGGCGGTGGTGGACGATAATGAGTGGGTTGGCCCGAGGGGTTGTTCCCAGGGCGAAGAGCGAGGTCTTGATTCGGCAAGTGGTGCACCTTCAGCTCATGGCTAGTTTCGTTGGGAGACGGTGGACGGGTGGTTCGCTGCGAGGAAGGGCCGCTGGCTGAGGGTTTTTGTCGCATCGACTTTTGGGCCTTGCGTTGCTGCTCGGCTTGCGCTTGAGCGAGAGCCACCGTTTCCGGGCCACCTAGGACAGCTCCTATCAGCTCCAGTGTGAGGCGATCCAGCAAGCCGCCAACTACTTCATTCGCCTACCAAGCAAAAGGGGTGCAATATGGAACAGTAGTTGAGAATGGAGGCAAGATACTTTCTTTTGAGGGATGCACTTATGTCTCAATAGCTAAAAGAAGAGCACGTCGGAATGACGCGGGATCGGGGGTGACAGACCACCCAAGTACCTCGCCGCGCTTGTCTCGAAGCACTCGATCGGCGATCCGTTGGCTGTCAATAGCCAGTGCCACCACTTCAGGCAGGGATCGCCCAGCGTCGAGTCGTCGCTCTTCTGGGGTGCTCCCTACTCGACCTTTGTCGCCTAGCTTGTTGCGAGCGTTCAACTTCGCGTCTAGAGACCCTGGCAATGCTTTCACGGCACCACCACCTGACGCTGCGGCAGCGGCCATCTTTTTGGTGGAAAAACTCTTGGGAAAGGCCGCAGCTGCAAACATTGGGTCGCGTTCTGCTTTTTCTTCGATTTGTTTGATGACCACAACGAACATTACAAATTCCGCGAAGCCCAATTCGGTGTCGCCGTCCAAGTCCATCAAGTGAAAGAGTTGCTCCTGTTGCTCTTTGCTGAGTTTCAAGTCAAATACCTTCTGGAAGGTGTACTCGAAGAAGGGGGTCATTTCATTAATGTCCAACGTTAACTCGCCATCAGCATCCATCTCTTCGAACACCGTGCGCAGCTTGTCAATGCGCCCTTCCGTGAAGAAGTCCGGCATTTCTTCCTGGGCTTCCCCAATGACCGTCACCATTTTCGTGAGCATTTCTTGCATTTGTTCAGCTTTCCGCGACGCTTCTTCAAAGGAAATCACCACAATACCAATCAATACAGTAGGGAGCACGTAAGCCCCGAGAATGATGATGCAGAAGAAAATGAATACCCCAATCCAGCCGAGGGCCATCGGGTTGGTGCATGACGTCAGCGGCGAATCTTTGACCACCATGGGGTAACCGCCAGGGTAGGCGTCACACCCGTAGAGGTTGATGTACCTGGCACACAAAATCAGTAATCGTCGCGAAAAGTACGTGAAAGAGAAGAAGACTGCGGGAGGAACACGTCGAAAAGTAAATGAGAAGTAAGGCGTCAAAACTTGATGAAGTAATGAAGCAATGAATTGCAAGGAAGGGCCAGTGAAGATGTACTCACAGAATTTGGTCCCAGGAGTCCGCAGTTTCAATTCGAAGTACGGTGAAGACCGCGCGCCCGACCGTGCCAAAATGGAAAGGGTCGTTTCGCTGCAAGATGAGCATGCACATGCACCCCACGATGTAGTTGAAGACAATCACCAGGACGCAGACCCAGCCGACGGCACTGAACCCGCTGATTAACGCCTCCACAATCGACCGCAGCCGAGGCAAAGCTTTGGCGAGGCGAAAGACGCGAAGCAAGCGAAGCAGCCGCAAGATCACCACCGGGAATGCTTCAAAGACCACTCGGCCGGGGGTCATCTCCACAAATCCCACAAAAACAATGAAAGCGTCTAGCTTGTTCCATGGATCGTCCAAATACCTGCGATCAATGGGTTCCAAATAAATCAAACTTCAAGGTCGAGACTACGAGAAAAGCACATCAGTCCTCAAAGTGTAAAGGGAAATGTTCATGGAGTTGGTGCCAGCACAAATTATCGTTATTGCTGTGGCCTGCGTTACCGCATAGGCTTAGGAAGTTGTGCAGCCACTTTAATCAACAACTCCGCCGTGAAAATAATTTGAGCCAAGATCCCGAGGACAACGCTAAGTACCTGAGAAATTAAAAATCTCACGCGAAACAAAAATGAACAAACCCGTTTTACACGCGGCTGAGAAATTGCTCTCGATTTCAAACTCAGGAAAGCGTTCGTCCGGGCAAAACAAAATGACAGCATTGAAACGATATTCACCGTGACGTCGCAGTTCGGGCTGGAGCCTGCGCGCTCTTGAATCGTGTGCCGTTCGCAAGCCATTAAAGCATCAGTGTCGATGCCAATGAAGATCCCTACGACCAAGATGGTGAACGTAATAAGGTTGTTGAACCAGTCGCTTTTCTCGATTTCTTGAGCTTTTTCCGTGATAAGTTTAATGCGCAGCTCAAATAATGTGGAAGGAGTCTGAGGTATTAATTATGCAACAAGAGGGACACCAGAGAAAGTAAAAGCAAAACAATTAGATGAAGAATCGTGCAAGTTATGCACTGAACAAGATAAAAATATGATTCAGATAATGGCAATCAAGAAGGCGCACGCAAAAAAATGAGAATAACTTCGAGCATATTTTGATGGGCGCGTGAGCAATACCACATCGTCCTCAGGTTCGAGGGCATTGTTGATGAGGTAGCGAAGCTTCGCTTTGGTGGAGAGACGGTCAACTTGTTCCTTGGTCAGCTGCACTTGCATTGGTAGATCAACCGACCCTGCTTCGCTGTCGTGCAGGGAGTCAGCGCGACTGAACCCGAAGGACACTGCTTCAGCTGTCTGTGCGCCACTCTTGCGACGCTTGGCGCCACCGCCTTCTAAATCACCCGCGCTGCCGTCCTTGCTTTCGCCCACCAACTTCTTGTTGTCGTCGTCGTCGTCGTCGCTGTCGTCCATGTTAGCGGTTTCTTCGAGTTTTTGCTTGTACCTAAGAGCACAGTAGAGCGCACACAAGCGCACACAAGTGTAAAAGAGAAGGCGCTGCGACATTTCCCTTCTAAGAAAAATTCAAAGCAAAATGAAGTGCGGCTAAGAGTTGGCAGCATCTACACGCGTAACAGTGAAAGACGATGAAGACAGAGATGCTGTATGAGCATAAGTGCAGGCGCAATATATAAGACATTGCGTACCGGCTGTTTTTGCTTTCAGCTTTCATGGCCTCAAAAGCCTCAAACATGCCCATGCTAATCACGCCGATGAACAGAGACATGATCACCCACGAGGTCAAGACGATGTACACGCTGAAGAAGATGAAGGTAATCACGGGTTTGGGTTCATTCACGTCGCACTTGAAGCCCTGGAAGTCGCCCGCCATGGTGTGGATGATGCTCGGGTTGTCTTCGCCGCCGTCGCCGTAAGGGTCCCCCAGGAAGTTCTTGCAGCCGTACCTGATGTGTTGCGAAATGGAGGGGGAAAGAGAGAATGAGATTAGGGAAAAGGAAGGGCGGAATCAAAAACGAAGGCAAGAAAGAGCTATCAAAGGCTACTGAAGGATACTAACCCTCTCGAATGAGCTACATTTCAATCATCAGGGAGTAAAGAGGCGTTCAAAAAAAAAATCTAATACAAATGAATATCATTATTCCTCCACCCTACCAAGAGGTGTAAGCAATCGAGGTCCAGGACGCCAGCGTGGACACTTGAAAGAGGCTGAGCATCGACGTGGGCACGGTACCAAAACGCGCCGTGTCGTTCACTCCAAAGAAGAGACAGCCCATGATGGCGAACAAGTAAATCACCAGAAACAGAAGCATCACAATGTACGACCTGTAATTGTCGTGACATAAACGCGCCCGAGCAAAAGAGAAGAAGAAACAGGCAATGAGGGTCAACAAGAAAGAGGAAATGCGCTTGACGTGCCGTACGCGCACATACAAATTGTATATTTGTCGTCTATACATGCACAACGACTACTAGCCATCGATTGCGCTAAAATGCTTCTATATTCGTGAAGTTGTAACGTACACGCTCATCATGCCGGAGATGAGGCCGCTCACGATGACCCGGAGCTGCGGCACGCCCTTGATGAAGGTCAGGAGGCGAAGCAGGCGCAACAAGCGGAGTGCTCCTAGAGCCGAGCCGTTCTCATTGCCCATGAACGCGAAGCCCGCCGCCACGATGAAGAAATCAAAGCAGTTGAAGGCCCCATCGTCCTAATATATATGTACATTGGCAAACAAAACAAAGGTCGTCAGATCAAGGCTGGACTAATCGTCACCGCAAGGGAATGTAGAATAGAACAGAAAGTAAAAGACAACAAGTGGGCTTTAAAGGAGAAAGACTAGAGACTCACCGAATCGGTAAAGTAACGCCAAGGTTCGTGCCCTTGCGCGACTAGCTTGAGGATGACTTCGGCCGTGAAGCTGACCATGGTGATGGTGGAGGTCCACTCTACGAAGCTGTTAATTTCAGGGTTCCCCGCTGCACATGTGGCCACGAGGAGAAAAGGAATTGATCGAGCAAAGGCAAGTGAGCGAAAGACGACTGAGGCGAGAAAGCAATCGATGTCAAAACAAATAAAAGGAGCGAAAGACGACACGAGCGCGCCAATTTAAGCTGAAAGCTACGAAGAAGAGAAACCAGCAGAGCGCACATCTGTTTTCGAGGTCGATGCCGGTGGCGATGCCGATGAGCAGAATGTTGCTCATGATGAACGCTTCGAACCAGTCTTGGTTCACGATCTTCTCGTAGGTCCACCACGCCAGCCTTACGGTAGTTGTTGTTCACATACAGCAAGAAGGGGAGAATGAAAGGGAAAAGATTTGAATGAGAAACAGTTGGGGAACCGAACGAGCGAAGGCTTGTGGGAGTAGTCAAGCGCTTGTAATAGATATATTAGAGCAATGTAAGCTTTCCTCTGCGAAAGCCAGTAAGTTATCAAGAGAAAGAGTAGAAATTATACATGCGCTAGCCCGGGGATGAGTAGCATCGCTTGCGTATAGTTTTAAGGACAAAAAAGGGGGGGGGTACACAAGAGGCGCGGGTGATAACGGGGCGAGTGACGGGTTGCTTTCCGCTTCACTCCATTCTTTGACCCAACTAACAAGCACTAGCTGGACATGGCAAATACTCACTTTCCATACTGGTCCGTCGAGTTCTTAAGAGCTAGAAGCCTTTCTTCTTTGGTCGAAATAACTTCCTCTTCTACCTCTTCTTTCTCGGGCAGCCGTGCGGCGAACTCTTTCAGCCAGGCCTGCAACCAAAACAAAAAGATGGTCAAGAAAATGATATGCATGTGCACGTTAGCAGAGTATAATGATCGTGCATGACGCGTGCTGCCCGAACTCAAAGACGCAAAAATTGCCGAAGCCTCAAAATCCCGGGCATCGCGCTGACACTACGACAGTGTATGTAGAAAATACTTCTACACGCATGGAAAAAATAGCATTCAAGGTGAGGCAGCGCTCGCGCTAGGTGCTTACCGGCTGATTTGTGTCTTGTTTCAGCTCATTGCGGGTCTTGCGAATCGCCTTGCGGTCTGTAGCATAGGGGAGTGGGGGGTGAATGTAAATGGAACGGTCAACGTGAGCGGAACCACCGAGGAGGACACATATTGCGAACCATAGATTAGACCTCTGCCAAAACCCTACATAGCATCACGCACATGCGATCTGAGCCGCATTCAGGGCCTCCGCTGGCATGGTCCCGCAACCACCCTCGGGCTTTGGAGCTCAAGTAAAGCGCGAGCAGGAGCGGCTTCTATTTGCCCTTCTGTATTCACAAGGCTTTCTCGTTTTAGCTTTTCATTTCTTCGTCAACCGACCGCCCCTTGAACCCAAGAATCCAGAACAAATGTAACCTATCGGCAATTTCGATTCACAATCGTAAATTTACGCATAAAGACAACTTCACATTTTACTTCCACATTTGACGCAGGCCCCAAGGGGCCATTCAGTAACCAAGAAAACCGCAGGTTTTCCGGTTTTTTACCCACCTTGAGTCAGCATAAGATCCGGTAAACGCTAATTGCGCTGAAGGAAAACCCAGCGGCCTCGTGGGTTTTCTTGGTTACTGGCCGGAATTAGAAGGCTAACAGGCAGAAAACCAAAGCAAAGAAGCTTGCGCTGACTGGGCTGAGTGTCCTTTTGCGCAATGCAATATTCATCTTTACTCTCATGAACCCCGTAGGATCAATTCTCGGAAGGAGGCATAGGTTTCGAGTACGTCCGTAATCTCCACTCCGACCTATCTTCTGCTATGGCACGCCATTCCTTGAAGTTAACCGGTAGTCCTTTGCACTTTAGAGCCTTCTTCAATGTCCGACCCCATGTCATCTCAGGGCATCCATTCGGCCTTGAGTGTG
>Ga0307931_1000736_pt1 | contig 21392 bp, 22 predicted proteins | sample OrgLakmetageno47_FD_201816 | JGI IMG/M metagenome (GOLD analysis project Ga0307931, IMG submission 201816) | Saline water microbial communities from Organic Lake, Antarctica - #47 | ecosystem: Environmental > Aquatic > Non-marine Saline and Alkaline > Saline | place: Antarctica: Organic Lake...
GGCAGAGTCGGGCAATCCTGTAGGTGGTCCTCCTAAGAGTTTCTTAAGCACGCGCGCTTCTCGACTGAACGACCAATAGGTCCGTTGAGGCATCGCAACACCACCTCGGCTATTGACACGCGGGAGCACAGGTGGCGCCGCGGGAAAGCACACACCTTCGCTTGCACTAAAACTTCGATTCCAAGCAGTGCGAGCACGTGATGGAGCTATGCACAATTGCTGCTCCAATGGGGACGGCCAGAAGGTGTTCAGAAAGTCACCATGGGTCTCAAACCACTCGAAATGGCCAGGCGCGCGGCCTGGTGCCTGCACTGGGCTCGCACTACTGCCGCCACCACCACCATTGCCTGCTGCAGCAACGGCTGCAGAGACACCTCGCGCAGCAGCAGCAGCGGCATCCCGGGGGCGGCTCGAGGTGCCGTCTAAAGGCACGTGTGACTCGTATGCGGCCATTCCCTCTGCCATCACCCCTGCCCACCACTCTGCCCCTAATCCTCTCGTTGGCCGCTGCTGCTGCTCTAATGGTGCATGCATGCGCCCTTGATTATCATTCCATTGCCAAGAACGTGCGTGCCGCCGCACGAACTCAGATTCTAACGCAGCATCTTGATTATTTTCAAACGCAGAGCTAGGGCTAGTGGTTCGATTCGCAACTGTAAAACCACCAGGAGTGCTGCCAATACTACTGTCATTATCACCACTGCCAAAGAATGACATAGGGCGAACTGCTGGGCCACCACTAAAATGCGAGCGAGGATATGATGAGTCATCTCCTACTCCAGCTGGCGCAAGTGCAGGAGCACAATTCAACAGTTTCCCCAAGCCTGCGGTCACACCTGCCTTCCAATCAAACCCGCTGAACGGTGAAAAGCGCTCTCGAGGCGCACCCGAAGAGAGTGGAGAGGGGTCAAGGCTACGACTGGTGCGGTAATCCGTGGGAGATCGGGCAGACACCGGAGAGGTCACTCGTAGACTCGAGGAAGTTGTGGGCGTAGAAGTGGTTCCATACCGCTCGCTCGATATGGCCTCGGCTATCGTCGAAGATTGCGGAGCAGACGAAGGTGTCGTCGGATGAGTGGTAACATTAGGAGGCGGAGAAGGAGGAGGTGAATGAAGTGAAGGCCTTGATGACGGCGATGAGAGCGGTTCAATGGTAGCTGCTGTCAGTTGTACATTTTGCGACGAGGATAGAAATGAAGCGCTCAACGGAACAATGTCTGATGCGCCGCTGCTTGTGTTGTAGTATGGTTTGTACATGTGGCATTTGAAAGAAGGAAAGCCAATAATCAATAAGAAATTGCAAAAATCATAAATCAAGAACACATCCAAAAACAGGCAGACTATCATCACACTTCGCATATAAATTGACAAGAAAGGGATATATTTATTGAGCCTCGTGATCCATCCTACCGTTCATTCGTTGAGCTGCGCACACGCTCGCCCTCGCTAAGCTGTTTCTTTGGCGGCGGCATTGGTTTGATGAACTCGGTCTGAGACGATGCCACTGCATTCACAGAAGCAGATCTCAGCCATTGGCCTGCACTCGAAAATACGCTCGGCTCTCCTCCTCCTGTTCCCTGCGCCTGGTTGCGCTGTTGCAGTGAGCTTTTCTCAGCTGCACTGCCCTTATCTGTACCGTCACTGTTGATGCCGGGTGTGAGGGGCGAGTCATTACGATAAGGTCCGCCACGAGAACGTGAAGCCGACTTCTTCTGAGCGCAATGAGCAGCGAGAGCACTTGCAAAGGGGATGTCCACAGGAGACGCAAAGAGTCGTGCTACTGTCTTCACATGTGCGTTGTCGTGTTCACCGCTTACGTTTCTCTGCCCATCAGCACCGCTGCCAGTGTTGTGCGTTGAACCTCTTTCAAAGCCCCACTTCAATGCTGCAGCTTCCGCCAGTAACCACCGAGAAACCGCCTGATGCTGCAAGCTGCGACGGTGATGAAACCACACCGCGAGGAGCTGTTGGAAGAAAGGAAAGAAGACGAGAAACAGGAAATAAGGGGATTTTAATAAATCAATAAAAGTTTCCAGGGAGCACACAAACGCGACGTATAAAACTTAACGTATGAAATAAAAGCCAACTCTTTGCCGTAAGATGCGCATCTGACAGCTACTCATCTCATAGCACCCACTTTTGCATCGTTGAAGCACAGCTCAAGATCCCGAGCTCCGCCTTCAAAGCCTAAGCGCACTAAGCAACTCAGAGCCTCAGCTCGGAGTTCTGGTTCTCCTACCAAGAGATGCATTTGTGCTGCAGCTGGAGTAGCTGGAGGCATATACGCTAGGGAAGATGAGCGCACTAACAGCGGCCCCGATGCTGGCGCTTGCTTCTCAACATCACTAGAGTTGCTGCTCCCACCACCACCACCACCACTTCCGTTCACTGCGGCCACCGCAGCACCTCCCAACGGCTGAATCCCCACCGCAAGCGCGACCAGTTCAGGTAAGCAGTGGTCGACTACGAGCGTGCGCACGGTGGGGTGCACGGCAAGAAAGGCTAATCCGCGCACGGCTGCTCGCTGCAAGGACACGTGCTCGGCCTCGGCCACCGCCAGCGGCACCGCTGGTGGCATGGCTGACGGTACTGCCTTAACAAAGCCTTCATCACCTTTACCACTGCCTCCACCTCCCCCTTTTTCTTTGTTGACACCGACACCTCTTGAGTTGTCCTCCGAGTCGGCTGCGGTTGATGACGGGGCACTTTCTTTTTTAGCTGTATAGTCGCTGGCTCTAGGATGTGGCATTTTGAGTACTCGAAGGAGCTTATACAGTACTCGCAAACGATCATGTTCCCTTGAATCGTTCACCCATCCACTACTAGAATACAGAATCTCGGGAATGGGTGGCGCAGCCTCTGACAATGACGAAGATGACCTTTGGTGCTCCATAGCACTCAATGAGACGTTGAAGAAGTCAGCACTTGCAGTTGCGCCACTGCCACTGCTTCCGCTGCTATCTGCGGGCTGAGGCAACAGCTGAGGTGCAAGTCGAGAGAGCGCTGCCAGCGCTTGTAAGAGAAGAGATTTGGACTTGACCTTTTCTGCGAGGGCACTCACGTTTAGGAGGGCGGGCGCGGCGCCAGCTGCTACCATTGCCTCGGCCTGAGAAACACTTGCAGTAGCTGTTAATAACTGAAGTGCGGCAGTAGCAGTGAGAGCCATTGCAATGATCAGAGCACTGCTGTTCGTGTCAGAGTTAAATGGAGTAGTCGCTGTCATCGTTGCTGCGTTGTGGGCAGTTACAAGAAGTGCCTCAAATACAGCCAATGGATAGGTGAGAGCAGCACTAATTGAAGCTGGCTCATAGCTACTGCTTGTAAGAGCACTGTCCTTGGCAAAGAAATAAGGCCGCAAGCGTCGCACACGAGCAACTCGAAGCAAGAGGTTGAGGGCTAGCGTGCAGAGCTCATCGCTTGAACTTCTTTTCGGAGGTCCACTCGGACATGAAGGCGCAGAGTCCTCATGTGATTCATTGCTTCGCCATCGCATAGCCCTGAACTTTCCTCCTCCATCTCTAGGTGTGCCATCAGAATCGGACCTCAGTCGTCCCTGAGAAGCCCTGCTCCCTGTATTCGCTGCATTCCATTTAGAGAAGTTTTCTGCTAAATATGCCAAGGCAGGCAGCATGCCATGCAACACAGCTTCCTCCAACCTTTCAATTGCTACTTCCGCTAGCAAGGTGCTCTCAGCCGAGGCGACTCCATCGACAGCCAGTGAGGTAGGCAAGTTTGGCTTATCTACAGGTGTTTCTGCTCCTTCTGTCAGTGCATCGAGAGCAAGGCAAGCATCTGTCGCAAGCCGAACATGAGGACTTGTGCCCTTGAGAGAGGCTGCGCGTAAGAGCTGTACCAATGCCTCGAGCCCTCCGTCAGTTTCGTTGTTGTAAGAAGGTGCGCGCAGAACCTCTTCCTGCGTAGCCGCACTCTTCCTACACAAGTGAGCGAGGCCGCGCACCGCAAGCAAAGTCACCTCAGGCCACACCAGCCCACGCGTCGATGAGCGCCCTCCTGTTGCATTTGTTGCTGCGTCTTCCTCTGAAGCACTGCTGCTTTGGCTCCTCATTGGCACAGGTGGAGAGCTTGGTATACCTGAGTCCGTGGTCGCTTGCTGAGGCTCTTCTTCCGAGCAGTGAATGAGTGCCACCAACGCTGCAGCCACCCCTTCATTTACTAGGCGTGCATCCAAATACCCAGAAGAATACACTGTCTGGGCTGCCCCACTACTCCCACTTTTAGACAGCTTGCTGATGGGTTCAGCACAGGCCGGTGTGTCAGGCGCAAGAAGAGATGCAACTGCGCCAGCAGCTAGAGCTACCACCTGTCGATTGTCGCTGCGAAGCCACCTCACAAGGCAAGGAACTGCGTCATGCGAGCTCAGTACAGGGCAGGTCCCTGCTAAATTCACCACCGTAGACACCACAAAGGCTGCATTCACCACAGTGGCACCTTCGAGCGCACTCTCATGATTGTTGCTATTGTCATCGCCTGCGCTATCGCCTGTGCTATCGGTACTTGAAGAGGCATGGCGTGCATGATGCTTCGGTGGCTGTTTTGATTTCGCTGCAAGCACCGCTAATTGGACGAGGGATGCAAACAAGGGGCCGCGATCTGGGTGATCCCCAGGCTCCTCGGAGGCGCGCTCCTGCTGAAGCAAACTCGCGAAATGCGCTAATGCTAGTGCTGCTGCACGCCGCCCCTCCTCTGCTGAGGTAGCAGCTGCCATGAAATCGGCACCGCTGCTACTGCTGGTCCGGCGGCCAGTGTAAGCATCACCGCCACTGCTACTGCAAGTAGGTTCACAGCTTTCCTTTTTGGGTGAAAATGAGCGCATGGAAGTTACTGGCCGCGGCAATACTTTGGGGCTCTGAGGTGGCGATGACGACTTCATTGGTTGCAAGAGCCGCCGCAGCGCTCCAAAAAGAGTGGGGGCCAGAGCAATGAGCACACGAGCGTTTTCAGCCCCACACGCTAACTTTGCTAAGCATAATGACGCCGCCGCTTCGAGGTCGCTTCTAAGGTCATCGTCAGAGCTTGATCCACCTCCACCAGCAGCGCTGAAGCTGTTTCGACGGCGGAAAAGCGGTGATTCGAGTACTTTTGCGACAGTACGAAGGCCATCGCCGCCGCTGCTGTTAGCGGCTTCTGCACATGCAGGGCTGGGACCATCTCCTGCGAGAATTGACAACTCCTCCACTGCTGCTAGACGTGATGCAACAGAGGTCCCGAGCTTCACACTTTCCACCACTTTCTTCAGATGCCGTCGTCGTGCTTCCTCGGGCTTCAAAACCTGAGATTCACTTATGGCGGAAGAGCTTTCGTCACCAGCAGCTTGCAGCACTCGTGGCCGAGGTGGCGATTGCAAAGAAGATAGAGACGATTTCGGCATCGTATCGGATATCACATTCGCGGAAAGGCCCATGGCGGTCGCAGCTGCTGATGCTGCATGAGCAAAACTGGAAGGGCTCAGCAACGGTGATGGGTTGTCGCGAGAAATTGGAGAAGTAGAAGTAGAAGCAGAAGCAGACCATGGTGTTTCTGGAAACACCATCAGTACAGCCCCGTCACTTCGTGAACTCATCATGGAACTGTTATCCTCAGCGGCGGCTGCAGTAATGGTTAGGTTTGAGCCTTCAGTGCCACGGCTGGACTGACCGAGTGCAGGTTGAGGCACCAGTTTCTTCTGTGCTCGCCGCAGGGATGTTTTCAAGAGGGCAAGCGCAGATGCAGCCTCATTGAGCACCGAGTCTTGGCTTGCTGCAGGTGACAGTTGATCCTCTGATGCCCACGGTCCAACACCGTCGTCACCAACCAGACTTCCTAAGCGGTCATTTCCAACTTGGTCTACACGAGCAGCACCACTACTCACTACATCTCGGCGAAGACTAGTGATGGAGGATGGTGGCGGCGGTGGTGGCTGCACAGTGAGGCCGGGGGCGGAGAAACAGGGTTGGCAAAGGTCAAAGTCGCAGGCATCATTAGTGCACCGCCAGCGCACGTGGCCAGCGCCGCATTGATCAGGTCCCACGCAAGTGCCTTGGGGAGCATCGCAGATCCAGTCGCTCACGAAGTCGGATTTCGTGAGGCGGTGGCCAGGGTGCAGGGGGTGTATAGCACCCCAACCATCTCGCGGCGCCGAAGGCGCCAGTCGAGTGGGCGCGGTATCTAAAACTGAGGCATTAGTGGTCGGCACAGCGGCGTCAGTTACTTGATTATTGGCGGAGGAAGATGGATTTGCATCGTCCATGATTGCATGCCATTGCAAGAGAGATGCAAGTGCTGTTGCCAGAGACTTCTCCGCACCCTTTCCTTGAATCACCACTTCTTCGAGAATCTCAGCTTCTGAAGTGCCTAAACGTCGCCGCTGTCGCCTCAAATCATCCTGATCGACAGCTTCTGACTGTGGGTCTGACGCTGCTGCACTCTTATCATCGCCAAATGACGCTTCTGATGAATCGGTTGAGCCCTGGGAATCCCTCAACGATGTGCTGTGAGACAATGGCTTCTCGTTAAGATCTGCAAACGCCTCGACAGAGGAAGAGTCAACCTTGCCTTCTTCCAGAGATTGTTCAGCGTCCTTGGCACTAAGAGAAGCTACGTGGGCGAGCGGCAGAGTCTCCTCTTCATTGGAAAGCATTGGATGAGCCCGAGCTACATTAGCTCCTTCACTGCTCTTACTTCCCTCTCCTTCCGTAGCGGGCGATGCCACTGGAGCATCTGTCTTGCCGCCGCCTTGGCCTTTTCCCATGGTGGATTCTGATCGACTCATGCGATGAGGGCTTGCCTTTGGTGCTCTGCCCGCTGAAGTAAGCTCTGTCAAGAGCGCCGCCACATCGCGAGCGCGCACTGCAGCTGCGGCTGCTCGCTCTCGCACCTGAACCAAGTCATCAAAGTCGTCGGTCGAAGCATCGGTGGCAGCACGGAAAGAAACCCTCTCAGACTGCGGCTGGGAAGAAGCGCGACCGTCGGTGACTCCTGCAGTGACAGCTGCGATATCGTCTTGATCTTCTTCAGTTCGGTCGTGGCTCATGTAGCGGCGGCTGCTGCTGCGGCTTCTGTTCCGACTTCTGCTCCTGCTGTTTCTCCCAATGCTCCGAGCAGATATGTCACGGCCACGGTCGATAGAACTACCCGATTGCGAGATCAGGAGCGAGGCTCGCTCGTTTTCTTGCTCCGCCAAGGAAGTCGCTTCAACTGAGGCCGACAAAGCCACTGCGAGCTGAAGTTGCTCGTCTTCTGCATCCACCACCCCCGCTGCAGCGTTGAAAAAAGGTGACCGATGCTCGGCGCTCACGGACCTTCGTCCTCGCTCAGGAGACGGTGGCGGCAAAGGTGGCAACGTCTCAGGCGCTGGCCCTGCACTAGTGCTACTGCTCTCCCGCGAGAAAAGCCAGCCTCCGAGATTGAAACGTGACCGTACCGCGGCGGTGCTCGCGGCTTCCACTGGCGCTTCAGCTACTAATGTACCAGGCTCAAGAACCTCTGCTCGGCCAACTGTGCGCTCGCATGAGTTCACTATCGTGACGGCTTCTCGAAACCCCACGCAGCCGGGCCACTGAAAAGGTTTGTCGCCAAAGTTGGAGCTTACCGTGAGCCACTGTGCCGAGGACCCCAGCACCGGCCACAGCCTCGATTCAGTTGCTTCGCCGCTTGCTGCTTCCGAGGAAGGGCCCAAATGACAGATGCTCACGACCGTGCCGTTGCACACAAAGAAGACCCGGTTCCCGCCTAGGCTGCCGCCATTGGCCAATTCCACGCCAACGCCCACTGTGTCCAAGTGCCCGAAGGGAACCACAGCTGAGGCCTCCAATATGGCGTCTGTGAATGCGGGAAGGTGGTGTGATGTGAGCAAGTCGCATTCATTCATACGAATACGAGTCTTCAACAGGCAAAGCAGAGCAGATGGTCTGAGATACTAGGAAATAGCCACACTAGTAGACGTAAGAAAATTTGCAACATTAGCATAAAGTGTTGTCTGCCCGTACCAGATGGGTTGAGTGGTGTGTCGAAGTCTGCTTCATCGCCTTCAGGCGCAGGCGTAGGATCTAAAAGCAATTCTGACGACGACGTCGCGTTGGCGAGCGATACTGGCTGCCCCTCGCAGAGTACCTCTCCAGTTGACAAATATGCCGTAGACTCTGGTACCAACCCGGGTAGGGCGCCGATGCCACTCACTGCGCCTGTGTCAGCGAGCTTGGCTCGTAACTCGTCGAGAGCGAACGTGAAGCCACCGGCTGGCAGACGAACGAACCCAATGCTCACAGCTTCGAGCAATTCAGGGTTGCTTTCTTTCACGTGCTGCAAGGTCACTTCAGCGTACCATACCGGTGATGTAAGTTGAGGATCTGAGTTCGCTGAGCGCAGAAGTGGAGGTGGGGCAGAGTCCAAGCCAGCGGTTCCATAAGAAGGCACAGGGCTATCCGCTAGCCTCGTCGTGAACTCATCGAGCCTTCCGTCCCGCATACCTTGCCACCGAGTGGGCAACTCAGCCCACGCTGCATGCATTTTGCCCAGCTCTAATCGGAAGATGTGTCAGGTGTTCAGTAGTTCCGTTCGGTCCCGGTCTATCTACTAATTAGTACCTCATTGATCGATGATTCATTTTTTCTTTGAAGAAGCTGCTGGGAAGCAAAGGAATTCGTTGCTCTAAAAAATGCAGTATTATATTTTTTGAATCTACTTTTTGCTTGACTTCATCTTCGGTTTGTCTTCACAATGGCTGTTGCGAAAGATATCCTTTAACTTAGCATCATTTTGATTAGAACGGGTGTTGTTACCAGCTTACTGGTTATCCAGTTGAGAATGCATTGAAAGTGTCACTTCCGTTTCGCAATCTACGTTCGTATTTATTTTGGATATCCTCTGGGATTCCTTTTGAAAGAGCCGACTCACTTAGTTGCTCGATTCCATAATGGCTCTTCTCAAAGTCCTCGGCGTTTCCTTAGTTATAGTGTGGGGACTAGCCGGTGGTTTAAGCTATTTCGTATATGTGCGCGGAGGCGAATTGGATGATACGTCTGATTTTGACGCCGCTATGGCACAACGGGTGAGTCATGCTTGCTTTGCTAGCTAGCTGGGTAGGTACCGTCAATCCTCGGTACTGCCATACAGTAGCCTTTACGTTCGATTTTTGCGGGATTATGATTTGACGCTCTTGTACTTTCATACTCGTTCGCTATTCAGTGTGCAGCTGAAGTTGTAGGCTTCGTCATATTATTCGCAGTTCTCTACGGACTTCATGGAGTTATCTGGCCGTTGGCTCAGCAAACAACTGCGGCATTTGACTCCAAAACACTCCATGATAATCAGAGCACAAGCACGACGTCCCAAGACGACAAAGATAGCGGTGGTATTTGGGCCCGTGCTTCGTGGCGAGCAAAATGGGCCAATCGCATTGTGGCAGGTCTGCACGGCATCGTCTCCTCAGTGTGGGCTATAATGGTGCTCCGAGCGTTATCAATGGATGCAATGGCAGCGTGCAGCAATGAAAGAGCACTTTCAACAAGAGAAGAAAGGGCATGTGGTGCAGAGGGTAGTGCTGCGTGGCTGTTGCCATCTGGTGTGTCCTACGATACTCCCCGGAACCGATATCATTGGTGGACAGGTGGCGTGCTCGAGTTTACGCTCGCTTACAGTGTCTACGACCTCGCTTACATGGCTCTTCTTGAGCCTGGAGCAGCTTTCATGCTGGTAATCTGAGAAAGAAAAAAAAGTTGTAATTTCAACTTTGGCTTATCGTAGACTTGGTTGTTTAATTGAATAGTTGACACTTGATGATCATCAATGTCTCTGTGCTTACATCACGGCTTTTCTCATTTCATTTCGTGCTTTTGTTTGGCTCACTTGCTTTCTATTTGACTTTCTCCTCAGCATCACGTGGCAATCATGTCGTGCTTTGCGCCCCTCTTTTGGGTGGACCGAGGCTATGTAGTGGCCGTCTTAGGCATTGCCATCGCTGAAATTGCCAATCCCCTGCTCGGGTAATGAAAGTATCGTCTATTTTGTTTTGCTCTTTGTTTTGCTCTTTTGTGTGTGCATGCACTGTAGTGTGCGCGGGTGTATTAAAATTCGCTCGCTGTTCACGCGTGTGCTCATAGTTGTTTTCTTCCCTTGCCATTTTCCTCGGCACCTGTCTTAAAGTGTTTGGACATGGGCGAAAGAAAACTTGAAAAGCAACGCAGCCTCCAGTACTTCTTCTTCTTCTTTTTCTTCTGATGTCGGTCAACATCTAGAAAGCGAACGTTTGCGCCATCAGAGCACCTTCGAACGGCTCTCCTTGCCCGTGACCCTCGCTTACACACTCACGCGCGGTGTTGTGATGCCGCTGAGCCTGATTGATGTCGCATTGATACGCAAACCAACGCCGGTGTTGGCGTGGGTGTGGGTGCATTGTGTCTTTGGGTTCCTCGGATCTCTGGCGTGGTAAGATCATAAATGCTTTTGGCAAACTCTTTTTATTTTTTCGTTGATTGCCTTGTTTTCGCATTATTTTGGCTTGAAATCATTCCATTGATTTTTGTGGTACCTTTCTTTCTCCACAGGATTCAAATGCTAGTTGCTGGCTATCTGAAGTTTCGGTCAAAGGGCTCTGGCGCTGGCATTCAGAAGAAGCGAATTAAGGTGGAATAACCGACATCTGACGTATCGATTGCTGGGCCTTCTATGAGGACTATAGCTGTAGTGCTGTAGTCTTTTCGTAGTTCTTGAAGCATGCGTAATTGTTGAATAGTATAATTCAGAGCTGCGATCGGAAGCTGGAACCATGTGGGGAAGTGGGAATATAATATGAAAAATGAAAATATTCTAAATCGCATTGATGAAAGATGCCGTAGTAAAATTGAGGATGCTAGATATAAGATACAAGCCTTACACTCTAAGCACGGCAATACACACAGATAACCAAAAGAGCTCCGCGCTCCGAGACCGAGACCCCGATTCGATTCCCGTTTTAAGTTAAATGTTTTATAAATTTATATACCCAAAACTTCCAAAACCCAAACTTTTAACTTTTCTTCTTAAAGCTTCTCAGCAGCTTCAACCATCAAGTCCACAGTCACAGTCCACATCCACAGCAACACCCAACCGCATGGAGCTAACCGCTTACCGCACTACGATTTCAATTGGCAAATCGAAAGGTAAAATTCTCAATCTTAATGAGCCCAGTGTTCTGTGCTTCAATATCCGTTAAAAAACTTTACGAACCACTCTGAATTTATCTCTACAAATTTGAGATGGCAACGACAGAAAAAGGAAGAACTCCACTGCCGTTGGCACTATTCTCAAATATTTCTCAAACATCACCACCGCCGATCAGCCAGATCGCACTCCTTTGCGGAATAATACTCCCCCTTATTCCGATACGCTCAGGGCCGCAGCAGCGTCGGTCACTTCCTCCACTGCACCGCCAGTGGCAGGGTCGAGTTGGAGCGCGTTGAGAGCCGCTTCATCTTCCGCAGCTTCCGCAGCTGCCTTGGTGACAGCTGCGGCCTCTGCCTCTGCGGCGGCGGCTTCGAGGGCCGTGTTGCCGGAAGAGTCGCTGAGTGCGGTCTCGTTGCGAATGGCGTCCGTGAGCACGTACCTAGAGGGGGTGTAAGTGCACGACGCAAGAAGCAAGGTGAGAATTCGAAGCAAAAAGGGCGCAGCGGAAATGGTGAAAAGATTTGAAGGGCGCATGTAATTCTACAATGAAGGATGATTTCTTCAAAGACACGCACTCACCTCAGGCGGGCGAAACACTTGCGAAGGAGCAGCGCCAGGCCTTGATAAATGCCGGGCTGCAGTAGGCAGTTGTGCATCTTCATCACCACGCTCCCGACATTAAACAGGCGCTTCTTGAGGTCGTGTTTGATGGTCGAAGGCAAATCCAGCGGCAGCTTGTTATTCATGATGCACATAAACACTGTGCCATCAATCGGCTCTCCCGGAGCAATCGGCAACTTCAACGAGTCCATCGCGCCGGTTTTCTCCAGGTCTGCCTTGAGATCAGCGGGGAGATTATCGAACCGCTGCTGAGACCGCACGAAGAAAGCCTCCCACTCATCCCAGGACGCCTGCCGCTCGGGGTACTTGGTGATGAACGACATGGCGCCGAGGATCGTGTCTTCGGGGAGGCCTGCTACATGGTTGAACTTGGCACCGGGGACGCCCTTGTACGGAGGCTGGCGATCGATGAAGTGCAACAAGCGAGCGAAGAATTCCACTTGCACGTTGACCTAATATAAAAAGCACAACAACAAACATAGAAAAAATTAGCAAGGGCTCAAGAATGAGTCAAGTGAATGGATATCAGGAATCAGCTAACAAATGCACATTAAAAAATCAGACGGGATTTCAGAAGGACGGAAAATAGACGCTCTCAAGCACATGTATGAATATTAGTAAAAAAGTTACCTTTTCGCCGTAGTCCGGAGGCTTATGGTTCACGAAGTCTTGCATGAAAAGGGGCAGGGAATCGAGCACCGCTAGGGACTCGGCCACGCCGTAAGTGCGCAGCTCGAAGCAAGTGGTCAGACCCGTGAAGGCGGTGGCAATGGCGTTGTCCTCGGTGATGAGGCCCAATTCTTGCAGAAGGCGGCTCGACATGTCGAAGTAGTCAACTGAGGCCTGGTCGCTGTTTCCATCTGGAGTCTGGAAGTGCTTGAAGGAAGGCCGAGCGGTACTCCTGATAAATGATAACAAAGAAAAAGAAAAAACAAGGCAATGGAAAAGGAACTCAACAAACACGCCAAGGTGCATGCATCGATGCAGGAGAAAAACAGAAGAAGCTGATGCAGAAGATGAGCTTGCGAGAATGAGCCTAACGCTCATAAAAGTCAAGCACTAGCCCTGAATCCTAATCTTCACTTCCCACTTCAACTTCGCGCTCTCACCTGGCCACGCGCTGGTCCACGAACTCGCTGAGCACCGGTTGCAGGGCCATGGTGGGGTAGTGCTGCATGGCACCCTCGATGTCGGGAATTTTGCCAAGAATCAAGTTCTTGATCGAAGGCCACTGCATGCCCAAGTACACGATGTTCCCCTGGGTGTCTAAGCCACGGCGGCCGGTGCGCCCGCTCATCTGCTGCGCCATCAGAGGCGTCAAGAGGCCTCCCATGTCGCCGCAGAACGCACAAGTGCGGAAAGGCATGTTGACACCTGTGTTGGGAGAGAGACGAAGGAAAAGGATGAGAAGGACGAATGAAAGGCTGACAGAGAATTTATAACATCACGAATATCATTGGGCAAAGAACTCTTCAGTTCAACATATCATGAAAATGAACTCTAAGAAGGGAAAAAAAAAGAGAAAAAAAACAAGGAAAGAAGTGGTAATTATGTTCTAATATATTACCGTAAGCGAGGGAGTGGTCAGAAAAGACAATCGCCAGTTTCCCCTGTTGTGCCAGGCGTTGCACTACCCGGCGGTACACCGAAAGCCCCACATCGTCAATGTACCTGCGTGGTGAAGAAGAAAGAAGACGATAAAAGTACAAGGAAGAAGAATCCCATGCCAAGGAAGACGAAAAAGCATGGTAAGTAAACGTATCCCTAATGTAGTATGATTGCTCCCACTCACATGCCCATGCCGCGGCGCAGGCCTCGAGCCAGAGGGTGGTTCGGGGGCAGAGGCTCCTTGTCCTTCTCCATCTCCGCCAAAATGTCGTCAATCTCCACCTAGTGAAAAATATGCCATTGTCACAGGCGATAGAACAGCAATCCACAAAAATAGAATCTCAAAAGAACGTCAACGCTCACACCCGCACAGCGCACTACCCTTGTGCTCCCTAATATAGTACGTACCGAGGAAATGCGGGCAGTGGGCGGGCTCAGGACGTAGCTTGGGTGTGGAGCAGCCGTGTCCACAAAAGTCTCTTGTTCGACTTCTCCTTCCCCGCCATCGCCGCCGCCGTCCTCATCGTCCTTGCTCTTCTTGGCCTTCTTGCCCGACTCCGCTGCTTTGGCCTGATCGACCGCTTTCTTGCGAGCAGCATCGGCCTGAGCCTGGAGGTCGTCATAATAGTTGGGGTACCTGACGGAAGGGAAGGAGGGAAGTGAGTAAACATGTGCGCATGGTCATGGGAAACGAGTTGAGAGAAGGAGACCACGAATAAAGCAAATTCAGGGAAATACATCAAATGCAAAGAGAAGGCACCACGGGCACACGAGCAAAAAAAAAAAGAAGACAGCAAGCATGCACATGCAAGCGTGTGTAAAAACGCACTCGAGCAATTGGCGCGACTCGAGTTGGCCGAGCAGGTCTTTGAACATCACCAGGCACCGAAACGAGTCGAGCTGAAAGCACAGGCACGGAAAGAGCGCTTCTTCCCGGCACTTGATGGCAAACTCGAAGAGACGCGTGTGGTTCACTTCGAGGCTAGCGTCGTCTACGGCGAAGTCGGCTAGCACCAAACGCACCTTGATTTTATCATATGGTGATAGGGTAAAGTTAGGAAAAACACGCAAACAAGGGAGGGCAGGATGTATGTAATGACATGAGCGAGAGAAGAAGTCTACCACCTAGTCCAACCCACATTCACTTGTCCTTCCCTCTATCACGAGTCTTTGACATCATTCTTTGACGTAATTCTCATCCCGTACCGTGTCGGCGAGCTTCTCATCCTTGGCCATGGCCTCAAGTTTGGCCTTCATCGCTTGCTCGTACTCCTTGGCCTGCGCCAAAGTAATTTGGTGGGACTTGGGGTCGCCGAATTGCGCGAAGAATGTGTTCGGCTCGAGGGGGGCGATCAGGGACTGACGTAATAGTACAAAAGAAGAAAGTGGGAGACGAGGAAGATGAAGAAGGGTGACATGAAGCAGAGAAAAAGGTAAGAGCAGGTGCAGATGAGACGGAAGACTATCGTCAACTGCAAGAGTACAAACAAAAACTTTGACGCGCATGGGAAGCACACCCTAAAAACTCTTTCTTTACTTCTCTTTCTTTGACACATTCTGGGTACATTTGCACTATACCTTGTCGGAGGTGTGCTTGGCGAGGGAGGCGTAGAGCGCGTGCACGTCCCGCGGAGTGAAGCTAATCGAAAGCGAGTCGAAGGACTGGGTCTGCAGCAGCTCCAGAGTCACTGCCGCGCACGGGTGCAACGGCTCCAACTCCACCGTCGAGGCGGTGTCGCCCACTTTAATCAGGGGCTTCTCTTGGTCGGGTCCCAGGGCAGCGGCTTCGGTTGCTATGCGTTTCCCCAGGGGCGAAGGGCGCATGACCAAGCGCTGCAAGTTGATGAAGCGGCCTTGGTGCACTTCGATGCTGCACTCCGAGACCCGCGCTTCGGCATCCTTGCCGTGCTCCGCCTTGACCAGCGCTGGAATGCAGTCCTTGTGCGACGCTCGCACCTTGAAAATGAGGACAAGTGGCGGTTGGTTGAGAAGATGAGATGGCAATCGGAGAGAGGAGGAAGAAGAAGAGGATAGAAGGTAGTGAGACCGTCAAGAGAAAAGATTTCACCTTTTGAATGTTTTGGTGTGGCAATTCAAGAAAAAGAACGAGTAAGGAACTTCATGCCCTAATATATAATAATGTATGTACCGTGGACCAGAACGCCCTGAGCGCTTCGCCGTTGCCAATGGTGGCCGACAAAGCCAAGAAAGGGCACTCCACGAGGCGCATGATCCGCTGCAGAGCTGCCCCTTCGTCACCATCCAAAGAGTGCACTTCGTCAAACACCGCGTACCGGAAGCCAAACCCACCGGCCATTTGCGCGTAATCTTGGCCGCGAGCCTTGCGCTCTGTCCCCACTTTGCCGCGCACCTATTATAATCAAAAGAGAGGAAAACGCGTCAAAAAAACAGACAGACACAGGAGGCGTAAATTGTAATTTTCGAAGCTAAGCACGCCTCATCCTAAAGGAAAAAATGAACAAAATACAGAATCCATCCAAGGAACAGACAGAACATTACGCCACTTTTTGTTTACAACAAGCGTTCTTCATTTTTAAAAGTTGTAGTTCCTCATTACCTTCGAGAGTGCGGACTCGAGCGCATTGGGCGTCCCCACCACGATGTTGGACTGTTTGAAGGATGCTTCGGGGCGGTATGCCAAAAGGTCCGTGCACAGAGCCACTTGACCGGGCATCATCTTTTCGAACATCGCCGCGACCTGCGTGCAGACGAAGAAAAGCATGAGTAAAGAGGCAGAACCAAACGAGAAAAAAGGAACTGATAAAACTACACTCCATGCATGACTTCTTGTCATTCTACAACTACTACCACAACGCAGTGTTTAAGTGGCGCTTTCCACTCCTTACCCACCCAGTCTCCGTGCACCCACCTGCCACACGAGGGGCTCCGACGGCACCACAAAGAGCACCCCCCCTTCGGAGACTACGTACTGCCTGGCTTCGATGGCGATCTTCACCGCCACGTAGGTGCTGATTACCGTCTTGCCCGAGGAAGTAGGCGCGCACACAATCGCGCTCCGGTCTTGGTCCACCAGGTTCAACACCCGGCACTGCATGTGGGGGGGGGGGTATTTTCATATGGCGCAAAATATTAGGGAGAAGGGGAAAATATGAGGGCGTGCGGGGAGACGTGATGGGAGATACACTTCTAGTATAATTCTATGGTACTTATGTTTGTTGTGGGTTACAACGACGGCCAGAAACAAGACCTACTTCAAGAAGAGCAAAATAAAGAAGGAGGAAGCCAATGACGAAAGCACCGAAGACAAACACCCTACCTGCCACTCGTCGAGCTTGAACTTGCGGTTGTACACGCTCAGTGGAGGCAAGCGGTCGTGCATCTTGGTGAGCTGAAACGCCACCAGGTCCGTCTTCTTGCGCAGATCCCTGGCTTTTTTCACCTGCTCATGCACAAAGACAGCACGATGATATCACGACGGAGCCCACGCATGAGTAAAACGCCAAAACCGACAAGAATAGCTACCAGAACAGTCACAAACAAAAAACCTTAACACAGAAAATCATTTGGCACACCTCCTTGCGGAAATCCTTGTAAAGATCAGCCTCAATAGACAACGAAACTTTCTTTTTCTTCTTGTCGTCGTCAGCCCCTTTCTTGCTGTCTTTCTTCGAGTCTTTCTTCGAGTCTTTCTTCTTCTCGTCGCCCTTGTCGTCTTCCTTGCTCTCCAAGTATTCCGCCTCGGCCGACACAAAAACCTGCATTGAGAGGCTCACACGTGAGATTCCGATAAACTGCTTCGGATTTGAAAGACACAAACACAAACCTCGCGCGCACATGTGCACATGTGTGCGCTTTTGTGGGCACAATCACCCAACATCCCAATTATTCCAATTTCTCTGACCTTGTTGGCTTCAATAGCCCAGAGCACGTCAAAAGCCGCGGGGGTGTCGTCCTTCAGCAGAGCCGCCTCCAGGACCATGAGCAGCTTGCGGAGTCCCCCCGCGGGGGTAGTGGTCTTGACGTTCCGCACCTCTGCTAAGGCCCCCTTCTTCACGGCCTTCATGGCGTTGTCCAACTTCTCCATGTCCCCCGACACCTAATGAAAGAACAATTCGAACAATCATGAAAGAACACCGGCACATTGACAATACGTGTGGTGGAGTGCAACAATACAAAAAAGTATCTACGCTGTACGCTCTACTAAACTACTGGCTTCAGAAAGTTCAACTTCTCTTGCTCAACCATTTTCGAAGAACACATTCACACACCACAGTATTTCTCTTAGCTAGTGCAAAGAAGTTTCGCACCTCTTTCGCGCGTTGAGATTCGTCGTTCTTGAGACGGATTTCGTCTGCCTTGCTGAGCTTCTTTTCTTTTTCTTTCTTGGCCTTCTTGCCGTCAGCGGCCTTCGCCGCCTTCACCTCTGCGTCCGCCACTGCTTGAATTTCAGCTTGCTGGGCTTTTTCCTTGCTCCATGCCTCGCGCGGGTCAAACACAGAATCGGGGGCTAAGTTGCGCAGAATCACCGGCATGCGAGACCTAGCTTTCTTCTTCTTCTCGCGCCGTGAGATAATCACCCACACGTTGTCCGTAGGGGAGTGGGTCCAGTACAGGTCGTGCATGCGATCGTCACGCAAGATCGACTGCGGCGACTCTGCTGCTTCTGCTTTGGCTGCCTCAGCAGCAGCTGCCTGTGCAGCAGCATCTTGTTCTGGCGTCGGCGCCGCGGGCGGAGTTGCGCCAGCCCGCCATGAACCCGTTGGTGCTGATGTAGACATCTTCGGGTGGTGCTTGAGTACAGAAAGACTGAAGAGGAATTCTATAGAAACCTATAGAAAGAGCTGTTGGATGGAATTAGGCACTGACGCGCGCCAAGTCTCAAAAGGACAAGCGTGTTGGTCGACTGGAAGCGAGGGTCCAACTATATGAGTTCGACGACGAATGCTTCAAATACTCGTTGCTTGGCGAGTGGAATAAGAAGAAGGGTTCCGTTCGGAGAAGCTTGAATGTGTTGCTCCTCGAGTTCGAAAAAACGCGACAACAACATGCCATTTACCTAATATGGTACTTTCTTGAAATATCTCTTCCCAGCAGCCAGCAACCAGCAGCCCAGCAGGGACGCAGGGGACGCTCCAGAGAAAAGAAGGGAAAAAAGTCAGGAGTGGTGGGGGCGCAGTGGCGGAGCTTACATTCTCGCCATCAGACTCCTTTGACTATTCAGAGCGGTCGCTTCTATTGCGCTCCTGAGACTTTTCAGCGAGTTTGAGCATATTCTTCACGGGGCAGTAGCAATACTACACCATAAAGCGTGCAGTTTCTTGTAAGAGATTTGCTCCAGCACTTAGCCCTCTCATCTAGTAAGGTTGGATCGACACACACACACACACGCCTCTCTCGCTCAGCTCGCAGGGGTTGGCTAGCACTACTTAATGAGCTACCCGAATCAAGGCCCGCCAGGGATGCCACCGGGCTACTATCCGCCGCCAGTGCATGGCTATGGAGCGCCCATGCCTTACGGTGCGCCGCAGATGCCTGGCTATGGAGCGCCGCAGATGCCCATGATGTACCCTGGAGCTCCTATGATGCCGCCTGCAGGAATGACAATGCCGCCGCCTCAATACGCGGGCATGGCGGCCCCCAGAGTAGGGCAACAGCCGGGCATTGTGCTGCCACCCGGGATGCCGCCTCGCGGTTTACCTCCGGGTATGCCGCCCGTTCGCTCCGCGGGATTAGGTCACGCAGCGAGGGGGCCGCCGCCTTCGTCCTCTGCTCCCACTATGCACCCACCTCCAGGCATCGCCCCTCCAACTTCAGGGACCATCAGCTCCGTGCCAATGTCCTCAGCTCCGCCGCCCATGGCGCTGCCCACACTCTCAGCCGTGAAGGCTCGCGAGGACTGCCCCGACTGGCTGCCTCCGAGTGCTCACGGCTCAATGACGGTGTTCGTGGGGGGCCTACCAAAAGAAGAAGACGCCAGTGACGAGGCCATGGTGAAGCTGTTCGAGTGCTGTGGAGGCGTGCTGCGATGGGACCGGCGGCGCAGCGTAGTTGACGGAAAGGCGCTGGGTTTTGGCTACGTGACCTTCGGCTCAGGCTTGGGCGGTGTCCGAGCTCTCCGGCTGTTGCAAGGATTGGAAATGGGCAATGACTGCGTGCTGGAGATACGAGTAGGCGCCAAGGAGACCGCCATTGTCGAAGACGTGGAGGACGCGCGCACCATGCACACCTCGATGGGCCCCGCGGGACCTCCGGGAGACGGCGACAGCGCAGCGCCCGTCAACGAGGATGAAGAAGCGGAAAAGCTGGGCGCGGCCAAGGAGGCCGTGGCTGCACATGTAGCGGAACTCCTCGCTGCGGCCCTTGCGAAACCGGCTCCTTCGTCAGGGAAGGAAGGCGAAGACGGTAAAGATGCCGAGAGCAGTGGCGTGAACACGGCGGTGGTGCGGCCGCAGGTGAAGCCCAAGCTGAGCGCAGCCGAGTTGGTGCGCATGAGCGACGAGGAGCGCCTGGAAAAGACCCTGATGGAAGACGTCGAGCAGTGAGTAAATTGAGTGGGATGAGGATGAGGAAAAGGAGCACATTTACACATTTGGTCTATTATTTGAAATTATATTTGTGCATGCGCTTGAGCACCTTTTCTTGGTCATCTCTTGCTTCCTTGCTTGTTATGAACTTAAGGTACCGCGCGGACCAGCGACTGCGTGACGCCGAGAACGACAAGCAGCGGCGGCAGAAGTTCAAAGAGTGTGGGCGAGAAGCGTGGCGCGCCAAGAATGCCCGAGAAGAGGCTGAAGAAGCAGCAGCGAACGCTGCGAGTGCGCCAGCTGCTGCCACTTCCTCGTCTGCAGCAGTTGGCAGTGCCTCTGGCCCTCGACTCGATCCCGTTGGAGCAGCCGCCGCGCACCCCATGGCCAGTGCGGCCGCGAGCCTGGGTGGGGCTAGTGGCGGGCCCGATGCATTCCTTTCGGGGGGGGGTGCGAGCACCGGCCGGCGGGACAATAGGCCGGCGTGGATGGTGGAGTCGGAGCAAGCGAGCAAGCGCACCAAGGTGGAGGAGCCGGGGGGGGCAACGGTCATCACCGCAGCTCCGATGCTGAGCTTGGCCATGGCCTCGAGCAAAACCAAGAAGCCTGCTTCTTCGGGCCTCAAGACCAAGGCGGCCTTCGGGGAAGAGGCGGCTGCGGCGCGCCCATTGGTGAAACTGACTGACGAAAGCGAAGCCGCGCGAGACAAGCGGATTGCGGAAAGCTTGCCCAAGGACCGCGACGAGCTGTTTGCTTGGCCGATCGCATGGAATGCTCTAGAAGCCAACCCCGATGCGCTCGACCACAAAATCCGCAAGTATGTTTGCTAGTGCTGGAGAGAATGACTCGAAATGGGCTTCCTACTTCTCTGGTGTCTGGGCTCTTGTGGGTGTTCTTTCTCAACTTTAGTGCTCAACCTGGTACTTATATTCCCTTTCCGGACGGCCTAGTATCTCACTTCCAATGTGCTTCTTTTCGATGTTCAAGGTGGGTAACGAGCAAGATGGTGGAGTACTTGGGCGAAACCGAGGAAACGACCTTGGTGGAGTTCGTGGTCTCGAAACTGAAACAGCGCACCGTGCCGGGGGTCTTGCTCAGCGAGTTGGAGCCAGTGCTCGAAGCAGATGCCGACGTGTTCGTGACCAAACTGTGGAAGGTGCTGGCTTTTCACGCCACCAAACTGAACGAAGATCTTTAAAGAGACCGAAGACAAGAAGGGTTTTATGGGAGTGGGGTTGCTCGGCTATGGGAACACATGGACATCTATTCAAAAGAACTACAAACACTTTTCTTTCTTGATTGCGTCTCTAGAATTGAAATTAAATTGAAGTCGTTTCCATTCATAATTTCGGATTGAATTCACTGAATTTACCGACAATTGATAAAATGGGTCGAACTCGAACTCGAACTAATACAAACCCAAATGGCACAGAAGCCAATGCTGCGGGCAGAAGTGGGAATGCGCGGCGTGCGTTGCGCAAACAAAGCAAGTGCGGAATGATTCAGGAGGGAGAGGGG
>Ga0307931_1000738_pt1 | contig 21359 bp, 20 predicted proteins | sample OrgLakmetageno47_FD_201816 | JGI IMG/M metagenome (GOLD analysis project Ga0307931, IMG submission 201816) | Saline water microbial communities from Organic Lake, Antarctica - #47 | ecosystem: Environmental > Aquatic > Non-marine Saline and Alkaline > Saline | place: Antarctica: Organic Lake...
TTGCCCGGGAGGAAAAACTCATACTAAATGCTGCGAACAAGAAGCGCATCTATGGTGAGCTGGCAGAGGTTAACAGTGGGTTGCGCGAAAGAATAAAGTCTCTTGAGGATATGCAAACCAATGACAACTGCCAGGACAAAGGAGAAACGTAGGAAATTGGGCTTTTCTACAGCCTCGCTAGACAATTGAGGATGCAACATTATGATTAGAGTAATATTTATAGCTTTAATTCTGACTGGCTGTACATCATCTCCTGCAATAATTCCTATAGGACATGATTCATACATAATAATGATTTCTGGTCAAAGTGGTTTTGTTCCTGTAGGCGGCATGAAAGCCGATGCTTACGAAGGAGCTCAGAAGCATTGCAAGAGCCTCAACAAGTCATTGGAAGAAGTGTCTTTCAATTCAACCTCGGGTTTTGGCAAGTTCCCTGAGGTTGAGTTAAAGTTTAAATGCGTTAATTAATTTTGGCGTTCTAAAAATATCTAACTAAGCCAAGCAAACGGACGCCAAAAGCGTGGTGCTTTTGGTTCCCCGCTCCGGCGCCGATTACCGCAATCGTCATGTGCTAAGGGAGAGTCAGCTTGAACGATGAACAATTTACAAGAACGCTCCAATCCGTTGGGCAATCTTGTTTCGTTAAATTCTTTAATGCTTTTTCTTCAGAATCTCTTTCAAGAGAAGATATTATCGAGAAATTGAAATTCGAAACTGACTTTACGGAAGGCTCTTGTATCTCGCGTACAGGTCATGCACAAAGAATAATCAGAGAGGGTTATGCAAAAAAGGCACTACAAACAGTAATTTCATCAGAATCACCAAGAGTTTCAAGTGAAACAAGAAAACAAGCAGAGCAGTGGCTGAAGCAATTGAACCCATAACGCCCGGCCGCACCATTGCGCATAATTCGACGTTATGACAAAGCTCCGCTGGCCCGTTAGGTTGCGTGTTTGCTCAAAAACCGGAATGCTACGTATGGCCAATCCCCAGGCGTGATCCCGTTTCAGGAAATACTCATGGACAGGCACTTTTTTCTCGCTGGATATTTTTATACCGTTTGGTTTAAATCGTGACGGATAATGTTAAGCGTAACGATAGATAGCTGTCAGGGCTGTCGAGGAGGAGATTTTTTGGGATTTTTTAGCGGAACTGCCAATAACTGGCGTAAAGCGAAAGCTGCAACGATCATCCAAACTGAGCTGGAGCGTTATCAGAACGTCTCAGGGATTAATGTTGCCCCTGAGCAGTCATCTACTCGTTTTGTCAATCAAACTTGGGATTGTCATGCCGAGGCATTTGCAGGAAAAGTTGTTGCCGTTAAAGGACCTTTGTCTGGGAAGCGTCAAGGTAAGCCGCGAACTGAAGTTCTTGCGTGTATGGCTATGGCGGAGGTTATTGACGCCACGCGTCATGAAATGGGCGATTCTCCGACCTTTTATGTATTTCTTTACGCCTTCCGTGGAGTGATTGATCGATGTTGGAAAGAAATTACAACTTTGGTAAAGGAAGGCAGTGTCGAAGAAGCTATGCTGGGTTTCATGGCGGAAACTTACCACGAGGCTGTTGCGATACCGGATGTCAAGATGCAACACCCCCGGCTGCTTATGCCTTTGGGCACCCCAATCTAGCGATGTCGTTGCGCATAATGCTCTGACATCAACTGTAAAGGCCAGAAATTAAAAAGCCGCCTGTTCATGGACAGGCCCTCGTCTTCCGGCACTCATCGTCTTACTGCCGACAACAGGTGTTATGTTCAACAGACCGTCGCACCAGGATTGTCCTGACCCGATAAACCCCGCGTTTTGCGCTATCCTTGCCCGCTCAAATTTACAATTTGCAAAAACAGAACTCAATTATGCGACTCGACCAGCTTCGCCTGCTGTTTGACGCGGGCAACCTGATGGCCGCCGAGATTGTACCCGCGCCCCTGGAACCCGGGCCGGCGCCACGATGGTCTTGTCAGTTTCGCAAGCGAAACGGCGCCACCGTCGCCTTGGATCTGAACCGCAGGCACCAGGGCAGCGCCCAGGTGCGCATCTTTAACAGCCTGGACGCGGCGTTTTCCGCCTGCCAGGCCGTGGGGTTTCGGGCCGTGACGGTGCATCAGGGCTGATAGAGATGCGGCACTTATTGCTTGAATTCAAGACTCAAAGTAATTCGCCTAAATTCGAATTTTTAGCTGGCTGAGAATCATTTCCACCCCTGGATAGCGGGACCCATCCCTGAAGTAAAATTGATACCATGGACTATTCAAAAAAAGGACTTACGCTTATGCACATCCTCCTCAGTAAAATTATGTTGCTCGTAGGAGCCATCTACTTCGGGTCTCTTCCAGCGCTTGGCCAGTCATTTTCCAACGGATTTGTTGCTGCTCAAAGCGGCGATTATGCCACCGCGTTTGACAATTTTGAGCCGTTGGCCGAACAGGGAAATGCTGCCGCTCAGTACAATCTTGGCTCTATGTATCATAACGGCAAAGGGGTGCCCCAGAACGACTCCAAGGCCCTTGAGTGGCTCAGAAAAGCCGCCGAACAGGGAAATGTCGACGCTCAGTACGGTCTTGGCCTTATGTATAGCAACGGCAAAGGAGTGCCTCAGAACGACTCCAAGACTGCTGAGTGGTATAGAAAAGCCGCCGAACAAGGGCATGTCACAGCGCAGTACTTTCTTGGCGACATATACCTGGGCGGCAAAGGAATTCCCCAGAACGACTCAATGGCCGTTGAGTGGTACAGAAAAGCCGCCGAACAGGGAGATGTCGACGCTCAGTTCATTCTTGGCCTTATGTACGAGCACGGCAAAGGAGTGTCCCAGAACGACTCCAAGGCCGTTGAGTTGTACAGAAAAACCGCCAAACAGGGACTTGCTGGTGCTCAGTTCAATCTTGGCCTTATGTATAGCAACGGCAGAGGAGTGCCTCAGAACGACTTCAAGGCTGCTGAGTGGTATAGAAAAGCCGCCGAGCAGGGACATGCTGACGCTCAGCTCAATCTTGGCATTATGTATGGCACCGGCGTAGGGGTCAGCCGTAACCTAGTTATGGCTTATGTAGCAAATAATCTTGCGGCGGCGCAAGGGAGTGAAAAGGCGCGCCGTAATCGAGACATTATTGCTAATAATTTATCGCGTGACCAGCTCGCTGAGGGACAGCGCATGTCGAGCGAGTGGCGTGTTGGGACACCGTTGCCTTACTTCAAGGACTTCAGTACCTGGCCGTAAGCGAAGGGCTGAAAAGTCCGAATCCTCTAGGCATAGCAATAACGGAGTCAGCTCACAAAACGGAATAAATTGTACTGTTAGCTGGGCCACGCCTCCGTTATCGCTTGCATAGGTTTTAACTAGCCGGCCTTTGCTTCCATTCGATGAAATCTCCGTCCGGCTGGAGTAGACCCTAATCGGGCGTCAGTCATTGTTTGAGAAATCGTCAGAATAGGGTCGTCTGTTGGACGCTTTTGCCTGATCCTCGGAAACATCCTATTTAGCCTTTTCTTTCGTCCAACAATCTCGTAGTACAATCTGCGGACAGAAAAGCTACCTTTTATGGCCTTTGAGGATGCAGGGGGCAGCACATAAAGCCAGGTTTTTGAATGTCAGGTAGGCTCTGGCAGAGCATAGTGCGGAAATTTTCCGAGAAGGCTTAGCCCTATTTTTGAAGCGCGTTGGTTTACAAAACTTATATTTTCGAGGGAAAAATGGCCGAATATCGAATTCTTACAAGAAAATCTACGTCTTCGGAAGTTTTGGCTATTCACGTGAACGCCAAATCAATATCAAGTGCAATGGCCAAGATTAAGCGCAACTTGAATTCAGATGAAACCGTCATTTCAACAAACATGAAAGTTGGACAACATTGGGAAATAATTGAGGGTGAAGAGGTAAATGAAAGCACGATTGAACATCATCCTGATTTCAACCCACCAACTGAAATCAACGGAAATACAAATCTTGGGCAGCTTCAAGCATGTAAGGCGCGTGTTAGTTTAGAGGGAGGGTCGCCCGCTCCAGAAGCTTTACAGAAAGAAAATACATCAAAAAACTCATTAAAAACAATAATTTATGATGAAAATGAATCATACCCTACGCTTTCAGTATTCTTTTTTCTACTAGCTGGTCTCTCATTAATTGGTGGGCTAATTTTATGTGGCCTTCTTTGGCCAGGTGATGCGGGTGTTGGGATGCAGTGGAAAATGTCAGCCTATATTCCCGCACTAACATCATTTATGTTTGGGGTTGTGCAATTCGGTATTTTTACAGCCGTCGGTCAAGGCTTGGCGTACCTTAGAAAAATTGCTATAAATACTTCTCATTAAAAATAACTACGCTGACACATAGGGTAATTAGTTCATCTAAATAAAATAGGTGCTGTTTCCATAAACGAAATGAAATTAGTTTACGCTGGTTAAGCGGAATTATTTTTTTGAAGGGCTCTATAAACGGTCATACGTGACACTCCCATCTCTCTAGCAATGTGAGCTTTCGTTTGTCCGCTTTCGATGCGTTCATGAATCTCGGTTTCGTCGACGACTTTTTTGCGGCCCTTATAGATGCCTTTAGTCTTAGCCGCCTCGATGCCGGCACGTTGCCGATCCTTGATAAATTTTAGCTCCATGTCTGCAACCATGCCAAGCACGGTGATGACCATACGGCCCATGTCACCCATAGTAGTGATATCGGGCTCAAGAATGCGTAACGAAGCGCCCCGGGCATCCAGCTCATGGACCAAATTCAACACGTCACGGGTAGAGCGACCCAGGCGGTCGAGGCGATGAACGACGAGCTCATCACCTCGACGCAAGAACTCAAGCACAGTCTCTAGCTCGCCTCGCCCATCGCGCGAAGCGCCAGACACCGTCTCGGATCGAATGACTTCGCAGCCTGCGTCGGTCAGTTTTCCGATTTGAATGTCGAGATCCTGACTTGCACTGCTAACGCGTGCATATCCGATAAGGGGCATAGTATTTTGTCACATTAGGGTGGTCAGAAAAAAGATACTGTCACAAAAATAATTTTATACCCAATAGTGACACTTTTGCGTGTCACATCAAACCATCCCCTAAGGGTGTACTCTATTGTGACGCTCAGAATTATCCGTATTAGATATCTGGAATAAGTGGTTAGCATATTTGGCTGAGCGTCCAGATAGGCGGCAGCTCTATACTCGAATTAGAAAAAGAGAAATAGCCACGGAGCGTACCGGAGTAACCAAAAAGACATTTTTGGAAAACGTAGAATTGACCGCGTAACTTCCTAATGTGAAACTCATTTCCTAAAACCAAAAGGGGAGTGCGTTTGCTCCTCCTTAATTGGAGTGAAGGCATGCCGTTATCATGGAACGAGATTAGGGATCGATCAGTCGCATTCGTGCGAGAGTGGGAAGACGAATCTTCTGAGCATGCAGAGGCAAAGAGTTTCTGGGACGCGTTCTTTCAGATTTTCGGTGTTAACCGTCGGAGGCTCGCTGCTTTTGAAAAGCACGTCAAAAAGGCAAACGGAAAGGACGGATTCATCGATCTATTTTGGCCTGGCATGCTGCTAGCCGAGCACAAGTCACGAGGTAAAAATCTCGATTCAGCATACGACCAAGCTACAGACTACTTCCCCGGTTTAAGCGATAAAGAACTTCCAAGGTTCATTATAGTTTCGGATTTTGCTCATTTTCGTGTACGCAATTTGGACACGGGTGAAAGCACAGAATTCCCACTAGCTGAATTACCAGAAAAGTTAACGTTGTTTGGATTCGTCGCGGGATATGAGACGCGGCAATATAAGGAGCAGGACCCAGTCAACGTAACGGCTGCTCAGAAACTGGCCGAACTTCATGATGCTCTCAAGTATGTCGGTTATGAGGGCCATGAGTTGGAGATCTACCTCGTCCGCATTCTTTTCTGTTTGTTTGCGGATGACACCGGCATTTTCATGCCGCGCGGTGCTTTCGAGGACTTTATACGTATTCGGACGTCTGAAGATGGTTCTGACCTAGCTCCTTGGATAAATCAGATTTTCCAAACACTGAATACTCCACCTGAAAAGCGACTAAGAAACCTCGATGAGCAGGTTAGCGCATTCCCTTACGTTAATGGACGCTTGTTCGAGGAACACCTACCTCAGGCAAGCTTCGACAGAAGTATGCGCGAAATTCTGCTAGCGTGCTGTGAGTTAGATTGGGGCGGTATCAGCCCGGCAATTTTTGGGTCACTTTTCCAGGGTATTATGGACTCCACCGTCCGCCGTAACCTGGGTGCGCATTACACTAGTGAAAAGAACATTCAAAAGGTTATTGGGCCTTTATTTTTGGATGAACTTTGGGCTGAATTCGAGCGGATCAAATCTCAACGGAAGAAGTTGATGGAATTCCACGAAAAACTTGGAAAACTCAACTTTTTTGATCCAGCTTGTGGTTGTGGAAATTTCCTAGTTATCAGCTATCGGGAAATTCGTTTACTTGAGCTTGAAGTGATCAAGCGACTGCATGGCAGGGATCAACAGCAGCTATCAATGGATGCGGTCGACCAGTACGTCAAGGTCGATGTTGATCAGTTTCATGGTATTGAGATCGAGGAGTGGCCAACCCAGATCGCTCGTGTAGCAATGTGGTTAATTGACCACCAAATGAACATGTTAGTAGGCGAAACTTTTGGTGCGGCTCTAGTACGAATTCCTCTAAAAAAATCAGCTAATGTGGTACACGGTAATGCGTTAACTATGGACTGGAGCTCAGTTTTAGTTGCGGAACAATGTGATTATTTACTGGGAAATCCACCATTTTTAGGAAAAAAAGAGCAATCTCAGGATCAGAAAAACGACTTTTCGCATGCGATGGTGGGGGTTCCTAACAAGGGGGTTTTGGATTTCGTTTCAGCTTGGTATGTAAAAGCTGTGCGTTATATCGGCAATAACAATACTGCCTGTGCTCTCGTCTCTACGAACTCGATCACCCAGGGAGAGCAGGTTGGCGCGCTTTGGTCTTGGATGCTCAAACAAGATATTTCGATCACATTTGCGCACCGCACCTTCAGATGGAGTAATGAAGCAAAGGGGGTCGCTGCGGTCCACTGCGTAATTATCGGATTTTCTAAACATGGATCAGCCAAAACCATCTTCGATTATGATCACGTAAATGGAGATCCGGTCTCCATTGGTGTCTCGCAGATAAATCCATATTTGGTTGAGGCAGGCAATGTTCTTTTGGACAACCGGCGCGCTCCAATTTGTGACAAACCCCCCTTGGTATACGGAAGCTTTGCTCTCGACGGCGGCTTTTTAACACTTCAAGCAGAAGATGTTGAGCAAATAATTAATGAGTCACCTGACGCAAAGAAATTTATTAGGAAGTTCATCGGCGGAAAAGAACTTATCCGAAGCGAAGATCGCTGGTGCCTTTGGCTTGAAGACGCAGCTCCTGCCGAAATCCGCACGTTGTCAGCCGTTCGTAAACGTGTCGATGCCGTTCAGTCTTGGCGCCGGGGGAGAGATCGACTAGCTACTAGAGAGCTTGCGAATACGCCTAGCGCATTCGCGGAAATCCGTCAGCCAACGTCTGATTATTTAGCATTCCCGACGGTTTCATCAATTCGGCGTCGCTACGTCCCCATTGCAATGCTTTCATCGGACACGATTGCTTCAAATCAATTGTATGTGCTGCCGAATGCAACGTTGTATGACTTCGGAGTTTTAACGTCAGAGATGCATATGGCTTGGGTTAGAAGTGTTGGTGGTCGATTGAAGAGTGATTATCGCTACTCCGCTGGTATAGTTTATAACAACTTTCCCTGGCCTCTCGATGCTACAGAAAAAGATAAAGCGGCTGTAGCCGCCGCTGCTCAAGAAGTATTGGGTGCCAGAGAACAATTCCCTCAGTCCTCATTGACTGATCTTTATGACCCCTTAAGTATGCCCTCGGCGCTTTTGAAGGCGCACAATAAACTTGATAAGGCGGTAGACAAGACCTACGTGTCGGCCGGTGGGAAACGCAATTGGCCGACGGAGGCGCAGCGTGTAGCATTTCTTTTTGTACTGCATCAAAAGATTACGTCCTTACTACCGCCAAAAAAGATTAGCCGCAAAGGAAAAGGAACTTAGCAGAAGAACGTAGCAATATTCTATATGATTTGCGTTTGTATCCATCAAAAGGCTGCTGCGGAATCCCATTTTTTTATTGATGTGTGTAATGAGGGTCAAGACTTGGATAATTTTTCCGCCGGTGCTCACGGGAAATTCTGAGCAGAACTTAAATTGTGATGTCAGCAGAAGTCACCACTCTGCTGACATCTCCAGCTGCTATGATTAGTCTTTCTTATTCGTCAAAGTTGAGCACTCACTCCCAATTCTTCCTGCGCATAATCGGCCTTATGTGTCGCACATTATCTTTATGCTCTCCAAAAAATGACAGAAGATAGAGTCTTCACATGCTGGCAGTAGATCTTGCGCTTCGAGTGATCGTTAATTTCCAATCCAATATAAAACCCAAGAAGGTCAACCGATGCTAAAAATCAGTAAGTCATTTGGCGTTATTACTATATTCGGATTTCTTGCTGCTTGTGGCGGTGGCGGTGGCGAACAATCATCAAGCGAAAACCCCAAACTACTACAAGGTCCTACAAAGAGCCTTGTAATCCTTGATTCTGTAAAAGGAGAGCTTGTCACTCTCAGCTTGGGTAATGATCAGCCAACAGTTACAGCACGCACGAAAACAAACGGGCATAATCTTGCTTATGGCCAATACGAGCAAACAGTTTACCTGTCTAACAACCGGCCGGCACAGCCCACTACAGCAGTAAACCTTAAAACTGGCACGCAGCGCAGTTTTGGGGACAAATATCGCTCTCAAGCGTTGGTTAAAGTGCCAAGCTCGTACCTCTACTCTGCTTATACCGGAACATTTTCGACGGGCGATATTATCCGCCCTGGAACCCAAGGCTATGTCCAGAGAATTTCAACAGAGTCTGGTGCCGTCGAATATTCAGACAGTTTCGGAACCCCAGAGTTTTCAGCGTTAGCCGTCCACCCCTCAAATAATATCGTTTATGCGGTCGAGCCAAAGGTTCAAGCTCCCTTTTTAGACCCTTTATGTCTTCAAGGCACCTGCACTTCACAGGTGACCATCTATTCTCTGGCAATTACTGACAACCCAAATGCTTACTCAGGGGGCATTTTCACTCAGTGGTTCAAGGAAGTAGTTATCGATGACTATATGAGCGTGAGAGATGCGAGCTTTAGCCCTGATGGCTCAATGCTCTATATCTCTGGCAGCGCGGGCCAGCTTTGGCCTGTTAACCTCATAGAAAACTCCATGGAGGCTTTAACGTTGCGCGGGCTGCCTGATTATCAGGGTGCAACCTATTTTGAAGTGGAAGCAGGTGGTGACACCGGTCTACTTGCGAGTCGCAATCTCGGGCTGTACCGCGTAGACCTAAATTCTGGAATATCATCGTTGCTGGTCGAGCCAGGGGTTTTGTTCACCGGCGTTTCAGGCCTACAAGTCATCAAGTAAGCTATTTTGTGAGCACCGAAGGGATAAATTTCAGGATCAGAAATTAGATTACGTTAGCGAATTGGTGTAGCTTGCTACCTAAGGCAATATATAGCCTTTTTTGATACATACACAAGGAGCGATACATGTTTAAGAAGTCACTGATTGGCTCATCGTTGTTAGCAGCTACTTTGCTGAGTGCAGGCGCAGCTCATGCAGGTGGATATGTTGGCGGTGCCGTTGGCTATACCGACTTCCCTAACGACTTTGATGGCGCAGCGAGCGCTGCCGTAAACGGTGGTTATCGTCTGAATGAATACTTCGCAGTGGAAGCTGCTTATCTTTATCTGGGTGAAGCCGAAGATGATGCAGCGCCTATCTGGGAAGCCGAGGTCACCGGATTCAATTTTTCGGCGATCGGTATCATTCCCGTCAATGCGCAGTTTGAGGTATTCGGAAAGATCGGTGCGTTCATGTGGGACGTGGATCTTTCAGAGAAAGGATATGGTGACCTGGGCTCAGAAGATGGAACTGACCTGAGTTTTGGTGCGGGTGCCATGTATCACGTTAACCAGGATTTCTCTGTTGTCGCTGAGTTTCAGCGTTTCGACGATGTTGCTGGTGGTGACCTGAATAATTTTTCTGTAGGTGCTCGTTTGAATTTCTAGCCACCTGCTTGGTGAGCCCCGGTATGAAACTTACTGCTGGGGCTCTATCAGAGAATTACGGTTAGATACCGTACTGCGCATAATCGCGGTTATGTTGAGCGCAGCATAAATGCTCAAACTGGTTGTTCGCAGGTTCACTCAGAAGTGGGCAGCGCGCGGCTGCAGTAATGACCCTAATCCAGTCCGCAAAGCTCAATGGCCACGATCCGTATGCTTATCTGAAAGATGTGCTGACAAAGCTGCCGACGCAAAAGAACAGCGCCATTGATGAGTTGCTACCGCATACCTGGACGCCGACGATCATTAGCAAGGTGTGATGGCTGGACGCTTACAACCGGCCGGTGACACCACCTTGTCGGCTATGCGGGATCGGCGCCCCATGACGAGTTATAACCGAAAGTGGTGTTTGAGGGTTTGAAAAGCACAAAGTGGAGTATCCCGGGCGGGGAACGAACACACAACGATCAAATGTGCTCATGCGTTAGCCACGCTGTGCCGCCCGGCGTCCAGGCTCGAATCGGCCTCGAGAGTTTCACAGAGAACCCGCGTCACTCAACCGCGATAAGTACCCTTATCAAAAGTCTTCAAACGGGCCTCAACGCACGTCAGGATCGGGGGCGTTTTCTTACTTTTTAGTATCAGGTAGCGATACTAACTGAGACTCCTTCTTAGCCCACGAAACCTTCCACATCTGAAATCAATCGACTCGAATCATCTCCACAAGCTTCGAATACAGCTTGTCAAAGTTCTTGAGTGAACTTTCGTCCCAGGGCCTGAATAGAAACTTAAATTCCAGCAGATGGATGTCATGAATAATACGCAGAAAGTAGAGCCGCACCTTCGGGCTCTCGATCTGGTTTACTTTCTCGGCGATGCCGGGCGCCCCGGCCTGAAAGCGATAGTCTGACTCGTCAATCATGAACAATTCACCGAGCCGGTCCAGCTGTTTTTTCCAGGCATTGCTGGGAGAACCATCACGCCCGGCTACAGCGTCGAGGGCCTGCATAAACCAAAGGCGTTCGTCTTTACAAAGCTTCAACGGCGGGTGCATGTTCGCTCCATATGCAAAGGGCGTGAGTCAATCGTTCACTGGCGCCATCACTCAGTTCTTCCAGTGCCTCAACAAGGCCGAGATAAGCAGGGTCGCGTGTAAAACGGCCAATGTCCGCCAAAAAATCTTTTTCAAGCGCTGATAACAATCGACCCTGACGGTAGTCTTTTGACGAAAGCGCTTCCGCTTGCTTCCCTGCGGGCAGAACACCATCCTGCTCTACGGTAAACGAACACGGCACATCAATCGACGCATATTTTACCAGCAAGTGATTAAACAACTCCGAGGTGCAATCGAGCGCTGGCAGGCTAAACTCACCGCCAACATCGGCTTTCTTTGACAACCGGGAATGCAGTAGTCGGTAATAATTGACAAGGGTGAGTGCTTCTGCGCGCAGTGCATCCTGAGAGCGCGGCAATATACCGTAGATCTTTTCAAGAACAGCAATTGTCTCGGTGAGGTATTGAATTCGCCATACGTTGATATGCTTCTCGTAGGCCCAACTCAACTCAACGAAGGCATCGAACAGTGGCTCGCGAGTATAATCCATGACAAACGCTGTCATCGATAGGATGCCGTTGTTCGCCCACTCCTTGGCAACGCTACTGTGTTGCGACAGTCTTCCGTCAAGCTTCATCACCTGTAACCGCAGAGCATCAACCACACCTGACTCGTCACAAGCGCCCCAGGAGTCAACCTGAATTGACTCGCGTAACGCGCTGCAGCGTCGCTGTAACTCAGAATAACGACTACATTCGTCCTGCAAAACGGATGAGAGCCGCCCCCACTCGTCGTCAACGAGACGGGCAGACCAAAGCACATCTAGGTTAAAAATCTCGTTGCCCAAACGCGCCTTGGTATGATCGAAATTCTCGCCCCAGAAGTCTTCTTTCTCTTTACACGAGACAAGCTCTACTGTTTTTGATTCAAAAAAATCCAGAAAACCAATCTCATCGAAATAGGCTTGCAAACTGGCCCGTGACTCCTCCCACGCTGTTTTATCCGAGACGTTAACGTCGCCCTTGTTAACGATAAGCCAGATCCGTTTACCCCGCTCTTTCAACAATTTAAGCTTTTCAAATTCCGTTTGCTTTGCAGGCTGCATAGCGTCGGTAATCCAGAAAACTATATCGGCTTTGTCGAGTATAGACAGGGTGGCATCATCCATCGCTTGATCATGGTTGAAGCCAGGTGTATCGACGAGTTGCAACTTACTTAACAATGGCTCCTGGAGAAACACTCGCACCTCGCGAATTCTTGCGAGATCCTGCACTACCGCAATGTCATGAACCTTGGCAGCCCGCTGTAGGGTTACAAACTCCTCATGACTGACCACCTCCACCTCAGCTTTGCCACCAACGTTTCGCTCGATCTCTACGCGGGCCACCTCGCCGGGCTTGACCATCTCATCATTCGCGTATACCAACCGGGTTAGCGTTGCGGTTCGAGGCAGAACAGCGACAGGAAGCGCCTCGGTCTGCAGCAGTCGATTCAGAAAGCTGGATTTACCAGCACTAAATTCCCCGAGCACCACGACAGTTAAAGGGGCTTGGGCCAAATGCGATATATGCGCGGTGATCTCACCGACGCTGGAGTGATGCTTGTCGAGCGCGCTTTCGATCTTTCTGGCCGCAACGACATATTCGTTACGGCGCATCATTTCATTTTTGACAGACTGACTCACTGATTCACCCGCAACGGCAGCACTGAAAGCCTTTCGCGCAATGCGATCAAGGCCGCCCCCTCGTCCTCAATCCCCTGGATAAGATCCAACTCGTCGAGCCTCTCCTGGCATGCCCGGTTGATATCGCTATCTACGTCTTTGCAAATCTGGTCAATACGCTTCGGCAGATTTGCTTTCAACTGAGCAATAGTCGCCCATTTATCATCGTCTATACCATCAGCCACCTCAGCGCATGCCTCGCTAATCTGCTTGCAAAGCTCGTCCAGCTTGGTATTTCTGGTGTATAGAGCCGTAGCGACCAACAGGCAACCAACTGCAAGAGCGGGTACGCCAAGAACCATGAAACTGGAGGCGGCGGCCGGAGCACCTACAAAAAATACACCGACAGTTGAGAAAAACCCGGAACTGCCCACAGTCGAAGCAACCGCGGCTGTCTGCCAGAGGGTTCCCGCGCCCAGAAGCAGGCTGGCAACCCCTGCCCCGCCGGCTGCAAGATACGCGTTGTCGGAAAACCGGTTGCCGTCTAATCCATGCCAACCCATCACATATTCTTCAATAGTCACCGCGTAGCTTGGCAAGACACCGATGTTTGCCTTTTGCTTTTCGATTGTGGTTTGAATGCGGCTTAGAAACTCGTCTGTAATGGTTTCAAGACGCCGAACAGCCGACTTTCGCAATCGACTCATCGCTTGCGGAAATTTCTTGTTAAATTCTTCTGACGTTTTCACGTACTTTAGATCTACTTCCAGTGCACGAACATCGTTCGCCAAACTCTCATACAGACTCTGATGTTTCTCCAGATACTCCTGGAAATCCAGCAAGAGCAGTCGCTTCAAGTCTGCCAGAAATGATTCGCACTGCTGTTCATAGTCTTTGAGTTCCTGCTGGAGTTGGTCTCTCTTTCGACTTCTGCCCTGGGAATCCAGTCCGAGCAACTTCAGCCTCTCGGCAAGAACGCCATCGTATTTGGACAACTCTTGGTTGAAGCGGTTGATTCTCAGCGACAGAACATCCTCTGATTTTCGAGCGCTAAGCACATCCCAGACCTGTTTTGTGATCAGATCCTCATTTTCTCCGGTTTTTGAGGACACAGGCAAAATAGGGATTGACGTGATCTTTGCCGAGAATTCCTTATTTTTGGCGAGTGAAAGCTGCACATTGTCCGCGATGTAGGACAACACCTCGTCGCGCTGCGACACCTCAATCTGATCCCAGTAGTTGACAACGATAAACAGCCTACCCAGCAAATCTCTGCTGAGAACCTCGCCCTCAAACACGTCCTTCTCGTATTTGGTCCACGGGCGCATGGCGTTGATGAAGAATAACACTGCGTCCGCCTGATTGAGATAGTCGAGGGTAAGGCGCATACGCTCGGGGTTTGGGTCATTTAGCCCGGGCGCATCTACAATCTCAAAGCCTACGGCCAACTTTGGAGCGGGCGACTCCACAATGACAGGAATGCTACTACCGCTTGCGTCATCGATTCCTTCAGCAGATACCCACTTCACCAGGGCATTCGCGACATCCTCAGTGACGATGTTCTCCGTCAGCTCCGTCCCGCCATCCACCAGTGGTTCATACTTAATCGCTCGCAGACTTTCGCCATGACGGATACACGTCAAAAGACTGGTTGTGGGCTTAGCCAACGCCGGGAGCAGATTTTGCTCCAGAAGGAATCGATTAATAAAACTGCTCTTGCCAGTGCTGAAGTCACCGAGGCAAAGCACTCGAAACAACAGAGCACCCTCCAGTTCCTGGGTTGCCGCTTCAAGCCTTGCCAACTCATCTTTGGGTTCACGAATGAGACTGCCTTCATTGAGCAGCGCCATTAAATCGGTGTAATTATGCCTAAGCGCTTCTTTGCGTCGGTTGAAGGTGTCTAAATCAGTCATGACGCGCGCTCACCGGAAGTGTGCTTTCGATCAGCTGCCTGCGCAGCAGTTCCAATTGTTGTCGGTCTTCACGAAGCCGTACACGATCCAGCCTGGATGCGATGTTCTTTCGCTCCTCCATTTCCAGCGCTTCGGGAAACTTCGCACTGAGCGCACCCTCTACGATTTTCTCAGGATCGATGCCTTCATCCAAACGGCGCAATACGTCTCGCTCTATTTTTGCAATCATTGCTTTGACTTGCACACTGTAGGCGTCTTTGCTTTGCTTAGCTTGCCAATCTCGAGTCAGATCTCTTAGCCAGCGATAGCCACTGGACGTACCGCTTACAGCCCCTTCTATGACAGCTGGCAGACTGCTCGCAGCGGTGGCCAAGCCCGCGCCAGTCAGCGCACCGACGATACCGCCTACCCCGGGGATGAAGCTAGCGAGCCCCGCCGTCAGCGCAAGAGCGCCGCCCGCACCAAGCACCCACGGCAAAGCAGCACCGATAACCAGATAGCCGGCAGTGGCGATGCTCGCGCCAGCAACCCAGGGGGCTACGTCAAGACCCTGACGGATGTCGCCAATCTTTCGGCTCGTCCGCGACGCGAGCGGTAAAACCCTCTCATCGAGGTCCAGAAACGCATCGTCGAGATCAGAATGAAACTTACTCAAAAGCAACGTTAGTCGCTCTTCCACCAGAACACTGAGACGTTTACCCACGCTTTCGCTGGTAAGATCCTCAAGGCTATCGTTTATGATCCATTCCTGTGCAATACCGTGAACCTCTGAGAACGCTTCGCGGATATCACTCAAAAGCACCGCTTTTCTTGCCTTTATGCACCCTCGTAAAGCCAGCTCTTCCTCGCGTATCTGCACCCGAAACTCCGTAATAGATGCATTTATTTCTTTGAGCGCGTTACCCAGCTCTAGGTCGTTTTGATCGACGGCGTCGATTGCAGCGCCCAGCTTTGTAGCCAACGACCTCGCCACAATGCCGCTCACGCTCGCAAACGCCTCATCAAGCAGCTCCTGGCGACGTGACGAAGCGTAGATGTGCACCGCTTTCAACAACAGCGCATGCTCGTTGACCGCCGTATTTTGTTCACACGGGTCGTGGCTACTTTCGAACTCATCAAGCGTTTTCTTGGCGCTACACAGGTAAACGCGATCACGTAGTTCACGCACTGGCCAATTGCGTAACTGCCCCAGGGTTTCAAGGAGATAGGAGCGCAGTGACTCCGCCTCACCTTCAGTTTGGGTATCCGAGAAATTCACATTGAAGAAGAACTTGCCGAGATCCTTCTGGCGAACCAACTCGCCCAAAAATGCCACCTCCGATGACGTAAGTGCCTGTTGTGCGCTCATCATAAACACGACTACGTCGACCTTATCCATCAAGTCAAAGATGACGTTCTCAGGAAGCGTAGTGGCATCGTTAACGCCCGGGGTGTCGTAAATCTCAAAATCAGACCAGGGGGGAGGAATATGCACTGACAGATCAAGCTGCTCACCACTTTGCGCCAAATCAAGGACCGCTTCTTTCGAGAGCGGATACCGCGCAGGGGCAGCAGAGCTATCGCTGGTGGCCGCCGTATCAGCTTTACCTGACGCAGATCCACTTGCGGCAGCCCCAGTCGTCGAGGCCAGGGCAACCTCAGGCGTGCCGGTGCAGTGGCGAATACACATGACCTGACGAGTGGTTGGAACGTACCGTGCGGGCAGCAGGCTTTGCCCCAACATGCTGTTGATGAACGTTGATTTTCCGGTGCTAAATTGCCCGACGACTGCAATACGCAACGGACGATTGCTCTGGTACTGCAGCTCATTCAGAAGGGTCTGCTCAACGTCAAAGTCCAGCGAGGACAGGCTCTCCGTCCTGATCACCTGGTTTAGAAGGCTAAAAACATCTGGCACGTTACGAGAATTATTATCATTAGCACTCATATCTATGGCTGCACCTTACCCGCAAATTAACCGCCTTTTGGAAGCCTGAGCACGCATGGCCCGACCACAAAATCCAGACGGAATCTTATCGCAAACCTGCGGCCGTGTGTATGAAATGGGGAAGCTTACGGCAGGAGCGCCTAACGAGCCTGTAGAAAAACCCTTTACAGAGCCTGTTCCACAGCCGCTTTGTTGTTTTTACACCAGCTTTGTTGTTTTTACACCACTTGAGATCAACTGGCGCAAGTTCGTTATTTTCTCAGCAACACCGGAGCGTTAGCTATATTTAGCCCCGAACACAGCCCATCTAGGCCTCTGAGGGCGGTTCGTGGCTGTATCATAGCTCTGCATCATGCCGCTAACCGCCCGTAATTCGCCAGCTTCTCAATGTTGTGCACCAAGCAATACAATTGCCACTGACCTTGCACCTTCTTTTTGCTCCGTAGGCTGAAGCGATTCAGGCGCTTGTTGCTGCCGATATTGCCGAACACGGGCTCAACCACCGACATGCGATGACCGTAAATCACCTTGCCTTGCTGACTATCGACTCGGTGCTTCATCCAGTCGATGTAATTGGGTGCGCGTTTGTTTTCAACGGTGAATGAGACCTGTCGACCAGAGCCGTTGCGATGGTTCGCCGAAGCGGGATTCTGCATACATTCGTGTTTCTTTGACCGGACAAGATAGTTGACGCTGCATACCGCGCCATCGTCCAGATAGCGCGTCAGTGCTGTCCAGCGTTTGGTGCTGTAATCTAAGTCCCTAGCAGTGCCGGAGCCATCCGGCACTTTCTGTCGGTGAGCCAGCATCTATTGATGCAGCGCATCGGCAATGGGCCGGGCTTTTTGATTTTTGATGGATTGTCGTTTATCCGGCGGTAATTCTTTTAGGGCTCGTTCGATATGATACAGCTGACCGATGTATTCGAGGGCTTGTGCTGCCACTTCACTCTTATTGGTTTGGTGCAGATCGTAGAACTTGCGCCGAGCATGGGCCATGCAGCCGATTTCGGTAAGGAGGCTAGAACCAGACCTCTCCCTGGCAGTCACACCACTTGGCAGGTGTCGCTTCAGCCAGACATCCGAGTCGGCTGTTGGGTTTTGAACGGGAATCCATTCCAAACCCACGGTAAGAATAGCAGCTCATTCCAGTCAGTTCACCCTGACTGGTATTTCAACCAGCAGGCCGTCACACCAGGTGATGCAGAGGACGAAGCCTGGAAACGGTCTGGGGGAGCCCTTGGTTCAGCAAAAGGTCTAGGAATTGGTTTGATTCAAAGGGTGGATTTTTAAGCCCTCTGCGGTGGTTCCGCGCGGCCTCAATCACCGCAGAGGCATGTAAGTCGTATTGGTCAGCGATGAACTCATCCGGATGAATGGCTCTCAGATTGTGCTGAGAAAGATAGTTGGGTGGAAAATCTTTCAGATTGAACGTAATGATCGCTTCGGCTCGGGTCTGGATGGCCGCTGCAACAACGTGGCGATCGTCCAGATCAGGCAAAGATAAACCACTCATCAATGGCTCGTACCCACTGACTAAGGCGCCAGGCACGTTGGCGTTCATCAACGCCCGCGTTCGTTGAAGCTTTTTTGGGTCAAGATCCGGGCGATTTTTGAGGAGATTTCGAATCCATTCGTCGTGTATCTGCTCCGTCCAACGTGCTCGATAAATCCCGGTTGCGGCCAGGTACATCAGAAAGCTTCGCAGCGGTGCCGGATACATGACACACGCATCGTAGATCACCGTGTAGTGAGAGTTCACTCGTACCCCATCCCAAGCTCCTGATCCATAGCGCTTAATTCTTCAAGGGTCGCCAGACGGGCTTTCTCAATGCGCTTCTTGTAAGCCTGAATATCAGAAAAAAGAATTTTCCGCCGGTTTCCGGCCCGATGATAAGGAATCGCTTCTTCATCCAACAGTTTGATTAAGGTTGGCCGGGAAACATTCAAAAGATCCGCTGCTTCCTGGGTCGTCAGCTCAGCATGAACCGGAACAAGCTTGACCATGTTCCCTTCACCCAATTCCGTCAGAAGCTCCACAAAAAGTCGTAACGCACTGACCGGGATAGCCACCTTATGGGCCACGCCCTCACGATCCTCCAGAGTAAATTCTTGCACTTCTGATTTTGTGTCAATAATAGCGGACAGGCCTTGGCTGCATGACCGTGCGAGAAGCGCTTCTTCCGCCGTTGGAAGGTTGTCTTGCAGATGATTCATAATGGTCACTCGCTTTTTGATCTTCATATTCGCATTATTCGCAAATATGGAGCGCCTGTCAATTTTTGAAATATTCGAAAATGCGAGCAGAATGAATGAGGGGCATAAAGCCAAGAAGCCAGTCATAACCACGCGCTGCCCAGTGGCTTGCGCTGAGTTTGGTGCTTGCGTCATCAACAGTGAAGCAGTCACTGGGCTTCCCGGTCGCTGAGGGTGTAAGGATCGACATCGTTCTCGGCAACCACCGTGTCGCGAACAAACACCCAGCGTGACCCAATGGGCTTTTGACGGTGTTCGCCGTGGTAAAACCGTTTGTCACGAAGCTGCCGGAAATGCCATTGCCGGTAGTGTGCGCTCGGAGCGTCTTTCTTAGACAGCAAGCTGCCCTGTCCGAGCGTAAAACTCTGGCTGGTTTTACGATCCAGTCGCCCCTCAACGTGAGGTACGGTGTTGCCAGGAAAGCCAGGCTTCAATAAATCGCCACGAGTTGCCATGTTATACACCGACAAAGCACACACCAACTTGAACGCATAGAATTCAGCCGCCGCATCGTGTGTGGAGACGTCGCGCACTCGATAGTTGCTGTGCTTCATCGGCCCAAGTCGTTGCCAAAACTCATCAGGCGTGGCCGCAGCCAGCAGGTCGGGAATACGGCTGAAACCCTCGGAGGCTCGGATGGTGGAGGCCATAAGGGGGTTGCTCAGGTTGTCGAGTAACGCAATGCACAACAACGGTTCATCGTCGGCCAAATCGTCACTGGTTGGGTTTTGGGCCGCATCCGGTACCTGGCAACGAGCTTTGTAGTTGTGTGCGTCAATGCCCAGCGCCCGCGCAAGGTTCGGGTTCACAGGTTGCTGCAAGTAACGAGCATAAGATCGTAGAACCTCCCGAGTCTGATCCAGACGGTAGCTGGTTACCAAAATGCCGCCCAAAGCAACGCCATCGTGCTTAAACCCCAGCGGCATTGGCAGCATGAAAGAGGAGAAGGGGAGCTGAAAGCCTCCGGTGACACTCAGATCAAACTTGGCGTTCAACAACCGGGTCAGAAATTCTGGGGACTGAGTAAACAGAACGTGCTTGCCGTCCCTCTCCCATTGCAGTTCTTCAGCGATGATCAATCCATCCAGACCATAAGCACTTTCGGGGCGGATAACCATCATGTGCTGGGCCAAGTTGTTATCATCGAGTTTGCGCACAGCGCCCCGAAGCTGCGAGTCTTCACCAAGCACTTTGCGAGCGCCATGAGCGATCAAACTGCGTCGGTTGCGATAGATATGGTATTTCTGCCGCGTCATGGCTGGTCTCTTTGGGGCTCTATGTTCACGATGGCCTTTTGGTCGCTGCCGCGTTGATGTCATCCGGTTGTTTGTTCAGGTCGTTTCAATATAAAAATACGGCTAGCCCACCTTTTCCCTTTCGAGCTCAAACCAGGCAAGTATGTCCCGCTCAGTGCTTAGCTGGGAAGGGTGATCGGACGAAGTCTCGCTCAACTTTAAGGAACGTATCTTCTCTGCGGAATGTTTTTCCGTAATTCGTTCTCTTTGCAGTACCTGCACGAACATCAGATCAACGGTTACATCCCGGACAACCGCTTCCGAAGCCGTGATCCCAAGTTCGCAGACCAGAAAGCCAAGTACGGTAAGCGCCCGCAAACCCCATCGAAGAGCGGTTGGAAACACGTGATTCCGGCCAGTGAATTCCAGTTCGACCCGGTTACGATGACGTGCATCTGTCCCGCCGGAGAATCCCTGCGCCACCAAGGCACCCGAACCGACCAAAACGGCGTACCCAGAGCCCACTTCCAAGGGCGATTATTGCAGTGCCGCCACTGCCCAAAAAAGCATCAATGCATGCAAAACCCCGGCTCAGCGGACCACCGCAAAGGCAAAGGACGACAGGTCTCCTACACCCTGGAGCTCAGGCGCGGCCCAACGTATACCGACTGGATGAAGCACCGAGTCGATAGCCAGCAAGGCAAGGCGATTTACGGTCATCGCATGTCCGTGGTTGAGCCCGTGTTCGGTAACATCGGCAGCAACAAACGTCTGAATCGCTTCAGCCTGCGGAGCAAAAAGAAGGTACAAGGCCAATGGCAGTTGTATTGCCTGGTACACAATATTGAGAAACTGGCGAATTATGGGCAGTTAGCGGCATGATACCGGGGCTAGGATATGACCGAAAACAGGCCACAGACGGCTATATGGAGAGCGTTTAGCGCCGGATATCGATAATACTGTGGTGTTGCCAGTAAATGATTAAACTTGCGCCAGCTGATCGCAGGGTGTGAAAAAACAACAAAGGGGCTGCGGATTAGGCTCTGAAAAGGGTTTTTCTACAGCCTTGTATGGATAATTTCTGCCGTGTGTGGGTAAAGTTGAGACCCACCCCCAGCGGCCACTGGGGGTTTTCGTGCAGCAGCTCGGTACAGCCAAGGCTCCTCTTTGGAGAG
>Ga0307931_1000742_pt1 | contig 21334 bp, 23 predicted proteins | sample OrgLakmetageno47_FD_201816 | JGI IMG/M metagenome (GOLD analysis project Ga0307931, IMG submission 201816) | Saline water microbial communities from Organic Lake, Antarctica - #47 | ecosystem: Environmental > Aquatic > Non-marine Saline and Alkaline > Saline | place: Antarctica: Organic Lake...
CGTCATCACTACCTCAGCTGGCGCCGTTTCCGACGTCGCACCACGAAAAGCCACCCAAGGGCAGTTTTGTGGAAGAGTTTAGGGCCAAGGTATGTGGAAGTAGTTTCGTCTTCTTGATGACCAGCAGTTATTTTTCTTCTTTGTTTCATTGCGAAGCCCTATTTCTATAGTATCTCCAAGTCTCCCTTTTGACCCGCTCTATATTTCCCCTTCGTATTTCAACTCTTTGTATGTGCATACGGTTCACACAGGCCGCGCAGCAAGAAGGCAATCGTGTCGCGGATGCACTCGCAGCACGTAACAAGAACAATGCCAAGAAGAATGGGGATCCTTATAGTGAAACAGAGCTTGATTCATTGGCACTAGAACTCTCGAAAGCAGCAGCACACGCGGTGAGTACGCTGACACATGAACTCTTTCCAGCGTTCGCCCAGACTTTTGTCTTTAAAGCAACGACTCAACACAACCATCCTGGCTGTTTTCTTGATTCGTTGCTAACTGTGACATACCATACATTTTTGTTTCATTTCATCGCCTTAACTTTAAAATTGGTGGTTTAGGCAGTAGCCTATGAAGTGCGAGAAAAATTACGAACTGCTAAGGGCTTCAGTGCACCACCATCTGCCTCTGGAATGGCAAGCATTACCAAAGGACAGCCGTTCAAGTCGCTCTTTTACTTGGCACCACAGCGGCTAGCCATGCGCTTCGGACCGGGGCAAATCAGTTTCGCAGAGGTAACAGATTCGCATACAGTGGTCGTCTCTTTTGGAAGTGTTTTTTTGGGTTTTATCCATCCAAGGCGACTATTTAAATAGGTATGACTTACGTATTTGCTTACCCTCTCTTTTTTCTTCTACAGAGGCACAATGTCAACAACACGATGGGCCTTGGGGATGCGTTTGCTCTAGTAGATCGACATGAAACTAAAGGGCCGGCCAAGACCCAAAGGTGCTTAAGTGCCAAGAAGAACCTTGCTGCATTGTTTCTAAATGGCTGCCACAATTTTTTGAGCGCTTGATGCTACAAGGAATACGATATCCTCGAGTCCTTAATTGTTCATGGCTTTTCCTTTTTTGTGTTATCTTCTTTGATTGCAAACAGGCGAAGCTATACTTTGACCAACACTTGTGTGGTGTGCCCGCTCGTGAAGTGCCCTATCGAAGACTACAACACCACGAGGCGGTCAGCCGCAGCACGGCGTGCCAACAAACGCAACGAACAGCGCGCCATTGACAAGGTGTGGCTCTGAGAGTAGATCTTAAGCATTCACCCATTCTTGATATCTGAGCTTTCTTGGAGGCACTAATGCTTTGTGGTATTTGTTCTGACCTACAGGCAGAGAAGAAAGCTGAACACAAAGGCAGAAAGATTTTATAGAACCGGGAATGCATGTTTTCAGAGCAATTGTCTAGAAGGACGGTGAATGACCAGCATTCCAAGGAAATTAGTACTGGGGTTACTCCGCTACCTCTAAAACTCGCGTGTTGCCCTTGTTATGCCCGAAACGTGCACCACGTCACCTAGTAGTGCCCGGGTTTCACAACCAATAAACATTAGACACCTAGAAGCTAGAAGCAACAGCAGGGGGGCGGGCCGAGGAAAGTCTCCTCCCGAATTAAATACATGTTATGAACAATCCCATCGGGGTCGGGGTCAGCGTGCCGGGGCCCATATGTTATGGAAATCATGTCATAAAGGTAAAAGGCAATGGTTGCTTACGGTTGCTGGTTGTGTGATGTAATGTTGTGTACTCATCATCACCCTGCCTCTCATGCAGTGAGTGTGAAGAGTAAAACAAGTATCTCTGCTCCCCTGTAACTAAGCTCTCGAGCACGCAATCATAAAAGTAGGATAAAAATGGCGGCCTCATTCAAACAAGCTTCTCAGTTCTACATTCATTAGAAGAGCCGCCTTAGTTGTCCTACCAAGGGCAGGAATACTTCACCATGATGCGAACTGGTATGCGCCGCTTTCGGAGCCAGGACTCTCTCCTCTTCCGCGGCCGCAGGTGGGTTATAGGATTAGCATCACATGATCATTTAAAGAGGCCTTAAAACCGTAGGGAGCGGAGTAGAGATGATGCGGAGCGTTTTGCTTGGCGTAATTCTAAAAAGCACTGCATGGGAACATAGGTATCTTATTTTTGATAGAATATATCGACTGCGCTATTTTGTACATGGGGAATATCTCTAGCCTGACTCATTCTGCTTTTCGCGGCCATACTTGATTGTTCGTTTAAATGTTGTTTCTCTCAACAATTCAGTGAAAGCCGCTCGCCTTCTGCCACTCCTAAACGAAGCCGCTCCCCAGACAACACTAGCCAACAGGGGCTTTCAACTGCAGCGGGCAGCCATGGCGGGGGCACTGAAAGCAGCGTAGCTGCAGCAGCGCGCGCTCTCGAATCCACGTTTGAAATGGGATGCTGCACGATGCACTGCTTCGCCGCTGTCAGCATCACGGTGTCTCCCATTACACTTTTCTTGCAGCTCTATAGCCTCGACTACTACGAGCGGCAAGGCGCTTATTTGCCCGTGCTGGCGTACTTTATCACGCTCACCAGAGGCTTGGACGTGTTGTTTGCTCCTCTCATGATGTGCCTGACGGACTTCTCCTTGTGCTTGAAGAGCTGGGGTCGCCGCAAGCCTTACCTAGGGTTAGGGTGTGGGCCCTGTGCGATTGCGCTCTGCATGCTGCTTTTCCCACCTTTTGACATGGTCACGAAGCGGTCGTCCGCCTCGATATCGCTGTGGTATGGGGCCACGTTTTTGATTTTCAATTTGCTGCAAGCTTTGGTGGTAGCACCGTACGAAGCCATGGCCTCGGAAGTAACGCACGGACGCCGGGAGCGAAAGCGGCTGTTTTTCTTGTCATTGGTGTACGACGGCCTGGGCGCACTTGTCACGACAAGTTTGCCTTTGCTGATGGACGTGGGCTTCCATTGGCTGCCAAAAGGGGCATGTTCTGCGGAAGAAAACACCACAGCATCCTGCGACGTTCTCAACAACCGCATTCGTTTTGGCGTGATTGGTTTGGTGTTTGGAGGTGCAATTGTGCTAACAAATTTGCTGGTTGTAAACTTGGTACGAGAGCGGCCGGGAGTTGGCACGCCCGACTCGGCGGTGAACCTTGGTGGCGGTCATGGCGTGGCAGGCATGCTCGGAGGGCTTGGGGCATTTGAAGTGAAAACCACAGGGGTGGCAGTGCGCCGAATGCCACGCCGCCGAGCACCTACGCTGAGTGGCCTGGAAGAAGGGTTCAGTGAAGAAGAAACGTCCGACGAGGAAGAAGAGGAAGATGACGACGACGACGATGATGAAGACGAGGAGGACGATGATGCTGAAGATGAAGAAGACGAGGATGGCGATGAAGACAATAACGATGACGAAGAAGACATTGATGATGCTGTTAGCGATGATGGCCAGCCTGGTGGTGTTGCTACCACTAGATCGAAAGCAAATGGCTTGATTGAGCAATACTACAGCAGCAGCGGTGGCGATCTTACCGATAACGTTGGATTGGATTTGAATGCTGGCGACAGTGCCGAGTTCTTAAATCATGTAGGTGCAAGTGGATCTCCTCCATCACACACATTGAATGAAAACACGGCTCATGATTCCTTCTTAGACTTTTCTGGTGGTTTGCCGTTAGAGGACGATGAAGTGGAGGACTTGAGGGATGATGGCGCCGATGAGAAGCCGCAGACAGGGACCAGAGACGAATCAGGAGCAGTAATGGATGCTGCAGCAGAAGAAGAAACTGCCGACGAGGATGACGATGACGACGAAAGGGCTTTGCTTGCAGATATGCAAATTGGAGATTCTGGCGCCGAGAATGATATTGCTGAGAGATCAGGTGAAGGCGCAGGCAGTGCTTCTGGCCAGTCGTCAAAAACAAGTCGCAGTAACAAAAGTAGCAGCCGCAGGAGCTCCAGCAGTCGAGGAGTTGGCAGCACTTGGTTCAATAGGCGTGGCCGTGAAAGCCCCAGTAGCCCAACAACGGGAAGCGAGCCAGCAACGCAGGCTAGGAATTCGCCGCCTGCATTGTTCCGAATGAACGCGCCGACCTCAAATCGTTCCCCTCGAGCTCGTATTGCTGCCGCTAAGCAACAACAAGAGCAGCAGCGAAGACTGGAACTTGAGGAACAGGAAGTGACGTGTCCAGAATGCTCGAGCTTGAACGCATTCGACGATGAGAACTGTGCTGATTGCGGTGCTGTTTTGCATGAGCAGTCGTCGCCTTTGGAGCGCGTCCCCAGTGACGGTGTAGCCTTTGTGAAAGGAGGCAAAGCCGCCCGTTTTCGGGATCGCCCCCTCAAAGGGCGCAACAGCAGCCAAGTGCGCGCTGCGGAGGCTCGCCCTGTAGTGTTCACAGGTCGCCGCCGCAGGAACAACAGCAGCAACCACAGCGGTGGCAGCGGGAGTGGGAGTGGCCACGGTGGCGAAGGAGGCTCGGCGCCCGTGCCTATCAGACGTCGCAAGTCCCTCGCAGCGGTGACCCGTGCTCGCGCCAAGGCCAAAAACGCGCTCAAAGACGGAAGAAGACGTTGGACGCAAGCGTCGGACCGGCGGCGAGCCAAGAGGCGGGCTCGAGCCGCGGAAGAAGCCACCCTGGAAGTTGGCATATTGAACGTGCCCATGGTGCCCGCCGTGCTCTCCATGCTTCGCAACCGAGCGTTCGCCGCCCTCTTGCCGGCTTGGGTGTGTGACTCGATGGCTGCGGCCATGACTATGTCAATGCTGGTCTTTTACGTCCGGTGAGAGTGAAATGATTGCAGCTGCTCAAGCCTTCGTTCTTTTATTGCGCACCCATTGTTTGTTACTTCTAATCGATTTAAGAACGCTTTTTGTCTCGAAAATTAATGATTCAATTTGTTTTCTGGTGGTGGTGGTATCATTGGTGTGCGCAGGTACGTGCTTCAGCCAGAGCAACAGACTTTAGAGACCGACGGAATCGAATGCCGTGCGTACTTTTGGGCAGCGCGCGGCGACTTAGGCGGGTATTTGGCGGGGGGGTTTGGGATGCCGCAAGAGCCAGACAACGAAGGCGAGGACCTTGGAAGCGCGAATGAAGTGCCTGCTGGATGGGTGGATGACGATGGTATGATCAATAATATAAGACGCACTTCTTTGAAGAAGATGCTTCCGACATTTCACAGTTCCCAATAAATATTTGTGTTTGCGAAAAAAAATTTCAAACCACGTTTTACCGAGCACCTTACCTTTATTAGCTTTCATTTCTTCTTTCAATCATCCTTTGCTTAATTTGTGCAATCTGCAGACCAATTCAACGGCAACGCGACCTATTCCTCCCTCGTGGACGAGTTCGGGATCCGTCGGCTCGGGCGGCGGCCCGGCCCCTACGCGCAAATCCCGTGGCGCTGCAAGTCGGCGTCGGTGCTGAGCGCCATGGCGTGCGCCATGCTGGTGGGGTCTTTTGTTGGGGGCCCCCTTTGGGCGGCGATCGCGAAGCGCGTGGAGACCCGAAACGCGTGGCTGTTGTGGTCCATGGCGGTGGCGTTCAACCATTTGGTGTTGGGTTTTGCCGACAAGGGAGACGTGTACCTTGCAGTAGCCTTAGCGTTCATCGTGGGGGTTCCTTATGGTGCGCGGCACCTCAACGACACGATTGTAAGTGACAAATTGTTTTTAGCACCACTCCCAACAGATATGAATGAAGGGCGTTTTGTTTTTGGAAATGTTACCGCTCTTCCACCCATTTCTCTCTTGTTTTTGCTTTTAAGCTCCGCTTGTTCTCTTCTTTCGTCTGTATTTACACATTAACGTTATCTGCACTGACGATGACAAAAGGTGAGCGACATCATGGATTATGACGAGTTCATCACAGGGATGCGCAATGAAGCGTTCTTTACCGTCTCCAAGTCGTTCTTGCCGCGGCTGGCTGCAGCGCCTGCGGCTGCTTTACCGGTAAATACTAGTCCTTTTCTGTACAATGCTTGAATGTTTGGTTTTCTTTGAGTGCATCTACTTACTTAATACATGTCCATTGATTTGATCGATCACAATGCTTGCGTGCCTTTGGTCTGCTTGAATCCTTTCCCCTACCATTAAAAAATAGGTGGCCCTTTTAGGCCCTCTCGGTCATCGCCCACCAATCGACGGCTCGATTCAGCCCCAGTCCCCGGACCTCGTGAATTTCTGCAAAGCCATGACGGTGTACGTGCCTGCTTTCCTCAGCCTCATGAGCCTGGTCCTGAAGACGCGCTACCCTTTGCGCACCAAAGAGCAAATCCAAATGGTGCGCGACGGGATCAAGTTGCATCGCATGACGGCGAGCAGGAGCAAGACCAAAATGAATGATAACGACGACGAAGACCATCACCACAGCAGCTTCAACAACCATAGCAATACTATGGCTGGAAGCAGTGAAAAATATCACCACAATAGTAACGGGGATCCTCACGTAGATCTGAATAGACCGCCCGCAACCGGCGGTGCAGCTGTGGCAGTAGCAGCAACCTCAACATCAGTGGCTGATTCGAATAGCTTAGGAGCGCCATTGACGTCTTCTTCGTCGTCTACGATTTTTGTGGGCGACAGCGACCAGCAGACACCTCTCGCACAGGGCCGCTCCTCTTCTTCTTTGGGACGCCAACGGCATCGCAGAGGTAGCAGCAGCCAAGATTTGGAAGACTCCGACCCCGTTTTCCTGGCCTCCGTGGCCTCGGCAGAAGCCAAACTCGAAGGCGTAGCGCGTCGGGCCAATCCTTCGAGAAGTCCCACTCGTCACCGCCCGTCATCGCCCTCTTCATCACCCCTCGATCCACCGTCATCTCACCAACCTCAATCTCAGCCTTCTGAAGGCGCTTTGAAGCCATTACCTTTGTCGGCTCCTTTGCATGCACTTGGTGACAAGACGGGGAGCTCAGACACCTACTGGGCGGACGGGTTGAACGACGTTTTACACCATACTTTCGATGTGAATTACGAGAGGAAAAGTGGGAATACTAGTAGAAATAGTGATGGAGTCGGAGTAGGCAGTGTCAGCTACAATCCTATGAACAACAGCAGTAATATTCGTGGAGGAGGCTTCATCAATGGTGGAGGCATCAGCAGCAGCAGTGGAGGCATGTCAATGAACAGCGCCGGTGCGGCCCGCGCAGCCAAAGCGACTGCCACGTCATCACCATCAATGTCTTCAGGAGCAGCCGGGCTGTCGCCCGTGGCACCTCCACCGGAGCCACAGTCAGCAGCTGCGGCGGCATGGGGGCTAGGAGTGGTGCTGCCGCAGCCAGCGACAGACCCCATCACACGCATGCCGTGCGTATTAACATCTCTGCGTATACCTCTTTTTCCCACTGAATACATTTACATTCAATCCTTTCGTAGTTCGGTTTTCTGTTTTGAATCTCACTGCGGATTCATGCTGATTGTGCAATGTTTCCGCGCCCTAATCCATGATAATCATGTGTTGCGACTACCCCTTCAAATCTCACCTACTCTTTTTTGTTGCCTGGTTGTGCAGGTACCGGCCGTTGTTAACGGGTCTAACGCACACGGAACAGCGACTTCTCTTCACCTTGCTCACTTTTCCCCAAGTAAAAGTGTTGAGAGACTTAAGAGCCAACGGCCCGGGGCCCCTCGTGCGAAGAATGGCCACTTATTCCCTGCTGACGGGCGCGCTTTCCATTGGGCTATTTGCTCTTTCCATTTGGTACGTGATTGCTGGCTGGCATACCTTTTTGCTCTAATGCAGTAGTCAAATGAATGAAGCTGTAACTCTGATGAATCATGAACAATATCTTGTTATGAATAAAATACAAAACTATTTTTAATTTCAAAGAGATTTTTATGCCATATGCGCCCTCTCGACGCGTCTTTACTTCTTTTTGCCTTCAGGTCACTGCGCTATTTGAGCACTGAGCACGGCTACAAAGCTCTCAGCCTCGTAGCCACCCTCTCTGCCACAGCCTTTGGGAACTCGCTCATTCTTTCGGTATTTTTGAGATTAGATGTTCTTTTCAAATGGAGAGGGTAAATGTTCAACATACATACAGTTTCACCCACCTTCAGTCATAAAATGTAATGGTATACTTCCAGAGTTTCAATTTTCTATTTGGTTTACAATTTCTATGCTGTGGAAATACAGGTCTATTCTTACATGCGGCACCAAACCGCAAAAGAGCTTATGAAATCGGACGACGTGAGTTTCCGGCTCCTCGACATCGCGATTGCTCAGGTCAGTTCCATAGAATTGTCAGTCACTTACCTAATGCAATTTTGGACTTGAAAGAAAGATTTACTTTGCATGGTAGCACAAGAAGCGCAGGAAAATGTGCAAACGTTTATCCATAATACTCCTTCTCCGATGCATGTTTTGTCATTCATCTCTTATAACTAATTGTCAGATGGAGCTTCAGCACTCGATTCGCAACGCGCGGATTCGCTACAAAGTGCGCTTAGCGCCCACTCGTCGACCGTCGCGCCGCAGCCTCACTCAACCACCCACCAACTTGCCAACCAAAGGAAAGAAGACGGCAGCAACTACTACTAGCAGTACCAGTGCTTACGAAGAAACCAGAAACAAACACGCTTTGAATAATCGATTCAAAGGTGGAGGTCTTGCAGCAGTGGCCACTGCAGTTGGCGCCCACAGTATTGCCGACCTCGAGCAGGAGAAACTACAGGGAAGGTTAGTGAGCGACGAAGGCGATTCCTGGGACGGGCGCAACTATGGGAATCCGCCTTACTACGGCGAGTCGCACACTGAAGGCGAAGAAAGCAACGAAGAAGGCGCCATAGCATTCGACGACGACGAAGGCTTTGGCTTTGCGCCGCGTTTTGTGCGTGACAATTTGTGCTACCAGTGCAGCTTGCACCCGAGCTGGTACTTGCTCCTGGCCTGGCGCTGTTCGCAAGTGGTGAGCCTGTGCGTCGTCGCCGTGGGCGCCTACTTGTGCATCATGTACCACACCCCGGAGTCCGACCATGCTAAGCTTGTCCCTGTCTCCAGCTACATCACCCTCTGGAATGGCTTGTTAGCGACGGGGTTCTGTTTCTGGCCGTCCAATGCCGTTCACAACCCCGACACCAGAAACAAACGCTCACCAGAAGACTTGGGGTTCTTTCTCGGCGCCATGTAAGAAATGACAAAACAGAGTAAACTTGAAGGAAACCAACAAAAATGCATACAACTTCGTCTGCGTTATTGCCTTTGTAATGCGCTCACAAAGAAGGAAAAGAGAAAAAGAAGTATCCTCTTGCACTGCCTTACATGTGATGTGCGTGCGTCCTTCTTATTTGTTCTCGACTAGGTTTGTGTTTTCGAACATGACTATGCTCCTCAGCAAGCTTTTGCACTCCACAGCGGATCAACCAGTGGCCGACTGGGAAGACAAGGTGAGCAATCACTTGAAAACGACAGCACGTACATCCACACACGTACACTATTACATATAATGCTATGTAGCCATCTACGTCGCACGGAATCAACTTTTTATTTACTTTCTTTGAAGTAGTTGACAATATGAAATTCCTTTGTCAGAGCAGCAATCCAGAAATGCTTCGACACATGCTTTCCGTTTTTTTATTTTTCACGAATAGAAAAATTATGTGTGGCAAAATACAGGTTCCTCTGAATGCTGCAGCTGTCGTTAGTTTCCTGCTGGGAGCATGCATCACTTCGGTGATTGCGATATTGTTTGTGTTTTTGAGCGACTTCATGGCCGATCCTGTCGACGACGGAAGCGATGACGACGAAGGACAGTCCCTACGCGATGAGGTGCGTGTGAGCGCATTGTTACACTTCTCTTCTTCTTCTTCTTCTGCTGCTGCTGCTGCTGCTGCTGCTGTATGGCTTCTTCGACGGGTTTAATGCACTAACATAGTGCGCCAAGTTTCTATTTGCGTTTATGTGTAATGTACACGGCTTTGTTTTGGCTGTTCTTGCGTAGTAGGAGCAGTCGAAATACGACGTTGCACACTGTAACATTGAGAGATGATTTCGCTCTGCCTCGTGTGCTGACTCCCCTTCTAGTGAATGAATCTTCTTCGTATGCGGTTTGCAGGTGGGGGACCAAAGCGACGACGAAAGCATTTGGTCTGAACTCGGGTCACTAACGTCGGACTTCAAGCGCTGGGTCAAGAGCAAATACGGGAGCTACACCGGCCCTCGTAGTATTTGAATGGATAAATAGGGCGATCGATGGCCCGCGGTGCCTTCACATGCACCATATTACTTGGCGTGTAACAGACCTGGTGTTCCTTCGTGGAATTCGTGGTCTTGGCTTTCGAAAAGGCAGCTCTCAGCTCTACTTGAGGTCCTTGTTCTAATTTATAACGCATACGGGAATGTGGTCGGTGGTTTCATTGAAACAAATGGCATCAATTAAGGCGGCACGTAGACCAGCTCATCATAATTTATAACATTCATAACGATAACGCCAACGCCCGTGGTCCGGGTCCGTAGTGAGTCCAACGACCGAACGTTCTGAACGTTTCCACAAACGAATCGCCGAATTTCGGTGAGTTCACTGTACGGATGTAGAATATCCGTCATCTCGAGCTGAAGAAGCGAGAAAAAATGAGCGTCGACATGACACACAACAGGTGTGGGCCTACTCTGCTGCTGCAGAAGAAGTAGCCGCTGCTAATTCAACCACCGGTCCAGCTGCAACTCCTACTTCCTCTGCTGCGGTCGCCTCGACTACCACTGCACCTATGCTTTCCGACACCGCTGGGCCTGCTACCAGTGCTGCTGAAGCTACTACAGTAGCGTCTGCGTATGCGTTGCCGTCGTCAGCGGTCGCCACGGCTACGGCTGCCGTTAGCGGAGCCTGGAGTTTTGAAGACACAGAAGTGGCAGCTCGTTTTGACCGTGAAGCTCTGTGCCACATTCCCGACTATGTACGAGTGATTGAGGCGTCAGTGGACGCAGTCGAAAAGGCACTCGCGGCATTGTTGCAAGCAAGAGATGAGGCGCCTGCTCAAGGTTCCAATGACATCAACGACGGTAGTAGTAGGAACAGTAATGGAAGTATAAGTCAAACAACGGGTGCTTTGTGGAAGCTAGATCCTGCAGCAGTGACACCAGAGCAGGCAGCAGCGGCGGACGTGCATTATACTCCGGCACATGCTCTCAGGTGCGCTACTTAAGCCAACGAAGAGAAATGACGAGACATTAGCTGGTCGAATTGCCCAAGCTTTGCTCTTACATCATAACCATTTTTCATGACGTTTGTGAGCACATACTTGAGAAGCCTTACTATAGAAATGAGGCTGTGCGTTGCAAAAAATATGTGTACGAGTGCATTCAGCTGTTTTTCACTCAAGCCTTTTTCTCGTTTGCATGCTTCTCACAGAGTATCTCGCGCACGCCAAATCTTCCGGGTTGTGGATGTTGGCTGCGCCACGGGCACCACATTAGTAGCGCTTCTCGCGCGTGGGTTTACGGATGTACATGGTGTAGAGGCGTCACGGCCGATGCTGGCGGGGGTAAGAAGATTGAGGGAGAAATATTGTTGGGAAGAGGAGGATCGGGAAGACGAGAAGGAGGAATAATGGAACAAAGGAATAGTTGAAGGATCTGGAATTACATAACTCTTTGTCTGGTAACACTTCGAGGTCATTACTTCCTAACGTGGTTGTACTTCCATTGCGGCGGTGCACTGCGCTACAGGCAAGAAGGAAACTGGTCGAAGGCCTCCCACCCCACCACGTAGTGCCTCATCATGACAACCACACGGAGTTAGCCGCGACAGCAGCAACGATGACAGCAGAAAGTGGTGCAGACGCAAGTAGTAGTGCTAGCAGCACTAGCAGCAGCAGCAGTGCTTATGGAAGCTGGCGAGCGTTTCAGCCGGTGTCAGCCGAGTATGCGGAGCGCCACCTGCACCTAGCTCAGGCGCCGAACTTTGAACTGCCTGTGCATACGCTGCTGGCGCCTCTGCCTCAGTCATCTCATGCTGAGTCAGATGTAAAAGAAGACGATGAAACCGAACGCCAAGACAGCCATTTAGCTGTTCAAGACCAAACTTCTGAAGGCGCTGAGCCGCAGGTGAAGGGTCCGAACTGATGGATAAAGAAGCAGGAAAAGGATGACGAGGAAGGATATATCTTTTGTCGCTGATTGTTTATTTCACAAGATATTTCAAAGCTTGTCCTTCACTCACTTGACTTCTCCTTCAAACGATATAACGGAATCCATAATGACCTTTTACCTTTTCTTTCCCTGCTCCTTTCCCTTGGAAATCAGGTGTTGCTGGGCGCTGTAGTGCTCAACTGGACGTTGCATTTCATTCCCGACGAAGGCAAGCGGTTTGCCTACCTCAAAGACGTTTATTCCGCTTTGTTGCCTGGTGGCATCTTGGTAAGTTGTAAAGAAAAGGTATTTTCGAGATGCATTCCTCCCCTCCCTCCTATTTTCGTGAATCAGGAGTGTAGTCTAGCAGCTGTCCCAACATTGAGCGAAAATTAGATGAATTTAGGCCACGATGTCTTCATAAGAGTGGCGGTATATCCACTCAGGCTAGCCATTAATGTGATCGATTGCCTTGCATGTTCAATGAACCACATTTGATTCACGTGCTCACGCAATCGCACCTACGCTGGTGTTGTGATTTGCATTTCTCTGGTCACCGTCTTCGCTTCGCTCTCAGGTGCTCACGGAAAAGACTGCCCAAGACGCCGCGATGCGCGACATGTACCACTCCTGGAAGCGCAGCCCGCCTCGATGCGTGTCCCCTGCGGAGGTGCGGGCATGTTGCATGCATGATATAGTTGCGCTAGTGTTCGTTTGAGGGAGGAGTTGTGAGAGGAGCATTTGATTCGAGAAGATCTAAACCCTTAAGCGTGAATTCGCTCCTGACTGTTGCACTCATGACGCGCTCAGACAAACGAGCTTCTCGCCGTGTTCCTTCACGTATTTGGCAACCTTCCGTGCCTGCTTCATTTTTCCCTTCGTGATATACGTATGCACAATGCAATGATACAGGTGGAAGCCAAAGCCCGCCGGCTCGTCGGAGTGCTCGTCGCGTTCACGCCCAACTGGTGAGATACAGGGAAGGGGAGGTAGAGAGGGCCAGCTACGCAATAACCATTTTGCCATTGCACATCGCTTCATTGGCCCTGCTTATCACCAGGGAAAAGCAGCGTATTTGAGACCGGCCTTCCCGATCCTTAATACTTGCATTGGCTCTTTTTATCAGGTACGAAACGGCACTCAATCGCGCAGGGTTCGTGAATGCGTCGGTGCTCTGGTCGCGCTTTGGGTTTGTCACGTGGGTTGCCTATAAGCCAGCTCAGTGATTGATTTGGTAGAAATTTCCCTTTGCAGTCAACCATTTTTGCCAAGCATGCACGTTGGAAACTGTGCCTGGGTAATCGATTCAAATGGATTATGACTCGCCGTTGCCGTTGCGCTTGCCACTTGCCAGGCCCAATACTGGCCGATATCCAAAAGGGGGTGTCCATAAACGCCCACTCTCTCACTCTCATCGCTGATTGAAGTTGTTCTCGCGACATACCAGCCTTGATCGTAGCCCTCCGGGTTTTATGAAGAATGCTCTAACAGGCCACTTTCTGTGTCGCCAGTAGCTAGTACAAAGCGAACATTAGTAGAAGTAGAAAGTAGACACAAACAGCTGCTGTAACAGATAACAGATAACAGACATTTGAAAATAACCGTAAACCTAAGATGAATTCACATGAAATATTCATCGAACCCGTCGGGATGTCTGAAGTGCGAACTTCCGGCGCGACTGTTGATTGCGAACTTTGCTCTGCACCGTCGCTCATTCAAAGAGAAACAGTCTCTAGCTTTGACATCAAGAGTTCAATTGCATTCAGTGCAGCACCGGCGCCTTAGACAAACGTGAAATTCAAAGCGCTTCTCGTTTTCATTTTTTTCGTGAACCTCGGGACACTCGTTTACTTGCTAGGTGGTCAAGAGCAACAACAAGAATTGAAGAATTGTTGCGAATCATCTGCAAATGGATTTGATCTCCGCTGCACTGTCTGCATCTAATGACCAAACGCCTTCCTCAAATAAGAAAGCTTTGGAAATGCCTCAACTCATAGTCCCAGCTGCGCCTGAGTCGCCGCAGCCTGCGAACCCTACTGATGTGACACCGTCTTCGGCGGATGTGACAGAGTCAGAAGTTCCAACAACTGTTGCATCAACCAAACTGCAAGAAAACACGGAGATTGCTTCGTGTAACTCCTCAGCTTTCCCGTTGCCCGCTGGCCCATCTCCTATCGCAGTTAGCGAACAAGTCAGCCGCGTGGAAGAAACCGATGTTGAAGCAGCCAGAAACGTGGCAGCAACTGAGACGAAAGCACCTGCGGTTGGCTCTGACGAAGGGCTCGGTACAGAGACTACGAAAAATCCCAGCGCAGGAGGCATTTTGGCCATGATACGAGCCGACCAAGCTCTTCAGGCTACAGATACTACGAATGTAGTTCCAAGTGCTGTTCCTGGTGCTTTACCTGTCCATTCGCCAACAACGCGCACGTCGCCGAATAAGCCTGTGCGTCGAAGTGACGACGTGCCAACGAGAGGTGCAGCTCAGGTGCATCAGGAGGTGAGAAAAGATGAGAGAACTTCTTTTTATGGCCCAGAGAAGCTGCGAATGGTTGCAAATTATTTTGTGGCTTCTGGTTGGCTCCTTTATCTCCGCATCGAACGCGATCCCTTGTCTCAATATTATTCTCCTCTTTTCATTTCTTCCATGGGTATCCCGTCCTCCTGGGCGCGCACATGTATTCGGCAGGTGCGGCGCATCATCGACGAGTCGCCCGTCGGTGGCTTACGGCCCATGTCTGCGGGCGCGATGGTAGATTTGCTCATGTCGGACTGCAACGTGGTGGAAGTGCTCGCGAAGCGCCTGTATTCGCAGATCCGCAAGGGCGCCCCGCTCCACCGCGATTGGCACCAAGCGTTCGCACAGGGCCGCTTCAAACAGGTGAACAAAAAGGGGAAAGAAAGTGAGCGAAAGAAGTGTGATATGTTTTAGCTTGAGCATTATCTGCTGTCCTTTTTGCTGCCATCGCATGCCGTTGTCCCCAAAGACGTCACATGGCGGCCTTTGGCCGTAGTTTGGTGCACTCAGGCCATGAGCAATCCGCAAATGCACTCATCGTAATTTTGCCATACTCACCAAATAGATTCTTTCTTTAAATTACATCGCGGTCACCTCCTTAATTCGCTTTGTCATCCCGTATCAACAGGTAAGCGGGCGTTCTCGGGACCCGTTAGAGGGCTTACCGGGGTCGTTGTCAGCGGCAGCTTCAGCTTCGCTCGGCGGCAGCGGTGCAGAACTAGCTCAACTAGCGCCTTGCCCGTCTCAACGAGGGCAGCCGAGCAGTCGCCGGCTCCACTCGCAGCGCTCCCGTAGTGCCGGTGCCGCCGCCGCTGCCGCTGCCGCTGGAGGTAGTGCTGCTCCCAGTGCCGCTGGTGCGTTTCCCTACGCACACTTACTCCAAGGAGTCAACTTCAGCAGTGGTGACGCAAGCACCAGTAGCAGTGGTAGCAGTAGCACCAGTAGTAGTAGCGCAGGCCCGACGGCGACGACTGCAACGGAAAGTCAGCAAGGCAGCAATGCTGCTGCCATCGACGCCAAGGGCGTGGGGTCCACCGTACCTTTGCCGTCGGGACCAATGCCGCCGGGACCGATACCGACGGGTCCTTGGAGCGCGGCTGCGCTGCTCAACGGCCGCGGAGGGCAGCAGCCGCCGCCGCTCCCGATGCCCCAGCTGCCCATGCCACCTCTGCCATGGCCAGGCCCTCCACAAATGCAGCCCAATGGTGCCCCCCCCCCGCCAAAGCCCCTTCGCCCTGCTTTTCCACCGGGCACCAGCGCCCGCGGAACCACCACCAGCGGCACTAGCAGCAGTAGCAGCAGTGATAGCAACAATGGCATGGATAGCAGTAGTGGTAGCAACGTTCCACCTTCGTTGCTAGGAGCGTCGGCCAGCCACTTCTTCAACCCTGCCTTGAATCCCGCAATGCTTGCCGCAGGCGCAGCCGCCAGCGGAGGCGGCGGCGCTGGCACTTCGGCCGAAGCCCAACTCGCGTACGCGCGCGGGTACTACGCAGGCTTCGAACAGGCCAGGCGAGGCGCGTTGCATGCCCTTGCGCATGCAACCCAACAGCAACAACAACAACAGCCACAGCCACAACTACAGCAAGGCGCTCAACCACAAGCACAAACTGCTCAACCACAGCCACCTCTCGATGGCACCGCAGGAAGCCCACTTGAGCTACCGCTGCAGCCACCACCATTTATACTGCCTGCGAATACATCAGAACTAGCACCACCAGTCACCGATGCCAGCACCAGCACTGCTGATACTAGTAGTGCTGCTCTTAGCTCTACTGCTGCCAATCCCGTTGCTACTGCTGCTGTTGCTACTTCCACTTCTGACGTTGGCGTTTCTACGCATTCCGAATCTGTGGTTGCTGCCCAAGAAAAGAGTGAACAGGACAGCCTGCATGTGCCTGACCTACCACCCGATAACACTCCTGGGGATGACCAAGCTGCCGCGGTTCCGGCCAGTGCCGGCTCTGGGGCTCATGCACCTACTGACACCAAAAAAAGAGGCCACGAGGACAATGAGAGCAGCAGAGGCAGTGAGAGCACAGGGCAGAGCAAGTCAGCTCGGGTTGAGGAAACATCTCGCACCGGCTTTTTGGGTGATGCCAAGAACTCATGGGTTTGAAGATATACAAACGACACGGCAGTAGCACATGGGCCAGCCCCCTTCCCTCCGTATCTGCGGCATAAATTTGTTTTTTTGTTGTGCTTTCAATGTTCAATCCGTATAAAGTATGAACTATAAATAAACATGAATCGCGACCTCGAACGGCTCGAACCCCGAACTACCGGTCTGAGCTGGAAGCCGGAAGACGGAAGACATAGTTTAATGAAGTTTCTGTTACTTCGGCAATTAAATGGCTCGCAGAACGGGGCTATGGCGGTGATTCGTATTTGGGAACTGTGATCTGCTATTGCTCTTAATTCAAATTCCGTATATATACTGCCTTCCAGCTTAGAGCTTAGACCTTTCTGCCTTAAAGCTCATAACTAACAGGTTCACGAAAAAAGAAAGCCAGTAATTTCCAACTCATAAATTTCAAATTGATTCACATGCGCCAGCCGCTTCGTATTATAAATAACTCCGCACTCACAAACTTGGTCATGAAACAGTCGCTTCAAAGAAACTTTCGAACACCTTCTCAATTTCCCCGGATTTGTGCCGCCGAGCGCCCGCCTGGACTCGTTAGCCATGGTTTGATCATGCCAACTACCTTCATGTGCTCCGGGTGAGTAGCGTAGATCTGACCAAACAAGATAAAAAGTAATGTCAAGCGTGTTCATCAGCAGTTTGCCGGATCAATATTCCCTTCTACGATATCGCCACCCTGGAAGTCTACACAAAGGGGTCCCATCTCACCTCATAGTCATATTTGTCCTTGAACAGTCCAGTAATTGCGATGGGATGGTTTGGGGTAGCACTCTTCAGACCCAGGTCTAGCCCGACGCTGTAGCTCATAATCTGCGGAATTTTAGACGGCAGTTCCTTGGCAGCGGCCACGAAATTGTTGAGCACATCTTCAGGTATTTCATCCTTCAGCTGCAACAAAACAACATGCCTCACAGACGACGCACTGGTATCTTCTGAAGCTCCTCCAGGTGCCGGTGCTAACGATGACATGTCAGGAGGTGCTACCTTATTTGGCGCAGACAAGTACATGATTCCTAGGCCTAGCGCCACACCAACAGCCAGCCAGGTCTGATCGCGTCGAGTGTGCGGGAAAGGACACGTCATTGCTTTCTAAAATACTAGTGCTTGGCGATTGGCGTAAGATTGAATTTTACAATAGTGTCAGTAAACTTCTCTTAGATCCCCTTAAGCTCGTACTCCGGTTAAAACTGACGGCTGGCAGTCAAAGATGGCGAAACGCTGAAAGAGGAAGCAACAGAGAAGAAAAAAAGCGAGGTTGATGAGCTGAGGACTGAGAGGACCCTCCTGAAGATGACAGACACTTGATGACGACGATGATGACGTGTCATCGGTCGCTGGAGAAGTACTACTGAGCTGTAGTACGTAGTCGTCTCTGCACGAAGGATCCACAACCATTTCCTCCTTTGGGGATTTTAAAAAGTACAAGGAAAAAAATGAGAAGCAAGAAGTACGCCTCTACTCTGACGAGAGTGTAATCAGCATGCGAAGGCATCTATACCTGGAAGCACTGCTTGTTAGCAACGCGTCTGTTTTACTTCATGGCTTCAGCTACAGCGCTCGGCCGTTGACATCGATCCGCTCTAGCCTCCATCGTGCATCAGGCCGACTCCTAGCCTCTGCATTTCCTCTTCAAGAGCTGACGAACAAAGAAGCAACCCAAAGCACTGCGTTCATTCAAGCAAACCCAACGTACGATGGGCGAGGAAATATAATAGGCATTTTTGACACAGGCGTTGATCCCATGGCTCCTGGTCTCCAAGTCACTTCTGATTCAAGGTGAGGGTTTCTGCCAAGTACGAAGATGTTAGCTTGAACTTCTCCGAATTGTGCTCACTGTCTTTGTCACCATTACACCCACGACTTGGGTTATGCAGGCAAAAATTTGTTGATTTCATTGACTGCACGGGCGCTGGCGATGTCAATACACGGACGATTCGGCGTGCTGATGCTAACGGTTTTATCTTAGGGCTCAGTGGTCACTGGTTGCGGGTTGAGACTTCGGGCGAAACACATGCCTCGTGGGAAAACCCGAGCGGGCAATGGCGTGTTGGGCTCTTGAAAGGCTATGACATCTTTCCTGCACCACTCGTAACCAGAGTGAAGCGCCAGCACAAAGAGCAGCATGAGCGCCGTCGGCTCAGCCTCTTGTCTGCAGCTCAGCAACAAAAAGCAACATCCAAAGTAGGATCATCAGAGGCTGAAGAAGCCGAAGCGCAGCTCACGCTGCTCGAAGATCAGGTGTATCTCACTAATTCATTTAATTAAAAAAAATTCAAAGCACTCAATTTCCACCACCGCTGCAAGAAAAGTGTTTTATTTCTCTTCTTAATCGTGAACTTCATTTTTCACCTACCTAAGTAGAGCTTGGACGATGATGACGTGGGCCCACTCTACGACGTAATACATTGGCACGATGGCACACAATGGCGCGCACTCCTTCACGAAGTCACTTATGACGGAACGAATCATACATCTGATCTCGTTAGTAGCAGCCTAGCTTCCCGACAACCGATGGGAGACTTTCGTAGCACTCGTCATGTGGGTACCCTTGGAGATGATACCCAACTACACTACACCATGCGGTTCGTTGAAGAAGCGCACGGCGGTGGGTGCACACTGTCGGTGGTAACCACAGCAGGTGCGCACGGCACGCATGTAGCAGCTATTGCGGGCGCCCACTATCCCGACGCCGACTCTCCAGACAAAGATGGTTTGAGCCCAGGCGCGCAAATGATTTCATTCAAGATTGGAGACAGTCGCTTGGGAACCATGGAGACTGGGCAATCGCTCTCCAGAGCATTTGCTGCTGTAACTGCATTGTCAGATACCAAGCACGCGATAGATATCATCAATTTATCATACGGCGAACCCACTCAGCGACCGAACCACGGGCGCCTCATCGAGATGGCTGAGGTACTTGTGCGCGACCATGGTGTCATTTTTGTATCCTCCGCGGGCAATTCAGGACCGGGGTTGTCAAGCGTGACTGCGCCAGGTGCAACAGCTTCGGCCCTTATTGGCATAGGGGCTTATGTTACTAAGGGCATGAAACAAGTCCTCGACAGCATGAATGATGTTGCTGGTGATACGTTGCAAGACTCTCAGTATTCCTTCAGCAGCCGCGGCCCATCGCCGGATGGTTATCTTGGCGTGTCTCTGTCCGCACCCGGTGGTGCCATTGCGTCCGTGCCGAATTGGGTAGGCCAATCAGACCAGCTAATGAAAGGGACATCTATGGCTTCTCCAAATGCTGTCGGTGCCATCTCAAACATGCTGTCTGGGCTGAAGCAAGCCAAAGTAGAGTATTCCCCTTTTTCCGTGCGCCGAGTTCTGGAGGCCACAGCATTTCGCGATGATAGTTCTGTCGACAGCAGCCACGACCCTTTCACACTGGGCCATGGGTTGCTTCAAGTAGCAGATGCTTTTGAGGCCCATGCAGCGCAGCAACAACAGGTTTTGAATGTAGACTTCAAGGTATCCATTCCTGAACGAAATGGGGCACCTGGTATTTATTTGCGCGACTTGCAGGAAAGCAACACGCGCCAAGTTATGTCAGCAAGCATTGCACCTATCTTCCCCAAGGGCACTACTACAGATGAAAAAGTTGCATTCGGGACTCTTCTGATGAGCGTCAAATCTACTGCGCCGTGGCTGTCTTCAGGAGATCATTTGGCTTTGCCAGCGTCCGGCCGTTCCATGAGCGTCACGATTGATCCTCGCGCATTGCCTCCAGGCGCACACTTCGGCGAGCTTCTTGGGTTCGACGCATCGGCTGACGGTGCCAAGGATACTCCTCTTTTTCGATTGCCGGTGTCAATTGTCAAGCCACACGAAGAAGAGTATCCAACAAGCGATGAAGTCACGTTCGACACGTTGGAACTCAAAAGTGGAGTTGTAGAACGTCGTTTTCTTGCCGTGCCTGCAGGCGCAACATCGATGGATGTCAGTGTCAAACTCGTTCATCGCGATGTTGATGCGTCTTCTGGCACGGATGGGTCTAATGAGGGCGACGAATGTGTCGATACTTCATATTGGGAGGCATTGGATCCAGCTGCAAGTAGCCAGAGTCGAACAGTACACGGTAGGATTCTCAGTCAATTCCCCCCCCCCCCCTATTTCCGCCTGATGTCTTTATGTCTTTGATTTTACAATGTACTCGGTATTTGTGCAAATATGTGCAGTACACTGCTTGACTTGCCGGCCTGACGTTGCTCCAAGCAATGGGGAGTTGAAGCGGCGTGTTGCGCTTCGGCCGGGCGACGCCGCTTTCACGGGCTCTCTGCCAGTGGAGCCTGGCACCACGCTAGAGGTGTGTGTCGGGCAAGACTGGAGCTCTCTCGGCCCGAGCCTGGCGGAGGTGGAAGTGCGGTGGTGCCGAGTGAGCACCGCGAGCCCACACGTGCGGCTCGCGGGGGCCGTGAGCCATGCTCAGGTGCACCTGCGGAACGCGGGGGTGAGCGGCCAGATGCTGCGGCCAGCCGCCCGCTTGACGTCGTGGTTGTCGCCCTTGCGCCCCCGTGCACATGTAGTGAGGCCACTGGGCATTCGCGACACCTTCTTTGACCCTTTGTCTGCCCTGAGTCCTGGTCGCAATGACCATGATGGCAATGAGCATCAGGTTATATCTGACAATA
>Ga0307931_1000743_pt1 | contig 21313 bp, 10 predicted proteins | sample OrgLakmetageno47_FD_201816 | JGI IMG/M metagenome (GOLD analysis project Ga0307931, IMG submission 201816) | Saline water microbial communities from Organic Lake, Antarctica - #47 | ecosystem: Environmental > Aquatic > Non-marine Saline and Alkaline > Saline | place: Antarctica: Organic Lake...
GCCCCTCTCCCTCCTGAATCATTCCGCACTTGCTTTGTTTGCGCAACGCACGCGCATTCCCACTTCTGCCCGCAGCATTGGCTTCTGTGCCATTTGGGTTTGTATTAGTTCGAGTTCGAGTTCGCAAAGAAACAACAACAAAGAGCATAAAGCTGCGTTTTGATTAATCCTCCAGAACAAGTCTGACTGGGCTGAGTGCCCTTTTGCGTAATGCAATGTTCATCTTTACTCTCACTCCCATGATCACTGAAGGATCAATTCTCGGAAGGAGGCATAGGTTTCGAGTACGTCCGCGATCTCCACTCCGACCTATCCTCTGCTATAGCACGGGGTTTCATTGCGGAACTACGGAATGACTTGCGACTTTGCCTTAAGGAGCATTCGGATATATAAGAATAGCTTTTGCGTTGAATGTTCAGCGAATCTTGGATCTTTTGATTTTCTAGATGATGAACTTGATGAGGTATTAATTTTATTGATATGAGATATGAACCCTGAATTTCACGGGGTTGAAACCGTGGAACAAAGAAAATTTGAATAAGATTAGGAAGAATAGATATGCCAGATGCCAGGGTAAAAACAATCCCCATTACAGTACAGTAGCCCCTTCGAGAATGGCACGGTGCTTCTCATGAATGTTGTAGGTCGGTAATTTGGGCTTTCCCGAGTACGGCACAAAAGTCCACCGCTGCGCCTTGGTGATCCCTTGCCAAAACTTTTTGTTGTTGCACCACACTTGGCCGCGGTCTTTCTTGGACCCGTTGCGAATGGTCAACATGTAGTTGTTGGAGCCGTTGAAGATTTCCCGGTCTTCGGTCGCGAACCACCGCTGCGTGCCGTCCCCCGGCACGTAATGGTCGCAGCACACCAGCACCTTGCGGTCCGACTTGTGGTTGCTGATTTGCAGCACCAAGCCCGTGGACTTGTTCTGCAAACTCCCGTCGGGATTCATGCGCCACAGCATGCCTTTTACAGGGACGCCATCGGCATCCAACGCCATCGACCTTACTGGCAAGGGCGCGTGGTCGCTTTCGAAGTTCATGGCCAGCACCGTGCCGCAGTCGGACTGAATGTAGCCGAAGCCTTCCCAGTGCACCACGGCGTCGCCCTTGATGGCCGTGGGGGGCTCCTTCTCACGTGACGGGTCAATTTCTGGCGCGTCCGGCGGAACTGACTCCATGCGCATCATAGGAACCGCCTTGCTGCTCTTTTCCTCAGCCACCTTCTGCTGGTACTTGTTCTTCGCGTCTTCCCGCGCCTGCTTCTCTGCCGCTTGGTACTTCCATTCCTTCGTGTCCTTGGCCTTGCGCTCTTCGGCGATTTGCTGCTGTTTCACCTTGGCGTCCTCCGCCTTGGTCTGTTTGTTTTGCTTCGCGATCTCCGCATGCTTGGCCTTGGCACTGGCGGTGGACTCCTTCTCCTTGGCCGCGTACGACTTGTCCTTCGCGTGATCGGCGGACTTTTGCTTCGCTAATTCCTTCACGTTCGCGTTGGCCTTGTCCTGCGTTTCCTTCTTCTTTGCCGCGTGTTTCTTCGACGATGCTTCCATGCTAGCCGCTTCTGCCGACTTGTAGTCCACGGCCTTCTCACGAGAAGATGAAGAAGAAGTGCCCTTCTGCCCTTGTTCCAAACGAGCTGCGTGTGATTCGGCAGCCCCCACCGCCTTCGCAGCTTCCGCCTCAATAGCGGCTAACTCCGCTTCCTGTTTCGCTTCTCGTTCCTTGGCCTCCTTCGCCGCTGCTGCTTCCAGCTTCTCCGCTTCCGCCGCGGCCAGTGCAGCGAGTCGCTCTTGCTCCTTGGCGTGTTTCGCAGCACGCTCTTCGTCCGCTATTCTCTGGGCTTCCGCTCGCTGTTCGGCTTCTTCGCGTTCTTTCTCGCCCAATTGCGCCGCTGCTTCCTTTGCTTCCGCAGCAAGGCGCTCCACTTCTTCTTTGCGCTCGTCTTCTAGCCGCTCGGCCTCTAGCTTGGCCTCGAAGGCCCGCTTGGCTTCTTCCTCTTGCTGCTGCGCGTACAGCTCGTTGGTGCGGTTGGTGATCTCCAAGTCCAGCCGGGCCTTCTCTTTCCGCTCGGCAATTTCAACGTCTTTTCGCTTCCGCGCTGCTTCCTTCTCCAGTCGTTCCTTCTCCGCAGCCTGCGCGTCCTCGAGTTCTTGTTTCTCTTTCGCAGCGGCGGCCTCCATCTCAAGCTGCTTGGCCTTGAATTGCTCCTCCAGCACCAGTCGGTCTTTTTCGGCCTGTGCTGCGGCCTCTTTCTCCGCGGCCGCCGCTGCCTCGGCGGCCGCTTTGCCTTCTTCGCTGTGCTTGAACTCAATGGCGGCTTCTTCCTTCTCACGTTGGGCCTTCGCCGCAGCCAACGCTGCTTCTTCCTCTGCTTTCACCGCCTCGGCTTCCTTCTTGTGCGCGGCTTCGATTTCGGCCTGTTTCGCCTTGTGAGCTTCCTCGGCCTTTTTCTTGGCGTCCGCGGCCGCAGCCACAGCGTCCTTCTCCGCTTGCTTGGCCGCCTCCTTGGCGGCCTTCTCGTGGGCTTTGACCGCCGCTGCAGTCTGCTTTTGGGTGCTCGCTTTCTTGGAATCGTAGTCTTTGGAAGCCTTCTTCACTGCCGACGCACTCGCGCCTTCCGCTTCCAGCTTGGCGATTTCAGCGGCCTTGGCTGCTTCCAACGCTGCGGTAGCTGCTCGGCTCTCCTCTTCCAAGCGCTGTTTTTCGGCCAAGACTGCGGCTTCCCGGGCGGCTTTCGCCTCGGCATCCGCAATCTTTCGCGCTTCCTTCGCCTCTTCCAAGCTTTCTTCGTGCAGTGCTGCTTGCCGCAACTTTTCAGCTTCGGCCTTGCGCAGAGCTGCTGCAAGCTTTTCTTCTGCTGCCTGTTCTGCCAGCCGGGCTTGCTCCTGGTGCTTCTGGGCTTCGGTTGCGAGTTCCGCCTGGAAGGCCTCTTCGCGCGCTGCTCTGGCCCGCTCTGCTTCTGCTTCCGCAGCCGCAATGGCGGCGCGTTTGTCGGCTTCCAACTGCTGTTGCTCCGCGGCGGCCTTCTCGGCTGCTTCCGCCATCTCTTTCTTCGCTCTCTCTTCCGCGGCTTTCTGCTGTGCGGCGGCGGCTGCAGCTGCTTCTTCAAGCTCCTTTTTGGCTGCAGCTTCGATGGCCGCCTTCTCAGCAGCAGCCTTCTTCTCCAATTCCAACTGTTGAGCAGCTGCGGCTTCCTCCATGGCCTTTTTGTCGGCAGCCGCCTGTAGAAAGTTAAAATAGTGGCGGTGGTGGAGAGAATGACGCAAACGTGATATGTTAATAGTAATTTGCTGCATGTAGATAAATGTGGAAGCAGGCATGTAGATTGACTTCAACACATCACATAACTTGGAAAGGAGAAATGAGTGGCGATTGCGTAAACTTTTCTATTCTTTGTAAACTCGGCCGCACCTTTGCAGCCGCTTCCTGGCGTTCTTTCTCAACCTTTGCCGCCAGTTCAACTCGCTCTTGTTCGGCCTTTTGCTGCGCGGCCGCTACTGCTGCCGCTGCTGCCTTTGCCGCTTCTACGCGTGCCTTCTCAGCCTCTGCCTCTGCTGCTAATCGCGCTTTTTCTGCCTCCTCTTCGGCAGCCTTCTTCTCAGCTGCTGCCTTTGCCTCAGCAGCAGCCTTTGCCTCAGCCGCAGCTTTCTCAGCAGCAGCCTTTGCCTCAGCTGCAGCCTTCTCAGCAGCTGCCTTCTCAGCAGCAGCCTTAGCCTCAGCAGCAGCCTTCTCCTCTGCAGCCTTAGCCTCAGCAGCAGCCTTAGCCTCAGCAGCAGCCTTTGCCTCGGCAGCTGCCTTCTCTTCAGCAGCCTTTGCCTCAGCCGCAGCCTTCTCAGCAGCTGCCTTCTCTTCAGCAGCCTTTGCCTCAGCTGCTGCCTTCTCAGCAGCTTCCTTCTCTTCTGCAGCCTTAGCCTCAGCAGCAGCCTTTGCCTCAGCAGCAGCCTTCTCAGCAGCTGCCTTCTCTTCAGCAGCCTTAGCCTCAGCTGCTGCCTTAGCCTCAGCAGCTGCCTTCTCTATCTTCGCTGCGTCCTCTGTGTCATCTCCACCGAGAGTGTCCGCAACAGTGGTTGCTGCTGCTACTGCTAATGCTGCGCCTGATGGTATGTCGGATGATTCTGTTGTTGGTTGCGGCGTGTCCGCCTCACTCTCAGCGACCTTGTTGTTGGCTTCATTTGCGCTCCTTCGTTTCGCGGCCGCTGCTCTTTGCTTCTCGCGCAACGCCTTGCTCCTAGCTTTAGCAGCCTCGGCCTTGTCTTTCTTCTCCTTGGCCGCGGCCTCTTCAGCAGCCCGCTCGGCGTCTTCTTCGGCTTTCTTCTTGGCTGCAGCCGCCTCGTCTTCTTCCTTCTTTTTCTTCTTGTACTCCGCCGCACGCGCTTTCGCCAGCTGCTCAGGGGTCTTTTCGTGCAATTTGCAGGCTTTGGTGGAGAGCTCCAACGCTTTTTCCGGTGACTGCTGCAACTGAGCCATGGTCTCTTCCGAAGGCACCGCAGGGACTAGGTTGCCTACCACACTGCCGCCGGCAATCTTGGCTTCGTACGAGCTGATGGCTTCGGCGAGGCGCACTAACATGTCGAAAGCCCCCTCGCCGAGGCCCCCTTTCGCCGACAGGTCAGGCCACAGTTCGAAGTGCGCGATCACCGAGCCTGCTTCAGCACCAATCACTTTCACCAGTGGTGCCTTGATGCCCAGCACCACGGCCACGTCGCTGGAGAAATGCGTCTCAAACGCGGCTCGAGCTTGAGGGTTGCCGCAGGTGGCGGCGAAGTCCAAATTCAGTGTCAGTTTCGCAGCCAGCGGCATGCGCAGAGTGGACGAGTACTCTTTCGAAAAGGAGCCTCGTTTGGATATGCCGCCGCCGCCGCCGCTCTTGGCTCGCTGTTTGCGTCGGTCTTTGATGTCTTTGGCTTTGGCAGCGCGCAGTTCCTCGATAGCTGTCTTTACGGCCTCGCGGCAAGCTTCTTTGCCCACCTTGGGCACTTCTGCTCGGCTGTCGAAGGCTTTCCCCATTTCGCGCACTTTGGCTGGTTGCAGCCTCTCCAAGTCCGACAAGAATTTGTCTTCGGCCAGCTCCAGTGGCAATTCAAGCTCCTCGGGGCTGGCTGCAGCGGCCTGTGCTCGCTTGGCTTGGTGCACTTCGTCTTCTATATTCTCCACCCATGCGCCAATTTCGTCTCGGGCGAGCTGTTGCACGTCGCTTAGGGCTTTGTTCTTCAGCACCGCTGCTTCTGCCTCCGCCACCTTCGCCGCTTTCGCCTCGGCAGCCTCCTGCTCTGATAATCGACGTCGATTGGCAGCTGCTGCCTCTCTGTCCGCTTCAACGCTGGCGTTGTGCTTGGCCTCGGCCAGGGCTGCGCGCTCTGCGGCTTCGGCCAACTTCTGAGCTTTGATGCTTTCAAAAGCCCGCAGCGCCTCGTCTTCAGCTTCCCTGCGAGCGGCGCGCTCCTTCTCCAGGCTCAAATTCTTTTTGGCGATTTTGCGGTCTTTTTCGTCCTTCAAGCGGTTGAACTCGGCTAGCGCTTCGCTCTCAGCAGCTTCGCGTTCTCGGTGGGCGGCAGCTTCGAGCGCGATCCGGGCCGCTGCGACAGCTTGCGACGCCGCTTTCATCTTTTCAAACTCTTTAAACAGTTTCTCGTCGCTAGCCTTGGAGGTCTTGGCAGTTGGAGGAGCATTCGCAACATCGCCCTCACTGCCACCACCACCACCACTCGTAGTAGATGAAGACGCAGCTTTCTTAGCCGCAGCCGCTGCTTTCTTCGCTTTCAGCACCTCAAATTCTGCCTGCGCTTCCTTCTCTGCTTGCGCCTTCAGCTCAGCTTCCTTACGGGCCAGCGCGATCGCAGCTTCTGCTTTAGCAGCGTGGGTCGCCTTGGCCCGCTCATACTCCCGCAGCACCTCTAGCTCCGCCGTCTCGCGCGCGTACGCCCTCTCTGCTTCGTTCTGCAAGTGCTTGGCTTCGATGTCCGCTTCGTGCCGCGCCCTGCTCTCCTCGAGCTCCTGCATGGCCAAGTCCTCAGCGGCAATGCGAGCTGCGAAGGCGTCAGCCTCCAGCGCTTGGTTGCGCGCAATTTCAGCGTCCTTGGCCGCTTGCTGGGCGCGGAGCTGGTTCTCGAATTCGACTTCAGCTGCGCGCAAGTCCTCTGCACTCGGCACTGCCGCGGCTACTGCCTCACCGTGGCTCTTCTTGCTGTTGCTTTCTGCCTGTAACTGCTCCTTGAACTTGGCCGTCTCGGCGGCGAACTCCTCTTGCGCCCTGGCGTCTGCTGCGGCTCGCGCAGCTGCCTGCTCTTGGCTGAACGCCAATCGCTTGTCGAGCAGGTTCATTTGGGACTCCTTGAACGTCTCGAACTCTTGCAGCGCCTCCGCTTCTGCTTGCACCCGCATCATCGAGGCCTTTCGAGAGACGCCCTGGCGAAGCACACACGCTGCTTGCTTTTCCTCTTGAATGCGCTTCAACTCAGGCGCAGTTTCTTTCTCGACGGCGGCGATGGCCGCAGTCCGCTTCGCACCCTTGAGGGCTTGCTTCTCCACTTGAGCCAACTTCAAAGCTTTGATGTGCTCAAACTCCTTCTGAGCTTCAGCTGCGGCATCGGCCTGGGCCTTCTTGGTGTCGTCGTCGTTGGCGACCCTCTTGTCCACCTCAGCAGCCTTGCGCGCTCGAATCTTGGAGTACTCGTCCATCAGTTTTTCGTTGGTCGTAGTGCGCAGATCTGCTTCCGCCTTTGCCACGGCCAACTGTTTCGCGGTTTCCACCTGCGCTGCTGCCCGCACGCGTTCCAATTCAGCGACCAGCTCGGGGTCGGACTCATCCACCTTGGGGCTCGAGAACGACGACTTCTTTTTGCTTTTCTTCCCACCTGCTTTTTCTTGTGCCGCAGCCGCTTTTGCAGCCACAAACTTCTCCATCGCCTCTTTTTCGCGCTGCGCTGCTGCTGCCTCTGCCAACTCCTTGGCCTCCGCCAGGGCAGCGGCATGCTTCGCTTTTTCGTCTTCCAATCGTTGCACTTCTGCCGCTGCCCGAGCCTCGGCGGCCTTGCGTTGCTGCGCTGCTTCCCTCTCAGCTGCCAGCTTCTCTTCGGCAGCTGCCATTTTCGCAGCTTTGATGTTCTCAAACTCAGCGAGGGCCTTGGCCTCCTCCGCTGCCTTGGCTGCTTCTGCTGCGGCAGCCTTTTGGACTTCTTCCTCGTGGCTCGCTGCGGCTGCTGCTTTAACGCGTTCAAACTCCGCATGAGCGGCAGCTTCTGCTGCGGCGGCCGCCACCCGTGCCTGTTCCTTGGTGAGTTTCTGCTCGGCCAGGTCTTTTTGCAACTTTTGCACCATTTGAGCACGCGCCGCCATGGCCTCTTCTTCGGCGATTCGCAACGACTCGGCTTCTTTGCGCTTGGCGTTGAGAATGGTGTCCGCGCTCTTTTTCTTGCGATTCAGCCATGTTTCGAACTCAAAGAGGGCCTTGTCTTCGGCCTGGACTTGTGCCATCGATGCCTCCTTAGGAGCCAATCCTTGGGCTCGCACTTTAGCTGCGGCCGCCTTCGTGTGCTTTGACTTGAGCTTCTCAAACTTCGCGAGCAGCTCAGCCTCTTCGTCCATAGAGTACGCCATGGTGCCGTTTACAGGGCGAGCTTTGAGGGCCGCAACGTCCGCCACGATGCTGTCTTCTTCGGTGCGGTTCGACATGATCTCCGCATGCAGTTGAGCAGCCAGGTCGGTTTCTTCGGCAGCGACTGCTTCGGCTTCCTGGTGTTCTAGGCCGAGGCGCGCCTTGGTGGCTGCATCTTTGAGAGCTTGCATGTTCGCCAATTCCATTAAAGCCTCTGTCTCTGCACGCGTATGCGCCAACGATTCTTCGCCTTCCGTCGCGAGCCTCTTGGCTTCCTTGCGCACGTGGGCCTGTCGTTTGGCTTGGAATTCGGCCATCGCCTTTTTCTCCGTCGCCTGCGCAGCGGCGGCATCCCTCTCTGCTTGAGCCGCTGCCTTTGCCGCCGCAGCAGCCGCTGCCGACTCTGCGGATGCATCCTCGCTTTTCTTCCTCTCTTGGGCCGCCTTCTCGCGTGCCTCTTCGGCAGCCCGTGCTTCTTGCACAGCCGCCAACTCCGCTGCCGCTGCTTCTGCGAGGCGTGCTTGTTCGGCTGCGTGCTCGTCTTCCAAATCTTTCTTCTTCTTGGCAGCCAGGGCTTCGGCCGCGGCTGCAGCAGCTTTTTCTTGTTCCAACGCCGCCTGTGCGCTGGCTTCCGCACGGGCAGCAGCTGCTGCCTCGACACGGGCCTTCTCTGCTGCGGCTGCCTGTTGCGCTTGTTCAATGGCCGCTGCTTCGGCCCCCTCCGCTTCCAGCTTGGCGATTTCAGCGGCCTTGGCTGCTTCCAACGCTGCGGTAGCTGCTCGGCTCTCCTCTTCCAAGCGCTGTTTTTCGGCCAAGACGGCGGCTTCTCGGGCGGTTTTCGCTTTTATGTCACGGGCTTCGGAGGCAGCTTGTTCTTTGGCCAGAGCCGCTGCATGGGCCGCTTCGGCTTGAGATTTGGCTTCCGAAGCGCGCTTCTCGACTTCTTTCACCTCTCGTGCGGCTGCTTCTTTCGTCATCACTGGAGCTCCTCCTCTTCCTATGGCATCGCCTTCGCCACTTGTTCCACCTCCACCTCCTCCTGAGGTTTGGGCTGCTGCCTTGGCGTGTAAAGCATCGTACTCAGCCTTGAGGGCTCGTTCCCGCGCAGCCACAGCGGTGGCCGCTTGCTGCTCTTCTTCCAGCTTGGAAGCTGCCTGGGCGTGCAGTTCCGGGTGAGCGGCTTCGAACTCCTTGCGAGCTTCCGCATCGGCTTGAGCGGTAGCGTGCGCCACGGAGTACGATTCTCCCTCGGCCGCGGCAGCTGCGGCTGCTGGTTCTTCGGGAATTGCAGCCTTCTTGTCCCCAGGCGAGCTCTGCTGATTGGCGGCAGCTTCCTTGTCCAAGGTCTGCAAACGCTTCTTTTCCGCGCCCGAGGCCTTCGACAAGGCTGAGAGGCGGGTCCATTCGTCCAAACTGCACTTGCGCAGGAAGGTGAACACGTGGGGCTTGTTGGGGGTGAGTTTCTGGAGCACCCCCTGTAAAGCCTTGAAGCTGGGCACCGCGGCGCCGTCCACCTCCAACAGCTGGTCGCCCGCTTTCACCACCCCGTCTGCCTGGGCCGCGCCTCCGCTCACGCTCTGCACCTTGGCTTTTCCACTGCCCGATGCCTTGGGGGTCTTGGGCACCACGAACTCCAACCCCAGGGGGGGAGTCAAGGTCCGTGAGAACACCGCGTCGAGGGTGCTGGGTTGGCTCATGGAGGAGGCAAACGAGTCTACCGAACTGCTCCGCGACGGCGACTTCTTGATGCCACCGCCACCTCCATTACCACCGCGGGCGTCGTCAGCGCTGGCCGTGCGCGGAGACGGGGTTTTCTTGCGGCCGCGGGTGGACGGCGGGGGGGTCTTGCGAATGGCTAGCGCGCCCGGCGGGATGGCGTCGTTGTCGTCGACAAGCGTCAAGTTGCGCTTGCGGGCGAACACCACGTCCCCATTGTCCAAGCACACGAAGTAGCTGTTGTTGGTGGGGTGGAAAGCAATGACCGTGCCTTTTGGGTCGCTGCCCTTCTTGGATGTGGTGCTCTGCAGAGCAACGCGCTTGGTCACCAGCCCGCCTTCGTCTTTCTCTACCCAGCCTTCTTTCCGCTTTTCCTTGGTGAGGAAAAAGTGCGTCAAAAAGTGGTAGAGCGCCTTCAGCGGTGCCTTTTCTTTATTGACACTCAAGTCTTTTCGCTTGCAGTTCACTTTCTTGCCGTCGTCTAAAATCACCACGTAAGTGCCGCCGCTTGAAGACGCCACAGTGCCCAGGCCGCCATTCGACAGTTTCACGCGTTCTTTCAGGGGCAGCTCCACAGGTCCTCCTCCAGCAGCTGCAGCAGCAGCTGTGGTAGACTTAGGTGTGGTAATGGCGGCGTCCCCCTCCCCGGGGGTAGTTTCCGGCTCGTAACGGTCGGCCTGCGCAGGGCGCGCGCTCGCCGGAGAGGCCCCTTTCGACCCGCGGAGCTTCGACGACTGGCGCGAGGTTTGCCGCGACGCTTGGCGCGACCTTGACAGGGAATTGTCGCCGGGAGTTTTCTCTGGAGAAGCTGGCGCCTCAGCAGGAGGAGGAGCACTGGTTTCGGTTTCTTTCGAAGACTTGCGTGCGTCAGCGCTCTTGGAAGATTGGCGCTTGTTCCTCGTTGAAGCGGGCTTCTCTTTGCCCGCGGGCTTCTCCGCAGCTGCGGCGGCGGCCTCTTCTTCTTTGGCCTTGGCCTCCGACTCCGCTGCTTGCTTCTGCTTTTGAGCCGCAGCGTTTGCATCTTCACCCTCATCGTGGGCTGCTGGCTTTTTGTGCCGGTGGCGCTGCCCGAGTGAATCTGCGGCAGCAGCAGCGGCAGCTTTGTCCGCTTCTGCTTGCTCGTATTCTGCCTTCCTCGCAGCGTCAGCTGCAGCAGCGTCCGCAGGAGGAGGAGCCTGCACTTTGTCCATTTCAGCCACTGACGGCGGCGAATCCGTGCTCGCCCGTTGCTTGGCCTTCATCTTTTGCCGTTTCCGCTCCAGCAGTGCGTCGCGCTCCTGCTCCATGGCCTCCACGCGAGCTTTCTGGGCTGCGTCATTGCGCATTCTGACTTCGTCGTTGGCTTTGATTTTGGCCAGCTCGTCTGCCGGGGTTTTGTCTTCGATGCCCTCCGGTTTGGCACCACCTACTTCAAGCCCTCCCGCTTCAGCCTTGGTGTTCAAATTGTCCATCAAATCAGAAGGATCCGCCCCCGAACCTTCCTTCTCGCCAGGCTTGGGCGTGATGCGAAAGGCAACTGACACCGGCATATTGCTCACCTGTGGTGCCAAAAAGAAAAGGCGAGCATCGTCAAGACACCCCCTAAACAAATGCCGATTTCGGAACACAGTCGTCGCTTTCTCCAAGCGCTTTCCGGAAATTGCAGTAGTATTTCAATAGCAAGATGCATTCATCGAAAAAGATGCTTTAAGTGCTTGTACTGTTTCACTAGGCATCTCTGAACACATGTGTTAGACGCCAAAACGTGGAACAAAGTTGGAGAGGTGAATCTAATCGCACACCTTTCAATTCTTGGCGCGATGGAAAGTCTGAACTGCTACAGATCGATGCAGCAATAGTATCAGTCGCCTTGTATGCTTGAACGAGGACTATCACCTTGAATCACGGCTCCTACAATAACCTTCGCGTTTGGGCGTTCTGGCTCTTATAATAACACAACTAAATGAAAAAGATTACGTTTCGGCGTTTCGGCTTTATTGCTCGATTCATGGACGCCTACAGGGTAGCAATTTTGAACTTTTCCTCATAAACCGTCGTCGTGGTCGTGGTGTCGTGGTCGTCGGGTGAAATCAGTCGGATGATGATGTTCGTTGGCGGGAGGGAGTCGGGCAAGTTGTTTTACGTGTTACGTGTGCTGTGCACGTGTAAGAAATGTGAACATGTGAACATGCACTTCCCCCCGAGGGCACCAAAGCATTTGTTTCTCATCGTCATCGGCTGCGCCCTCGCATACTTCGAGCCAGCATCGGCCTTTTCTTCTTCCAACATCAGGCGATCTCTGGTTGCTAGGGCTAGAATGAGCAAGCTCGCCGATGCTACGATCTCTGCAGCTACCCCTCAGAAGAGAAGTGCTCGTGGTGAGATTTCTCGGAGGTCTAGGGTTGTGACGCGAAGCGTCTCTGAAAGAGGAGAAGAAGAAGTCGTCATCAGCGATACTCCTAGCAATAAGGCGCGGGTTCCAATGACTTCACAGCCAAAGTTGGCTAGACAGGGTTTCATGACTCAGCTAGCAGCCAGCGTGTGCATGTCCATTTGTGTGCTAGCCATTGCCGTTGTGTCTCCTTTCGTGCAAGATGGCGAGGGCTGGGTTGCTTCGAAATTCCCGACCTCACTGGCTAGCTTTTTGAGGGACAATCCTGCGGCTTGGCGCACCTTCAATGCTTGGACCTGGGCCCTCACAGCACCAGCTCTCGCGATTTCGCGCCCAAAATTACTCCTCCTGGCTCTCTTGCGCGGCCCTCACGAGGCTTTTGACTTGCCTTACGCGAATTACGTAGACGACGGTGGCCAAGGTTGTGCGCTTGATATATACCATCACTCACTCGGGAAAAGTAGTCAGAACAGTGAGGTTAGGAGCAATGCTGGCGCCTCCGCTGCCAATGAGAGCAAAGACAACCGCAGCAACACTAGCCTGCGGCCCACCATTGTATTCGTGCACGGCGGAGCATGGAGCCACGGAAGCCGGCAGCTCTTTGCGCTCTTGGCCCGCCGGCTGCGGGACGAACTCGACTGCGTGGTGGTCGTGCCGGGTTACCGGACTTGGCCTCGTGGCGACATGAGCGCTCAAGCGCGCGATGTAGGCGCTGCAATTCGCTGGGTGCACGCACACATTGGCAAGTGGGGCGGGGACAAGCGCCAAATCATTCTGGTTGGCCACTCGAGCGGGGCTCATCTCTGTGCTACGCACGTGCTAACGCGTGGCGCAAGCAGTTGCAGCAGTAGCAGCAACAGCAACAGCAACAGCAACAACTCAGGCGGTGACGGCGCCCATGGTGACGTGGCTGCGTTCGTGGGCTTGTGTGGTGTTTACGACATCAACGCCCACTACGCGCACGAGAAGCGGCGCGGAGTTCACGAAATATCGGCCATGAAGCCAGCAGCTGGCAAAATGTCTGACTTGGTCAAACCTTCAGACAGCCAAGAAGTGGCTGGGGGTGAAAGGCCCGTAGAAAGGACAGGTGACCTTGCCCCAGAGGTCATTACCGCTTTTGCCTCCGCCTCGCCCACATTACTCGCCACGACAGCAACAGGCCCAGCAACTCTGAAAGACCGAGCACGGCACTTTCCGCGCACCTACCTGTACCATTCAGCCGACGATACCACGGTTCCACTTCGATCCACACTTGACTTCAGTGAAGCTTTAAGAGAAGGCTGGCCACAGGCAGCTGTAGACCTTGAGGTGCTCGATTTACAGCAAGCTAGAGACAACGCTAACGCTGCTCCAATGGAGACCAGTCAGCCAGAAGAGAGAGAAACAAGAGCCGCAATGCGTCTGAGTGGCGGTCACAGCGGAGTGCTATTAGACGTGATGCTGGGCGACCACCCAGCGCCTTTGCTCCTTAGCATGCTTCGTCGAGCACTGGCGGAGTCGTAAATGAGAGGTGATTGAGATACCCCCTGCGCTAAGCGACGTAATGTTGGTCATTTGCCCGAAGGATGCCATAAATAAAACGGTGCCATATATATATTATGCACATGACGAACAAAAGTAGGCCGGCTTCTGGTTCCTTCTGCGGTGTGCGTTTCCGTATGAAGTATGATTCGCCATTAGGAAAGAGCAAAGCCAAGCCCCAAAGCCCCGCCTATCTGGGCCATCTGGGATCAGGATAACACTGGGTTAGGAATTCCGCGTAAATCGCAAATAACAAATAACACGTAAATCACGCGGGAAGTTAATTTCAATTTCAACGATACCGAAGTAACTCACAATTCTTAACTTTAAAATGCCCCCATGCGCTCTGAGCTCTACGCCTCTAGACTCTAGACGTAAATTTCGTAAATTGCGCTTAAATTACGCACTGGGGCACAGCAATAATAGAAAAGTTTATCTACCATTGCCCGCTATAACCAACACCTACGTGCACCGTGCACGTACAGCGCACAGCACAGGATATTTACTGGGTTACTCGATACTGAGATACTGAGAACTCCCTCTTAATCCTGATCTCATGTACTGCAGGCACTGGGCGATATGGCGTACTATTGCTGATGTCTCGCAGTTCCTTCGTCTGTCACTGGAGTTTAAACTTCCTAGGGAACCTCTCAGTTGCATTGCGGCATTGATAACCGTATATCTCCGGTCATTTGGATATGCTGCTGCTGCTGCTGCTGCTGCTGCTGCTGCTGCACCGTAAAATTTTGAGTTATAAACTCGGGTCGTCTGGAACCCAGGCTTAACAAGGATTCAGATATTGCGTGTGTTCGAATTGACCTTGAACGTAATTATACACCAGTTTTGGTGACTTCACGTAGGTCTTCTTCTACTTAGGTTCTATAGAGACTGCTCAGCCGCGAGGTTTTCATCTACAATTCTCGAGTTGAATCCTTTCCAAAACTCTGGATTCAGATTTGACAAGCCACTGCATCCGCCGGCATTGATGATTGTGGCTAGTAATCGCCATAGCTCATTGAGTACGATCAAACTCGAGCTTACAATTTGAGCAACGAAAAGTGCACTCACTTCGGATGAATGTTCATTTAGTAAACAAAGGAGCAGTTGTGGGAGCGATTCAAGCAGCAATTCCGCCAACACATTACCATAAAACAGGTACGCAGAATCTTTCTCGTTCAAATTAAATTTAGATGCAACTACAACAGTGAGACCTTTTGAGCCTGAGATGATAAAAGCAACGATGGCGAAGAAAGTGCTCCCAATCGTGATAACTACCAAGAAAGTTGCTGCAGATAAAATCAAATATACAATCAAAAGAGCGGTTGCAATGGTCCATGCAATAAACTCGTGAAGCTCCTTGAAAGGACAGACCTGATCCTCAGGCCAAGAAGTACAATTTCTTTCGTAAACTCCGCAAACCATTTCATTCAATTGACAAAATAGACGTGCAGTAGACCACAGCATGTTGCAGTAGAACTCAAAAATCAAAGCCCGCCAAGTTAACATCATGGAAATGAATGGAAGGAACATCGCCAAAAGTGACAAAAGACGTAAAAATGTCGACGACCATTCTGCGAAAAAGATGTATGTGATGTCCATACAGATGTCGAGCTGCGAAAGGAGGACTGTATACACGATGATAATTGTGCTTTTGCAGTCGACTCCGAGACCAATAATGAAGTAGATCGAAAAGGGGACATTGAGGCAGAGAATAGACAGTACGAGCAAACCAGTTGTTTTCATGTGGTTTTCGTCGAATGTAATCCCGCGATTAAGAGCCGCAGGTACGACGGTGCCTGTCACGGTGGGAGGCGGAGTATTTGTAGGAATAGAAGTTGGCCTTGGACTTGGTACGGGGGTGGGCAGGAATGGCGGGGGAATTTCCTCGATGTCTACAATAACTTTGCTTTGGAAGGCGAATTCATTGAATGATATGAAGGCGAGAATAGCGGAGGGCATGCATATTGCTAAACCGAAAGCGAGCATGGCGATGTCGAAAGACTCAGAGTCAGGGTTATACGCAGCACGACAAAACAAACAGAAAGTAAACATACAGGCGATTCCGAGGACCATGTAGCCCGCCCCCCCGCCCGCCTCACACGATTGTCCGGATTTCGAATGGATGCAGCCGTGTTCAGATTGACACCAGTACCAGCAACATGTTTGTTTTAATTCATGACGGCTGGCATTGCATTCATCACTGTAGAAACCTTTATAATTAAAACAATCCTTCTCCAGTGCGTCAAGATGAAAAAAGCCTCCCATTGTGGGTAGTAGATCGAAGGTTATCTGGGCGGCATCGTATGGCACGCAGTCTTCGTCAATCCACTTTCCACTAGGCACTCCAGTGCAAGGCAACCGACTTGTCGAGAATGGCAGATGCGTGGGCTTCGGGGTCGGTGAAAGAGTTGGTGGGGATGGAGCGGGCGGATCTACAGTAAAGCTTTCCGAGCCAGAACAAAAATTGTTGTTATGATCACCAGTAATTCCGCCCACACTCCATGAAATCTCGGATTGGTAATCGCCTCCACAGGCGTAGGGCCAGCATGTTCCAGGTTCGAGGCAAACAGTTTCCTCTTCATAATCGCCACCAAACCAAGAGTCCACCAGCGTGAATGTATGGGTGCCCACATAAAGTGTGGTGCCTCCTGACCATCCATCTCCGAATGCCTGCGAGACAATTACCACTGCAGTTAATTGATGGGAAAAAGCACAACAAAATGTGTTGGGATCTAAAGCTCAAGGAGATCTTCTTACATCAGACATGGTTACGACGTAATCGGTACACGCTGAAGCCGAATAGGCAAACAACATCACTGCCACGCTGAAAGTATGCAGCGAAATTGTGAGTTGAGCTTTATTGCGTTTGATCCCCTTGTTGCAGCAGGAATATTTTTTGAATATAGTACTGGGACCGATGTCTCTAAGCGATGGCAAGAGGTCCATCTGCTGAAAGGCGAGAGACGATTTTGGTTTCCTTTTCCTTGCTTAAATTACTACTTATAAACAAGTTTTTGGTCTCGGTGGTCGGTTGTCCATGTCCGAATATAGATTGCTCACGTAAGAATCGTGAGAATGATCAGATGCTGGCTTGAGAGTTTTGCTTCGAAGGGGCGGCGCACAATTGTGCCGACATGCTTACAAGCCAACACGACGACAACGCGCTAACAACATACATGCAAACACTTCTTCTTTTAATTCTAATTATAGTTGTAAATATATTATAAGCATAATGTGAGAAAGTTATTACAGATAGTATTAGTACTGAAGGCTGAAGTAGGTGGGTGTAGAGATAAATTATTGCGGGTGCTGATGTTGGGGGCCTGAGCTGCTGATGACTCGAAGAAGAAGCAGGTGTGACGGTGTGACCGTGTGAAATACCGGGCCTGATGAGTCACCCGTCCCTGTATGGAGTCACTACTACAGGCGTCACCGTACCCTCGTTTCTACAACTACGACCCCAAGCTAAACCGGCGATCGTGCAATCACCGGTACCCCCATTCAACCTGGGATTAAGCTAGCTAGTTGCAGCACAGTTTTTCTCTCGGATTTACTGAGTGTGGTTTTTCCCTCTTTTTTCTTTTTATACCATACTTGTGCAATTTTTTTTTTTTGAATCTGTAATACCAGTCCTCCTCGCAGGGAGGCGCAAAAAAAGGGGGGTGCTCAGAAAAAAAAGGGCACAAAGGGAGTTCATCGGGGGGGTTTCCATGCAGTGGAGGACTCCTCGTCTGCCTCGTGGTCTTACTTATCAATGCCAACACCCCCATAGACGCCAACTAGTAGATGATACCTTGCCTGCTACTAGATACTGAATCCAAACTAACACTAACCCCTTTTGGGAGGGGGGCTCAGAAAACCAAATTATTGGAGTGTGACTTGGCTTTGACTAGCACAATACGGCCAATGCGCAGTACCCAGGATCTAGATCTAGCTAGGAATTAGTTCACTTGCCCGAATGGGCCATAGTAATAGTGGTTTTGTAACAAAAAAGTGCAAGGAAACGGTAAACCGGGTCGCTTGCTTCACTTAGCAATATCTGGCTTACGCTACCTTGAATAATTAAACGATGCCCTGCGCGGGCAAAAAAAGCCCGGATATATGCCTCGTGGACCTGAGACGTGACACACAACCGACGAGCACCCACTCCCGCCGATTTATACGTGGGAAAGACGCCAGTTGGAGCCTAAATTTGCCTACTGGGGCATATTTGCCAGCGCATATGCAGCTCAAGTACGATTTAATGTGTGCCTCTGTTACAGCTGAGTAGATTTCTTGTCTTTCTTTTATTGTTTCTATACTAGAATATCTTCAGCGAGCTCACAGAAGCGCACGGGTGTCTTCTCGATTGAGTACTACCTCACAAGCTACACTCTACTCTGGGCTGGTCATGTATCTGAAGTACTTCGGGCTCGTGGACGACGGAGCAAATGCGATCACCTTTTCGGAATGGGTAACCTGGCGCAGAACCGCGCTGGCTGGCTCTCTTTTTCGATGCAGAAACAGATGCAGAAACGACTTAAGTCCGGTTTTAGAATGATTTCATGAACAGTTTCCAATTTAAACACTATCTACTATCCTCCTTACGATTTTGAATTGCTGTGCGCAACGCACCCGCACGCGCGTATACTTCTGCTCGCTGTATTGGCTTCTGTTGAACTTCTGTGCTTCTGTTTCATTTGGGTTTGTATTAGTTCGAGTTCGAGTTGTTTCTAGACTAGACTGCGCCCCTTGTTAATTACTAAGTCGACGTGAAATCCATTTCCTTGGGTTTCAAATCCTATATATAAGATGAGAGGTGGTATGTGGTAATGAAATGGTTGCTACCTACCGCCCACATCAACATAATTTTTTGTGCCTCCTGTTTAATCAAGAAATAAAGTTGTTTTTTCGGGGATTTGTGCGCCCTACGTAGTGGTGAATCGAACTCCAAAGTCGCACCTCAGTCGCAAACAGGCGCAAAGGTCCTCAAACGGAGTTTTCTTTCAGGAAGTTGTCCACGACGGCCGCGTGCTCGTAACCAAAGGTCACGCAGTCGGGAAACGCCACGCCCGTGCGGTAATTGCCGCACACCCACAAGCCCGGCACCTGGGCTTCGGCTTCCTCCAATTCCTCAATCAGTTCTAAGTGGCCGAGCTCGTATTGGGGGATGGCTTGTGGCCAGATTTTGACTCCAAGGACTTTGGGTGGGGGCGGGTTATCGCCTAGCAAGACAGTTCGGCAACCTTTGTCCACCTTGAAATAGTACAAAGGAGACGATAGGGAGGAATGGCAAAACAAAATAAAATACGCCGAACGCAAAGACTTGACAGTTATGCCCTTGACAAGAAAAGCGGCAACATAAATTGAAGTCTATGCTTACGAGAGACGCAAGACAAACACTTTTCGCGTAACAACGAATTCATGAAATAAGACGGAAATTTACTTAGCCAACGAGATGCGAAAGACTCAAGTACAGCAACCAAAAGAATACACATGAGCATGGAAAGTGCCACAGACAGGTGTGCGTGTGCACATGACGTAAACAGTGTACCTCGGCGACAATTTCCTCGGTGCTCAGCTTCGCGAGGTCCACGTCCCGCGACCCTCCGATGTAGTTGAGCAACAGGTTGTAGTCCGGCGGGCACCTCCCCGGGAACAGGCTGCTCGACCACAGAGTGCCGAGGGTGCGGACCCCTTCCGAGCGCGGGTTCAAACTGCCAAAGCCGGGCAGGTTCTTCAGGGACCCAAAGCCGTTGGCGAGTTCCACGTCCTTGAAGGCCGACTTGTTGGATGGAAGACAAGAGAGAAGAAACACGCGAGGAAGGGTGTGAGAGGGAGGGGGCGGGGAGAGAAAGGTAAATGGCACTCACACATACACATAAGGAAGCCCCCCCCCCAAAAAAAAAACGAAGAAAAGACACTCAAATAGTTTCTTCCAAACCTTGGGATACGCCACCGTGACCGCAGCTACAGGGGGATGATAAATGCCGTTGCGCTGGATGATCTCGCGCTGCTTGTCAAAGAGGGCCGCAGCACCATTCGGCAACACCGGCTCTAGCACGTGCCTCAACGCATGGGCGGGAGCCGTGGAGACCACGGTCTTGGCGTGCACGATTTGAACACCTTGGGGGGTGTCAAAAGTAGCCACGAAACCTCCTCCTGCTCCTGCTGCTTCTTTCTGCTTTTGTTCGAGTTTGGTCAACCTCCACTGGAGCTTCACGGCCTCAGGGCCTAAGTTTGCTTCAATGGCCTTGGGAAGCGTGGAAAGGCCTTTCTTGAAGGAGCCCTATTTTGAATCATGTGAATCACGGATAAAGAAATATGAGTGTTGCTGCAACATAGTTTGGTGGTGTACGCATGCTATAGCACAGCACGTGCAAGATAGCGTCCATGGGTCAGAACAAAAATATAAGTCTCTTTTGAGGTCTGAGGTGTGAAATTTTACAAGGGCGAGCTCTTGACTTAAACCACATCCACGTGATCACTGATCACACAATTGTGTGCTACTTACAGCTCGCCTACAGCCAGCCTACAGCTATCGCCTAATTTTACCGGGTTCCCGTACTCAAAGTCTACCCAGGTTGGGTCCGGCGGGTTCGCTTTCCGCTCCTTGGTTAACTCCACTTGGCGCTTGAGACCGCCGTAGAAAATGGCGCCGAACTTGTTCCACTCGATGCTGTACGCAATCCGCTCAATGCGCGCGATTTTGCTCAACGCTGCTTTCATGGAGAGCGTTTGAGGGTCTCCGGCGTACACGCCCTAGCAATGACGAAATCACGCAATACAAGCGGAAGAAACAGAACAAAATACAGAGAAAGAGATCCAAGAAATTCAGTCCCACAAGAGCCTCTATTGAGGCAGAAATAGACCTTATATTAACCATGCAACTCAGAAGATGGCAACGAATCTGGTAGAGGCAAAACTTTGTGGCGGCATGAAGTCCTCAACCATCTCTCTCGAGCCATCTACGGAGAACAGAAAAAAAAAGTACAAGGTGTTTCGCCCACGTCTCGTGTCGTACCGAGACAAAAGGATCAATGCAGCGCAGAAAGACTTCTTCGCCCAGGGTGCGAGTGACCCATTCCCGAATCGTTTCTTCCTTGTCCTCGGGTGGCGCTGGGTGCCCTACGAAAGCTCCTAAGCCAGCGCGAATCTTGCCTGGCCACGACAAGAGCTCCCCCGCGAGGCCAAATTTTAGCACGCCGTTCGAGCCAAAAACCAGCTCGAGTTGGCCTTTTGGCCCTTTCCCGCCTTTGCCTTTCGGGAGCGGGTGCAGCTTTCCGTTGTGGTTGACCCAGGGCGGTAAGCTTTCGTCTGCAAAGACCAAATCTTGGTCGATGCCGAGCTCGTGAGCAATGCGCACGATGGAAGGCTGCGTCGCAAAGGAGTTCGGGCCTTCTTCCCAAATGAACCCGTCTTCTTCGCGGCTAATAACGTTGCCACCAACGTAGTCTCGCGCTTCAGTGAGCAACATCTTGACGCCGCGCTGGTTTAGATTGTGCGCTAGCGTCGAGCCGGAAATGCCAGCGCCCACTACCAAACAATCCGTGCTTAATGCCTAGGAATGCACGCGCGAGCAATTGAAGTGATGCTGGCTATTAAAACTAAGAAATGATAGAAAAATAACCTTATCTTTCTGTAACCTAAGGTAGAAACCAGGAGGTAAAGCTAGGTTTACGAAAGTCAGTCAGCCCATTCATTGCACATTATTCGAAGATCGCTGACGCTATTGACCTACCTCAGCGGCTCGGCGTCCGCTCGTGCGTGCCCTGTGGCTTTTGGCTGCGATTGGCTGCAGCACAAATGCATATGCACCTTCTGCGATGAGAGCTAGCGCGAGGATTACGCTACGATGCATTGTTCGTCCACTCGTTGGAACTCTCATTTTTCCACAAATGATTTTTTTTTTTCATCTTTCAGGCACTTCAAAGTCCCAATATAATATTATAAGGTAAAATAATTGCATCAGTACAGTGTACTGTAGATTCGTCTAATATATATAGTTTGAACTGCGGAACCTATAACTCTTGATGATTTGCACCAATCAACGCGCGGATTTCAAAATAGCCACCTCAGCAACGTGGCGGTGGCTATTTTGAAATCCGCGCGTTGATTGGTGCAAATCATCAA
>Ga0307931_1000749_pt1 | contig 21252 bp, 22 predicted proteins | sample OrgLakmetageno47_FD_201816 | JGI IMG/M metagenome (GOLD analysis project Ga0307931, IMG submission 201816) | Saline water microbial communities from Organic Lake, Antarctica - #47 | ecosystem: Environmental > Aquatic > Non-marine Saline and Alkaline > Saline | place: Antarctica: Organic Lake...
ATGACCACTTGCAAATCAAGTTATTGCAGAGCCAAGGATCCGAAGACGATTGCCAGCATGCGAGTTACGTGCTCAAGACCTCGAGATTAAGGACAAAATCAAGCAATGACGAAGAACACGGTGCAGAACGAGATAAATATGCTACGTTGTGTGTTCTAGGTTTACACCACATGATTGCGTTGATTGCCTGTAACTTAGGGTTGTTCAAGGAGGTCGCGCGCGGAAGTGGCGAATGCGGATTTTCGAATGACTTCTTCTTTGGAGGTAATGACTTAGTCTTTATGTGCCGCTGATCACGACCTCTTCTGGACGAGACACAACTCCTACTCTAATTATGGCTTGCATTCGAAGCAGTCGCTTCGATGCTTCACACTTCACGGTAATTAGCAAATATGGATCTGGTGGGTGTGGAAGAGAGAGTTGGCTTCTTGAAGAAGCCACTTAGTACACCAACCACCATTGCCAAGAGAGGAGCTACAAAGTTCATACTTTCATCGATGTTATTTGCATATTATGTTTAGTTTTCATCGAAAGGTGGTAGGATCGCGGAGCTAGCCAAAAATGGCGCCAAAGAAGACGGAGCATTGCGCTCCGACGCGAACAAGAGAATCTGTTTAACTTCAAAATTTATCGCAGCCACCGACGAAGCGAAATTTAAAGGAGCTGCTTGGCTTGGTATTGCCTGAGTGTTCTTGCGTATGTGAATTGTTTTCTCATGGCTTTTTCGCGCCAACGAGATTTTTTTGGTCCTGCTCGTCACTGGGGTTTTGCATGTGGCATGTTTTACCTCTTCCCTTGCATTTTTAGCGTTAAAAACATCGGATTTAGCTCGCTTTCCGCAAAAGAATTCAATGACATCCTTCTAGATTTTTATACACGGCGATGGGCCCCTTTTCTAGTAAATTTCTTATATCAGACCCTTCTGTTTCGCTTTTTGGGATTTCGCCTCTTTGCTTTTCTTCTCTGCCTGCTAGCCTACTAATTCCGGCCCTTCGGGACCTGTCTAAAAAAAAGTGTCTACACTTCGACACGATCTCAAATTGCAGCTCCACTTTGAGGCATTTTACGGCACATGCGTATAAACTTCCATCACGCTCCCTCACGACATCCATTTTAACACATCGAGAATCGAGATTTGAGAACGGTAATGACATAACATATCTTCTTCGTTGGTCGTGGCGCAGCGCTCCCAGTGGCGGCAAGCGGTGCGCACCCACACTGGCCGGCTCAGGACGGCCACAACCAGCGGAAACCCGGTGGTACAGACGGCAATGCCGTTCATACGTATTTCTTAGCTAAGTGTAGAAGTAAAAGAATTGCTCTTCAGATCACGCTTCGATAGTATACTTCGCTATTGAAAAGAGACGTCGGAAAAGGCGCCAGTTGGAACCTTCATTGGCCTTCTGGAGCAAACTTGCTAGCGCATTTGCAACTCCAGTTCGATCTTTATGTGCCTCTGTGGCTGCTGTGAACTTGCCTTTCTTTGAATTTAGGAGAGTATTGACTAGACTAGACTAGACTAGACTAGACTAGACTAGACTAGACTAGACATTTAAGAATGATCCGCCGTGAAATAAAACAAGAGGTACATGCGGGGTCGTGGTGTGTAAAGGCGTTCTTTACGGCATTTCCATGAAAAGAAGCACAAATTCACGTGAAATAAAACAATACACAGAGAGCAGCTCGCATAGCTCAGATTTCAAAGCATGCGACTTCCGACGTCGTTATTATCATGTAGGCAAATCATCGAGTATTTTTAGACGAAGCTTTTCCTTCCAGTTTGCGCCGGATGCCCGCTGCCGCGTACTGAACTTGAAGAGTGCTCACTGCCCTCGTTTATGGAGCTCAGGCAAACTTTCTCTTCGTTTGTTGGGACCACCCGACTGGAGGTCATGTTCGTAGGACGTTTCAGGCGACCGTCTCGGCTTCTTTTCTCCGACTTACGCAGCATGTATCGCCGGCTTGCTTGGTGCCGTTCTTTCCAGAAGCGAAGGTAAGCGACAATACGCAGGTTGGTAGCATTGAGAGTCAGGCAAATGCAGAAGTATGGCAATTGTCCAGACCACACCGTCGGCAAATCATTCTGGCCCTCGTAGGCTGGAGAAGGCGAAGGGCGGCTCAGCCCATACGCGATGCCCGACACGCCAAGTACCACACACGCCCTGATAGAAGTAATGGCAGGCAAGCATAATGAAACAATAAAGTGGAAAGGTCAAAAAGCGTCGTCACAAGAAACGAATGCTGCGAGACGTTGTTTCATGTGAAGTGTGCTGCATAAGTTACCTGATAATGAAGTGCGCAGTGCTATGAATTTCATCAGCAACCATTGAGAGGCTTGTTTTTACTCGATGTCGTGGCATAGTTGTGCGCCGGTTTGATGATGGCCATAAATCACAGAAGCTGGAGGCTGATTGCGCATTTGAGGAGTCGTGCACATCATGTGACGGTCCACGGTCCACACCTTCGGATACCTCTCTTTCCTCGCTGGTATTACTGGCCTCAAAGGCCTTCGTGGCTTTCCCAGTTTCGACATCAGCATGATCATCGCAACAGGTCGACGAAGAAGAACCGCCTTCATCAGTGGAAGCGGCTTCGTCCTCACTTTGAGCTTCTTCGCTGCCGCTTGAGCTCCTTTGGGAAGTTGGTGCAGCGTGGCTTATGCTCTCTGTCATACCTTGTTCGCCATGTTTCAAGTCTGATAGCAAAATATTCTCTGGCAGTTGGGTCAAGTTGCTCGGACCCATAGGTCTAGGAGGCATTCGTTTATTGTTTCTCGCATCATCTGGGTGAGATCCAAGTGAATTCCTTCTCACCATTCCAGGTCTCTGCTGTCCCAGTTGCTTTGCCTCTTCTTGTCGTAACGAAATGGCGTCAGCAGAAATGGAAAGGAGGCGTGCCATGCGACTACCCGCGGCAGCAAAGGAGACTGACACTACCAAACAGCATACACTCATGGCAATAGATACGTAAAGAGGTGAAAAGTACGAAACCATTGTGGCGATAGTGAGTGCTGAGAGGCTAGCCGCGACGGGTGCCTCCATACCAGCAATCAATTTGAGAAACTGCATCCAGTGTCGAATGCCCCACACGTTTGCTCGAGCACCAGTATGGCTGCCATTCGATGCTGTGCGCATGATCTTCTCTGGTGAAGTTGATGGTTGTTGCATGTGTCTCCCGTCAGCGGCAAGGGTTATAACTCTTTTCGCCGTACTGTTCCAAACCGAGCACACACTCAAAGTCGCACAAACAAAGAAGAACTGCCCGGTGATTACAAAAGGAGAGTAAAGGTCATCGACAAAGACGCGCTTTTGGTCGTGCCCTGCCAGGACAATCCCATTTCCAATCGCTGTGGCTGTCATGGGCAGAAGATAGAGCAAATTGAACACGGACGTACGCCCAACGCTGCCGACACTTGCTTTGCTGGTGAAAAGTAAGTCCGCAGCGCGCAGTTCTGCGATCAGGCGAACGTTGACCTGAAAGAGTGCGTTAAAGGAGCAAAAGAAATGTGTCAACTCGATGAGGATAAAATATACGCATAAATCAAAGGGGGAGTATAAAGTGCCCGCTGACGTGTACCACGAGGACAGCGATAGAAGTCACTACAGCGGCAGCGATCATAGGAGCGAGTGCATAAGTAACAGTAGTAGGCTCGTTGCAAGACGCCCCAGTAAACGCGAAAAAGCGATCACAGCGACAAACACCCTGAGCGCCATCAATGGGCGCACAACTTTCGCGACCGTGGCAATCTTCGCGCCCGTACGTGCATGGGTCTAGAGATGAGGAGAGGTTGTGAAACAGGTAACAAATATATCTGGTCAACAGTGGGATTAAAAATATGGCACACCACGGAATAAATGGTGCATACAACGAATGGATACAACACGATGGCGCACCTCCCGGCATTATTCAAGTCCTGCAATGAAGCAAATCGATGTCCCCCTCAGCTAGCGCCCTGCATGGGCAATCACCGGTGGCGGGCCTGTCAAAAGTTTGTGTAAAAAGAGCGTGGAATGAACTCAAGGCGGCAAAAGTCCGGAAATTTCGCTAAAATAACAAAGTGGCAAAGACAATGAATTTCATCACCTGGCAAAGTCGGTACTCTTGCAATCAAATCGAAGACTTCGAGCTCGCCTTCGGTCTATGGTGAGGACTTTTTTATACCCAAAAACACCCAAAGTGAAATCGAAAAGGTCAGAGAATCAGTGGAGGAATGTAAAAAGAACAAAAACTGAGCGACGGGAGAACATGAAAAGAAGAACAGAACACATTTTTGGAAGCTCATTTTAGCAGCTGCCATGATCAGTCATCTGCCTATCTGAACTCCACTATGGTACGTTCTATCGTTCTCTCTGTAGCTCTTTGTGAGATCAAGAGAAGAACGCCAATCAAGCAGCCCCTTTTCTTTTTTTTCTTTTTGCAACTGACCTCGGTGAGAATAGGCCGTTGCTAGCTAGTTGTCTGGTCTAGTTCTTTGATGCAGGCCAAAGGGCACTCATCCCAGTCAGACTTGTTCTGGAGGATTCATCAAAACGCAGCTTGCTGCTTGTTGTTGTTTCTTTGCGATTCGGGAGTATAATCAAATCAAATCAAATCAGACCTCGGGTGCAGTTAGTTAAGAGAGAGGGCAAAGCAAATGCCGTAGGGCAATTGCATTAGACCGGAAGTGAAGTCTGAGGAGAACAGAGGGCACGAGGACAAATGCACCACGTTCAGGTGGGTCGTACCTAGCTGGAGCCTCTTGCGTTGCTGTGCTCGTTGCCACTTCCCCCGTGCGCCGCACGAAAAGAAACAGCCATTTTCTTAACCCCCGAGGGGGGATTAAGTTTAGTACCTGAAAGAGCTGGGCGCCATCTAGTCGGTGTCTGCAGAATCCCCCGGGCCGGAATAAGGTTTTCCCCGGGGTTGATATGATTACCGCCGGCGGTGTTACCACCGTTTTTGGATTGATTTGTTCAATGTTCAAGCATCTTGATATAGTCAAAGAGCTTTACTCTCCTGGGATGCTTGATGGCTATAGGAAATTGAACTCGAACTGATACGAATTCAACTAGCTCAGAAGCAGCAACATTCGAAAAACGAAGGGCAATTCGGCACATGTGAAAATACCGCCCCCGCGCCGTGAGAGGCAATAACAAGACAGGAATTACGCCTCTTAAAAATCTGCGGAATAGCAGTGAATGGTGACCCCCCCCCCCCCCTCCAAATTCAGAAAGCGGGCTTCTAATAGGTGGCTCATGACCTAGCGGCCCCTCGCTATGGCGGAGTTAAAACAATAGACTCGCGGACTCCCGGTCGAGTACCTTAATTTTATTACGCAAAAGGACACCCAGCCCAGCCAAAATTGCTCTGCTATCACTAAGCTATTTCGGTGTATCAATGTCTGAAGCAACGTCCGACTTAATATGCGCGACGAGAAGACTTGGTATTTTTCGTTGAATAATTTGCGTCAAATGACGCACTTCTGCTACTATGCTACCTTTCAGCTAAGCCATGTCTAAGTAAACCTGATGCAAGCTACTTCTCTAAAGCACTTGGAGCTGCCAGGCGCAGAGCTAGCGCGCGCATGAGGCGAGCTGCTGCCGCCCGTGGAGTCGTGGCCACTCGCTCCCCCGCTCGTCCTCCTGCTCGTTGGTCGCCTTGGTCGACCAGCTGTTGATTCATAGCAAACGCAGAAGTGGTGGGAGGATCAGCAGCAGCGGTAGCAGCAGAAGCCGTAGACGCCGCAGAAGCAGTCTCCCACAGCGAGGGGCGTCGGGCATCGGACAAAGAAAGCCGTGGTGACGTCCGAGAAGACACATGCTCAGTAGATGAACCACCACTACTTTCGCTGTTTCCCCCCTTATGCCCTGCTTCTGTATCACTACTGCTGCTGCTGCTGTTCAGCCATTGGTTCAACCCGGCGACAAGATTGTCGGCTTCTTTGGTGGCTAATTGGCGAAGGGCGGGGTCTTCGTCGACCAAGGACACCACCTGAGATGAACCCACACGTGCATCAGTACAGGGGAGTACTCCGATGGATACAGGGGAGTACTCGAAGGAGTTGTAGGAGTTGATTGCTGTTTAGTGCAGTGCAAAGAAAAGACTAGACTAGAAGCATGCGTTTGCAACGCAGAAAAAAATAACCCCCCACAAAGTCTTAAAGATACGATTGACCCAGGTGTCCACATGATCCTTAGGGCTAGCGTTTCAGTACTACCTGCGCGCGGAGCTCTTCCCACATCCATGTTTCGGCCTGGCGCCGCCGTCTCTTCCCGAGCTCGCCCGAGTTGGCGAGAGCGTTGCGGCACGCCATCACCTGAAATAATTCAGATGGGACGAGTGGTTGAGTGGTGATGGGTGGTGACATCATAAGTTGAGAATGGATTTTCGATCTCAACACGTGATATTGACGTAGATTCAAAAAGAAATAGGAAGTCAACATGGCAATCTCCAACACCAGGAAAAATATAATCAAATGGGAGCGTACGAATAGCATCACGGCTCTACTCCATCCGTGTTCTCATTCACCTTTACCTACGCGCACCCAATAACAGAGGCAAGGTGGTATCGCACAAAATAAAGTGGCTTTCTTCGCATATTCAACATGTGAACTCACCCACTCACTTATTCCTTAACTCATTTCACCCGCCCCTTTCTCAACCAATCACTGATTCACCCTTTAAGCACACGAGACGTACCTGGTTCCATAGTAACCACTCACTAATTCACCTTTGACCACACGCAAAAATCTCACCTGGTCCCAGAGTTCGTTCACACCTTCTCCGTTGGGGGCGAACGCGCTGAGGGCTAATACAGGGGTGTGCCAACCCACTGCGGCGTTGGCGCTGTGCTTCGGCATTGCCAGGGACACCGCCTGCGGGTGTGTGATGAGGGTTTATAAAGATGATAGTATTGCGTTGGCGGCAGTTCCAAGAAGAATCAACCCAAGGAAATGCACCGAGGAAGGATGCAAACGAGATAGAAAAGAGAGAAAAAATAGTTAGGGAGAGAGAGACAGAGAAAAAGAGCCAATGTGTGCAGGAATATGAGAAACAAATTAAAAGGAAAGGAAATGCTACCCAATGCTAGATCTCATTTCAAAATTACTACAAGGACACAGCAGTAATCACACGCACCTGGCGGTATGAGGACTGGGTCCGTAGCGCCGCTGGCATCAGAGCGCCGTCCGCTTTGTTCACGACAATAAGATCGGCCACTTCCATGATGCCCTTCTTGGCACCCTGTAATTGCGCACGCACAGCGAGTGAGAGAATCGGGAAAGACGACTCGAGCAATCAGCATCAATGATGCCTTACATGATTCATACAGACCACAGCCAAAAAAAAAAGGAAAGAAAGAAAGAAAGAAAAGACACCAAAGACACAGATACAGGTGATAGTTACTACTAATCTAAAGTACATCAATCTTTTTCTGGCTCTCAGTTAGATCTTGGTCTGTATCCTCCCAGGCCCGTAGTGAGTACCTGCAACGAGTCTCCCCCCGCGGGGGGAATCACCAGGGCTACCACGTCCACGGCGTCGTCGATCTTGATCTCGGACTGGCCTAGCCCCACGGTTTCGACGATTACCACGTCATAGGCCGCGCTCTCGCACAGGCTCACCTGCAAAAGTGTAGCGGCAGAATCACGAAGAATAAACCGTCAACAACATCTTCAGCACTGCAAATAATTTTTGCAAAGAATGAAAGCCAAAAGAAAGAACACTCCTCTCTGTAGTCTCCTCCTTCTCCTCCTTCTTCTCCGCAGCCATCCCCTCCTTACCACATCCGCCGTGTATCGGCTCAGCCCGCCCAGCACCCCCCTACTGGGAGACGCCCGCACATATGCTTCGGGTTCGCGCGAGAGCAGCGTCATGCGGCTCTTGTCCCCTAATATACTGCCACCCGTGACGTGGCTGCTGGGGTCGATCGTAAGGACCGCCACCCGCAAACCCGCCTAGGCACATGCATTGAAAAGCAGAAGACGTTGGTAAAAGTACACAACTTTCAGTCGATGAACAATGAAAGGAAGTCTCTTGGCTGGCAGCCAGGCACTCGACTTCAATAGTACAGATACAAGGCACGTTTGTGTTTGTGAGCTCATCACCAGCTCTCATAAGCACGGTTTAAAATGTGGTCCTAGAACGCAACAACGCGCCATCAATTCTTCGTCGATACTTCATATCGAGAAAAATCTATGCCTAGTAAGATAACCATACCTTTGTCAGTTGACAGCCCAGGTTCTCAATCAGAGTGCTTTTTCCTGCGCCGGGAGGCCCCGCAATTCCCAAGCGCACAGGTAGCATCATTGCACTACTAATGTTGCTGTTCTTAGCAGTTTCCGTTGATTTAGCCACGCAGTCGTTGCTCTTGATGGTAGCTGATGCGTTTGGGTTCATGCTCGGGCGCGGCAGAGTCACTGCGTAGTCAAGCAAAAGCTCTGCTTGGCGGCGGTGTGTGGTGTTGGAGGACTCGACTAAGGTGATGGCACGAGCGAGTGCTTGTCGGTCTCGAGCCACTAGGCGCTGTGCTAGGTCTGCCGTAGATTTCAACATTATCAATGCACTAGTTCTCTTCAACTGCCAACGTTAGCTTGTTCTAGCCTTGTGAGCTTGTGGGACTGCCAAGCTAGAGCTACTTCTGTAGCTATCGGATCTGGCTTCTGACGTCTAAAACCACGGAGACGTGCGTACCGCCACCGCCCACGAAAAGTCCGCCGGCCCGCCGGAGAAACGCTGCTTCACTTTGCAAATTACAGGGGGAAATCATACAGATTCCTTTTTCATTTATCCCCGTTTCTTGTTGCGCTCTATTGTGCTCTTGCTTGCGTCTCAATATGGGCAAACCTATCAACTAAAAGAAAGAGCGGGAGGCAAGAGGGCCTTTGGCCAGTGCTAACTTTGGATTACAATGCTAGTGTAGCGTAGCATGGCCTTTGCACCGGTTCAGAGCGTACATCCAGCCCTGGCAGCTCTTGCAGCGCTTGATCCGGCAACTTCGTCCTCAACGGCTGCAACGGGAGCGTTACCTACTAACGGACGGCGCTCAGCTCGTGGGCGGTTACTGTCCGAGGGGATAGCCCCCGGTCGCAGCTCTCGAAAGAGTTACGACGATGAAGAGGACTATGATGTGCTTGGCGGCGGCCATGACGGTGAAGGCAATAACCAAGTAAGGAAACGGGCGCTGCATCCACCCAGCACCGATCGAGGCCTGCGAGGCGCACCACTTCACCGAAACGGAGACACCACAACAGTAACAGCAGCATCAACCCCTAGCCTATCTCCGTTGCAAATTCCTACTACAGCAGCATCGTTTCGCGGCCTCCACGGAGTTGGTGGTCTTTCAGGGCCGGCAGCAGGGCTGCCACCGGGAGCACGAGGTCGGCACTTGACTTTAGCCAAGAGCTCTTCTGGTCTCGAGAATAGTTGCAAAGCTGATTCGTCCGCCAAGAGCAAATCACTTTTGCCAGACGATCCCGAGGCATGTAACTTAGGGGTTATACTTGTTTATTGTGCTTGTACGTAAAGGTTTATTGGGAAACACGAAGAAAAAAAATACGAAAGCGAGAACTCGATGTGGACTCAGCTTTCTGTCTACATGTTTTGAATCAACTGATTTTCTCAAATTAGTGGCGTTTGCGCCTTCTTTCAACTTCTCAGTCCCGTTTGCTGCTTCGCTCTCTTCTTTAATTCAACCTGTAATTCAAATGTTACGTAATCATTGTCTCGATTAGGTGAGCACTCTGCTTCATCTAGACCAAACCGCGGGGGCGTTCCTAGCGGTGAAGGGGGCACACAATTACGCCACCCCCGAATTCGTGTATTCCGAGGCCGCGCGGGTTGAGAAGTGGACGTTGCTTCGACAACTGCACGATATCATCTACAGAAGCCCAGCGCCAGTTAAGGCTCTACATGCATCCTCTTCGTCGTCATCTGCGGGTGGTAGTGCTGGTAGCGCTAGCGCTAGCGCTAGTGGTACGAGTGCTACTAGTGGCAGTACTGAGGTGGCGGTGGCAATGCCCAACAAGAAGTCGAGAAACAAAGGTACCGCTGCGACTTACCGAGGGGTGTCGGTGGAAGGCTGTTTGTGGCGGAAAGCCGGCACCGATGGGCGGGTCGCTCCTGACGTCTTCGTAGGGGCGCTGGTGAGACCACGAGTTACAAGGAGGGAATAATGAGTCGCTGTGCAAGGACTTGTGTATTATTGTGCGTGATTTTTTATGGGTAAGCCGAAAGAATGACAAAGGAGAATGATCATGATGGAATGAATGTAGAAATGGAAGAAGACGCTATGTATTTTTTTTCATTTCAACTCTAGCCGATTCCAATCCTCATTCTCTCTCTTTCGATCATGGTGGTGTTGGTGTGCTGGCTTCATATTCGTAACAGATCGCGGGTTTCAAATTTGACCGCAAGCTGCGGATGGAAGAAAAGCTGCACCGGTTGTACAAATGTTTCGAGGGCGCTGAGGCGGGGCAGGTCTGATTGGTTCATTTGTTCATACAGGATTGATGAAAAGGATGAAGAATAGAGACGTGTGTTTTCATTTATTTATTCATATTTACTATCGCCCCTTTTTTTGCTTTCTGGGTGTTTCAAACTGCCTGAAGACCCCTCCTTTTCCACTTGAAGAATCTACTTGAAAGCGTCCGCCTTAATATGTATTTCTCAATCGCATTACATTAGGTCGATTACCGCGAAGTGGCCGCCTGTTTGCGCATTTTGGAAAACGGCAAACAATTGCCGAAACACTCCAGGAACATGATTGTGAGCTTGTTCAATTTGTGGGCAAGCGAGTACTACGAAAGTGACGACAGTGACGACGAACACTTCGACCCGGACAAAAGAAAGGAGCCTGCGATGATTCTCACGGTATGCTTTGACACCACAGTACACGAGGAATAGATACAGAGGATATTGCAGTTAAAAAATGTTGAATTGTTAAGAGAAATGCCCCGCTAAACCTTCTTCTTTGTTGCATTCTTTTCTCGGTTGCTCGTGTTATTATCTTTTAGTGTGCCTTTCCGTCGTCTTTACCTCACTGTTCGTCTCTTCTTCTTTATCTTCTTCTCCTTCTTCTTTATGTTCTTCTTCTTCATGTTTGTTATATCAGGAACACGCCTTGAAAGTCATCGGGTTAGGCGCCGAGTCTCTCAACGATTTGAGCGTCACAAGAGGCCGTTTTATGGCGTGCGTGCATGAATCTGCGCCGGAATGGGGGCTGAAGCCAACTACCAAGCACATTCCCAGGGCGCTGTTTTTGGAAATACTAGACCGCTGGCCGAGGCTGGTGAGATGATAAAGAGGAAAAAAGGAATTAGATGCAGCAAGATGTTGAAAGAGAGACATTGCGAGATGAAATGGATGTGGCGAATGAATGTCAAAAAAGTGCTATTGATGAATTTCGTACGTACCAATAAGTTGAATGCACGAAACAAGGAGATCTCACTGCGCATCAATATAGCACCGTGTGTTTTGTTCGTAATCATCTCATTTTTGTGTCATTTCCGATCAGGTGAGCGACTGGCGCGGTGTGATGTGGAACCGAATGAGCGATGACACACGCTTGAAATACCTTCAAGAATCGGAGGCAAGACAGATAGAAGACTGCGTTTTTTTAAGATTTCAGGAGTTTTTTCCCTTTCACTGCAATCGTTTTGTTTGCATTTACCTCTATATGCCTATAGATCTGAAGAACAATACTGTAGTATTTTCCCAACCTTACTTCAGTATTATATAGTAGTATTCTTATTTACGTTATGAATTATCATTCTTTATTTATCTTTTGACGTACTGTATCTCTTCACTCTGATCTACCTACATTTAAAAGGGCCTATTTGCTTTTTTTTCACTCTTTCTCTGTTTTTTTTTTTTTTTCAATTTCACTTCTTGCCAATTGTTTCTGCGTGCCCTGCTACATGAGCTAGGATCTGTCGGACGCCCGCTACGCATATCTAGATCAGCGCGTGAAAAACCGCAAAGCAATGGACTTGTTTCAGGGCTCCCTAGCCAAAAAACACTTCAAGAAATGGCTCGCGTTTTGGCGTTTCTACCACGAGCAAAACAACCGCCGCCTGTACTTGCTGTATCGAAGAACGAGGCGGCTGGTGCAGCACTGGCATCATTGGGCTGAGGTGTGTGCAGGATATGAAAGAAGGATGCGTATGGAAGGGGAGATAGGGGAGATGCAATATTGGGTTAGAATGCATGTGTTCGCTTTATAGCCCAATTATCATTTCCCCCCTTCCCCTCCTCAATTCTTTCTCATTTTCATTCCCTCCCCCCTCCCCCCCCTCTTTTTCTCTTTTTCCAGATCAATTACCGGCGAAAAGTAGTGCAGCATGTCTCTTTGGTCCAAGCCCAGTTAAAGCTCTTAGACAAGTGCTACGACCGCTGGAAGCGTTGGGTGAAAAACAACCACAAAATCGCGTGGTGTACAGCGAAGTAAGCCATACTTCACTTCGTTGCTTCAGTTGCGTATTATATATATTATTATTTATTTTTTTTCGTTTTCATGGTCTGACCTTTTCTTCTTTTTTCTTTTTTCTCTCTTGCTAACCTTCCTGACCATTCTCTGCAATCCTCTCCCCATGCCATGTCATCCTCCTATACTATTCTACATACCTACAGGTACTCGCCCGTGTTCAAGAAGGTAGCCGAAGGCGTGGCCTGTTTGCGCAACGCGTGGCGCAGCGGGGCCCTGAGAATGGCGATGTTTGATTGGCGCAGCGAAGTGACGTTCCAGGCCAACTGGGAATATGCTATCAAGTATGCGTGGAGTGTACATGTAGCTGTGGTATCGTTTTTGTAGTATTATTATTAGTAGTAATAGGGTTAGTAGTAGTAGTAGTAGTAGTAGTAGTAGTAGAGTATCATATTGGTGCAAATTCTTAGGCCTTTTTCTTCGGGGGGGAGTGGAGAGGGTCTTAGTTACGCGTGAAAGAAATCGGAATGATGGATTGTGCGTTCTTTTTTTGTAACGCATCTATTTCTAAACCTTTGCCCCTTTCCCGCGTCTCCCCCCTCCTTCTTCTGATGTTCGATTGCACAGGTACGAGCGCCTCTTAACCCTTCGCTTGAACTTGGGCGCTTGGCGCAAGCACGCTGCGGAAAGAGCTGCCGTGTACAAGCGAGAGCAAGACGCCAGGGAACAGCAAGCTCGGCTCAAGGTACTGTACTACTACTAGTAGTAGGAAGCTCTAATTAGGACTTGAGCAGACGATGACACATGCACTGCGGTAGTATACTTAGATACATACGTATACATATATTGTACATTAGAGAGATACTATCGTAGACGTTCATATACTTAGATACATACGTATACATATATTGTACATTAGAGAGATACTATCGTAGACGCTTATAAACGCACGTCTACAATAGACCTTCCTCGTACACATGGACCACCTTGATCTTCTTCTCTCTCTGTCAACACACTGTACTACAGGCGATGATGGAAGAGTTCGAAAAGATGGATGCCGACGCTGCCGCTGCCGAAGCGGCCGAAGCTGCGAATGCAGCTCAAGCCAAGATCGATGCTTCAAGGAAGGAGAAAGAGATGAAGGCCTATTGGAAGAAGCAGCGCAAAGTGGCGGACCGGCAGGCAGACGACAAGGTTTTTTTTTGCAATGGCAATGTATTCGGGAATGAAATCACACGGGGCTAACAAATATACAAAGGGAGCGAGAGAGAGAGAGAGAGAGAGATGCGATGAAGAGGGAGCAGAGTAATCATGCGTTTGTGTGCGAACCGTGTCTATACGAGAATGTCTTCGTTGATATCTTTCTATAGATAGGCCTCGTACCTTCCATATGCCCCCCCCTCTCTCTCTCTCTCTCTCTCCATCCCTCTTGATTCTCTTCACTTTTTCCCCTTCGCTGCTACCACCATACCCACGCACATACAGGTAATTCGCGACATGCAAATCGAGTCCATTCGCGCACGATCGGAAAAGCAAAGGCGGAAAGTGCTCCAGAATTTCTTGGTGAAATGGAAGGTGCAAGAAGAAGAGCGCGCAACTGAGGCGAGAGCAGCATGCCGAAAATGGATTGCCAACACTGGTGTGAGCCGCATTGTGAGTGGACTTGTGTCATCGTGCGCCTTCCTTGAAAAAAGGAGAACCTGTGTTGACGTATTTGAGATGTGCGTTCCTTGCGTGTTTTATTTCTGGTGTCTGAACGCTGTATTTCATCTCCCCCTTTTTTTTTTCGCCTCTTCGCATCAGATTGTGGAGCAGCGGCTGCACGAGTTGCGGAAAGACTTTTACGCGAGCCCTGGCATTGATCCCGAGTCGGTGTTTTTGGAGTCGATGCGCACTTCCCTGTGCAACGTCTTCGTGATTTGGCTCATGGCCACCCTGTTCAAAAAGAAGGTAGAGAGAAAGGTTGGCATTCATTGATTACAGGGATGGGCTTGCGTGCATATGCGCATTTATGTGTTCGTGCGGGCAACATTAGAAGCGGGTGCAAGTATGCTTTGTATTTTTGTATTTTTTAATGCAAAATGTTTTTCCTTTTGCTCTCCTAAATTTCTTTTTGGGAAATGCATGTATGAAGTTTCGTGATCCGGTATGTGTATATTTTCGGCCTCCTACACATGTTTCTATTGACGTTGATTTTCTTCATCACGCACATGTTTCTTTCGTTTTTGTTTGTTTGTTCGTTGTCCTTATAGATCTTGCTCCGGGACTTCGTGAATTCGTTCGATGCCAACGGAGATGGCCACTTAGAAGGACGAGAATTCATGCAAATGATGAACGCAGTTGAAGGTGGGTAGGTGTATATTTACAATTTTAAAACGCAGTCCCTACTTTCATACTAGTACTCCTCTAGCGTGGAAGAGTGCTGTGCATTGTTTCTTTTTTTCTTCCGTTCTTTCCTCAATTCATCGTTGCCACCGTATGCTAGTAGTCCGCTATTCCAATCTCCTACTTCATGCCATATTTCATTTTTTTTTTTTCATTTCTAGGCTTGAGTTTGAAACCCGACCAAATGCACGCCGTTGAGAAGTCGCTTGACAGTGACGGAGACGGGTATGTTGATGCCAAATGACTCAAATTCAAAAATACCATGCCCGAGTCTGTAAAGTAATTCATGTCATCGCGCCCCTTTCATTGCCTCTCTTCTTTCCTTCTCAGTCCTTTTTCACAGCTCTTCCATGACGAATGAGTGATTACTCTTTCAGTTCCTTTTCCAATTTCCTTGCTCCTCGAACACTTCTCAACACGCATTCATCGATCCTCATACTTACGACAGCAACTTTCCTTCTACGGTTTCTTTATTTCTCGTTCTTTTTTTCTTTTTTTCTCGTCCTTCGTCTTACCTCAGGTTCATCAGCTGGGAAGAAGTGCGTGACGTGTGCATCTTAGTGGAGAAGCACAACGGCGCGAAAGGAAGCCCCTGGAAATTGTATTCCGACCCTGTAGAGCACTTCTTGTGCTACCACAACATTCAAACCGGCGAACGGGTAAAAAATGGGGATGCACATGCATGCGTGCACTTTCGTCTTTTAAAAGCTGTCAGCGTGCCTCTAATTTTCATATTGATCTTTTTTCTTCTTCGCTCTTCTTGAGCTTCCATCCTTTCTGCTCTCCATCTATTTTATTCATGATTTTTCTTTAATTCCTCTTTTTTTCTTTAACCCTGTGCTCTTTCAACACTCGCTCGCCCTTTCCTCTTTCCCACGCAAACCTTTCTCTTTGCTTCTAGATTTTTGACCACGCAATGACCAGTGCCAAACTTAAAGCGATCAACGAAGACAATTTGGTGGCGGAAGCGGAATACAAGAGTAGGCAGGAGACCCACCATGTAGGTTTAAGTGGATGAACACCTCGACAAGGAAGAGAGCTGTAGTTGTGGGTTAATGTATATCATATACCTACTCAAAGGACAATTTGCGTGTTTTATTTTGAATCACTCGCACCGACACTCCTCATTCGCATCCATCATTGTCTTCGTTTTATTTCTCATCCGTGTCTTCTTTTCTTTGTGTCTTCAACACTATATCATATTTATTTATTGCTTCATTGCTAGGTCCGCGATCAAGATTGGTTGCTGACCCTGAAGAACTTTGCTGCTCGTATCATTCAACGCATGCGCAGCGGGTAAGAAGAACACTACACACAATAAGAGCTTTTGTTGTGTTGTACATGTAAAATTATTTTTTCACCCTCGTCATTGTTTTCGTACATGTGTTTTTGTTGTTCTTTTCGTTGTTGTTATCAGTGGAGGTGATGGTGATGTTGGAGACTTTTCTGTCGTGCTGGTGCTTTCTGTTCAGGGATTGTTTGTCATGATAACTTTTTCATGTGCCCACGTTCACTTTCACTTTTTCTTTCACTATTCATTTTCAACATCCCAGTTGGAAGCAGCGGCGGATGCTGGACGAGCTACGGTACAAAATGCGGCACACGCTCGCGCGCAAGGACATGAACGACCAAGACAAAGCATCAGGAGTGATTGCAGCGGCGTATCTCGGACGGAACTTTCGACGCGAATTCGCACCGGTACACTAATATATTGAATATGAAAAACCTAGGGCTGAGAGAGAGAGAAAGAGGAAAGCGAAATAAATTGAAAATGTTCAAATATTAGGATTCATTGCATGCAAAAATTCTACAGCCCCAAAAAAGTAAGCCATCCTGTACTTCTCTTAATTTTTACTCTATATGTATACCTCCGTCTTCTTTGCCTTATGGATGGCAGGTGGTCCGTGCCTCTTTTCGCAAAGACACGCACAAGAAGGGGCCCTTGAAAGGCAAAGTCTACTACCAGCAGGTATAGTTTCTCTTTTTAAACACTCGTTTGACTACTGCAAGAGTCATTATACCACCACCGCGGAATTTCATTTGTTCACAAATCGTCGTATCGTTCTTGATCATACTGCCTTGAAGTTTCAATATCGTTCTTCGAATTTCTCACTGTATCTTCTCGTCGAAAAGGAGAGTGCATTCAACCACTTCCTCTTCTCATTCCCAATGTTTCTCGCATTTGATCTGCGTAGGTCCATACTCGAGAAGTATTTCATTACCGCCCTCACCTTCATAGGCGCTATTTTCCGAAAGAAGATTGGTAATGAAATACCTATTAATCCAGCCTTCGCTAACGATTTCACCGAGAAGTGCACTGCGATTACTAGGGGGTTACGGGCCGTATTTAGAGGCCTTTGCCATCCGCCTAGCTTTAGTGACATGTATGCCTTAATTAAAGAAATGTTCAGAGTTTAATTCGAGTTACATGCCATTATAGCGGGTAGCCACTCGATTGGGATTTAGATAGAGAAGAGGCAACGAATACCCTAATTTCCGGAGGAGGCCCTTCTGTATCTGTATGGAATATTTCTCGCATTTTAATTTTAGTTATACCAGCGGAGCAGCGGAGCGTCATCGGCTTTTCAGAGCCCAATGCCTTCTTCAGGTAGAAGCTCGCACGCAAATGGGGCCAAAGATTTCTCGGAGATTTGCGACTGATCTTCTTGATCGCCTGCGAGACTCCGACTTCGTAGTACGTAGTAGCCATCTCCTCTGCGGGCGGGAACTGGGAACTATTCTCTTGAGCATTAAGCAGCACTCTCAGAGCACGGAGGGGCGTGTCACTTTGGACCGCATTCACCACTTCCATGGCCACTTGGGCATTCGTTCATCGTTGGCTTCATGGATTTGGATGGTCTTGTTTTTGTCTCTGCCTGTTAGCCTTTTAATTCCGGCCCCTCGGGGCCTGTGTTAAAACAAGTTAAAACCTTACTTACGGATCAGAGGCGACACATTTTTAGCTAACCTCGTCCCTGTAGTGTGTTTCTTGACTTCTTGATTGACTGACCAAAACCGACCTCTCGAGTATCTTCTTATCTTCTTCGTACTTGCAAGTTCAGGTGCCCGCACAATTCGCGGTTTCGGAACAATGTGTTTGCTACGGAGCAGTAGGTGCGTGTTCTTAGCACCTTAGTGCGCGGCCTTGAAATGCCCGTGAATGAGTTCCCTTGTAGTGCCCGTGGTGCTTGTCCCTTCTTTTGCCCGTGGTCCTCCTCGTGTATTTGTTTACTGCACATGTACACAGTAACCAAGAAAACCGCGGGTTTTCCGGGTTTTTACCCACTTCGGCTATACAGAAGATCCGTTAAATACTCATTGCGCTAAAGAATATCCAAGAAAAACCCAGGTGCCTTGTGGGTTTTCTTGGTTACTGCATGTACAACAGAACTGCACTGTACTGTAGTACGGTACTGTAGGTACACAAAAAACGACGACCACCACGAACGAACCACGGTCGAAATTCCATTTAAGATAAAGGATTACGAAATGAACGAGCAATAATATCCGCCATGATCTTATTGCGGCAGCTGCGGGCGCTCGTAGGAGTCTTCGGGCTCGCATGCATCTTCATAGCCTCACTAGACACACCAGCATCGCCATCCAACGTTGTTGCAGACTCTCACAGTCTCCATAGTGAAGAAGCTCATGCTCATAGGAGTTCATCTTTTCCTGGGCTGCGCGGGGCACGACGGCAACTGCTCATTCACCCAAACGCTATTCCTGTCGGCCTGAAAGGTGGAGGCGAACACGCGAGAATCAAGTGCTTTTGGGTGCGTTAGCTTAGTCCATCGCATGCATTCATTGATTTCTAGGTCTTGCCGATTGACTGATAAGAGTAACCCCTCGTTTTTAAACCTCCTAACCTACGGAGCTCTCATTTTGAATTCCAGATCCCCTGGAAGAAAGAAACGGAATGCGACAACGGAAATGGTGACACAGTAGCAGCAAAGCCCAATGGAAGCAAGAAAGTGCCGAAATTTGGACTTCCTGACAAGCGATGACTTGAAAGATTGACGTAAAGCCGAAAGACGAAGCACGTCTCGATGCGTACAACGCTTTTTCACTCCGTTTTCTCACGGGAGGACATAGCAGTGAGGAGCCTCTGCTTGCAGATAGAGGACACGTATAGCCCTTTATGTCCTTAAACTCGCGGATTCGACTGCCCGGCCGATGGGTCGTCCTAAGTGGGCTTCTGATATCCGTATTCGTTTGCTTCCCGGCAACAATTTTTAATCGATGCAGCCCAAGTGTAACAATAAAAAAGTAGTCCGCATCCCACTGCCATGTCTAATTCCAAATGGGGAAGGATTAGAGCTCTAGAGCTCTGCATAATTATTCTAATGGATACAGTCTAGTCGAGTACCCCACTTTCGGTTGCAGCTACCTCGAAGCGCTACCCTACTTTGCTTTTTATGAATACGAGCTAACAGCTAACGAACAGGCAAATTCCTGATACTAATACAATAACTTCCCTCTCTTTCTTTTCTCGAAGGCTGCTCTTATTATTGCGCCTACAAACGCGGCGATGGAGGATGACAGCGCCCCCTCTATACGTACACGTTTTCCAGCGCCTCCTTGCTGGTCGGGCGTTGGTAAGCCAAATTCACCTCCCCTGTAGTGGTATTCACGCCAAAGGCGTAGCCTTCGTACGCGCAGTGAGACCAGCTGAAATCGTCGTAGACGTAGCTGATAAGAGAGAAAAAGAGAGAGAGAGGAAGACAGGGAAAGAGAGTGAAAGAACGCAAAGCAATGCATAGATGTAAGCGGACTGGTGACAAGGATTTCAATGAAGGAGGAGCACAGAAACTTCAAGGAGATCACGGTCAAGAAGGAAGAAGAAGTAGAAGAAACGTTGAAGAAGGCGGAGGTATTTCATATAGGTATATCCATGTCAACTTACGAAAGGTCTTCGGAATCGGGCGCGAGGTAATCGAACATTTCCAAGTTCGTGTAGCCAGCTTGGTCGCCATTATCTTGATCGTCGTTTGTCGTGTGCACCAAGCCCGAAAACGGCAGCACTGAATCCGCAAGGTGCCCTGCCAGAACGTGTGTGTGTGAGGGAGTCAGCACATAACGAAAGAAGAGAAAGAAGGATAAGTAGTTGCCAATAGTGAAGGGTGAAATTGGGGGAAAGATCAAGCGAAGGTAAGAAAAATAATACATGCTTCAAAACCAGACGAGAACAAAAACGACACTCATATGTGTGAGTAGGTGCCATTTTTCACAATCCTCAGGCCTCATCCTCATCATCACTAACTTCTTCACCGTCATCTCCCTCATTAATACCTGCACATGTGCCCTTCACGCACGCGGGCATTGCGGCCGTGCCAGCTTCCACGGCGGACCAATCGCAGACGGCGTGGCTGTCGGAAGAAGCATCGCCATCGTGTGCATAGCCCCAGGTCAAGTCAAAGAGAGTGGCGCTGTCAGGAGCTGCTTTGGTGGCCTGGTGTACACGAGAAGGCGAACAAAAATGAAAGAGAGGAAGCAAGATACGAAACGAACAAGAAAGCTCAGTACGCTGCAATAAACGTTTAAAAGAAAGTGAAGAAATAGTCAAGAAATCATTTTCCATAGAAAAGAAAAAAAACGAAAGAAATAGAATAGCAAAGAGGGACAGTCGATCAACTATCAGGAACTTAAATGTGCATGTCTTCTTTCCTTGTAATACTAATGTGTTGCATCCTATTATATATATATATCTCATTACCGCTGTAGCCACTAGTCGCTTCCAATGCACCAAGCGGTCGACCGTGCCGTGCAAAATCCAAAAGGCCGGGTCGTAAGGGCTCGACGAGGTGTACATCTCGCCGACTTGGCCGAGGTCCGACAATGTGTCGTGCAACATGTGGTCCCACGCTTTGTCTACTTCGGTTGGGTCGGAGACGCCGTCAATGACGTACTTGTTCTGCAGAGCGGGGTGAAGGGGAGAATAGAAGGAAGGAACGGAGTAAAAACGAGTTTAATGAGTGAATGCAGGAGACGAAAAGTACCGTAAGAAAGGAAAGTGAGAAAAGTTGAACAGAGCAGACCAAAGACTACATTCGTAAGTACCATGCATCCTCTTTTCTTTCATTCTCACACAATGCATTCTTTGAAAGCACACCCACCACATACCTTGTCCGAATCGAACGAGATTTCACTCGACACGAGATCTACCCAGTGCATCACGCCCGTGTGCGTAGTTAAAATGTCATAGGACGAAGAGCCTTCAGGCACCGACTCTTTGTTGAAGCTGCACACGCAAGCACCTGGACACCCGAGAGAGAGAATGTAATTGAGGAGAGGACAAAAAAAAAGAGAGAAGAAATGATAATGAACAATGTTCTATCATGAGATGCTGTGACGCAAGCTCGCGCTTCTCAGCCATGTTGTATACTTTAAATTAATTTAAACGCACATGCAACGAAATGCACGCGAACGCTGCATTATACCAAGCCCATACCCTTCTATACAAGAGGCAAA
>Ga0307931_1000752_pt1 | contig 21194 bp, 19 predicted proteins | sample OrgLakmetageno47_FD_201816 | JGI IMG/M metagenome (GOLD analysis project Ga0307931, IMG submission 201816) | Saline water microbial communities from Organic Lake, Antarctica - #47 | ecosystem: Environmental > Aquatic > Non-marine Saline and Alkaline > Saline | place: Antarctica: Organic Lake...
TCCTTATCGTTGCTGTTGCTATCGTCAGCGAGTGCGGCGGAGAGCACCGCAGCTGCGGGGGCCTGGGCCGCTGCTTGAGCTCGGCCAAGGGGCCCCACGCTCGTTTCGGTGGTGTTGGAGGCCTCTTCGTCGAGGCTGTGAAGGCTGCTGTCTCCCGCGACACCGCCCCCACTCGTCATAGTGGTCGTGTTGTTGTGAGCACGGTCATAACCGTGGCTACTGTTGCTGAGGCTGCTGCTACTGTTGCCACTGTTTACACCGCTGCCGCTCATCCCGATGCCTGATATTGCTTTCGAGTCACCGAAATCCATCAAGCCGCCGAGACCGTCTCCGTCGTCGTCTGACACGTCGAAATCATCCTGGTCTTTGCTGTATGAGTCCTCACCTTTCGACGCAGCACTCTTGGGCGACGAGCTGTTTGGCATGGGACCTCTGGAAGTCAGGGCTGGCCCTTCACGCTGTGTTTCCAACTCATCTGGAGCTCGGTCTGCTTTCATGGTTGAACTTCCGTCCAAGACCTCTTCTTCCAAGTCTTCCGCATCCCAGTCTTCGTCGGAATCCACCAATGCTTTGGCACCGCCTGTTGTTCGTGCAGGTGGTGAAGAAGGAGCTTGAGGCTGAGTGCTAGCGAGCGACGTGTCCCGCCGCCGCCCACCGCGAGGACCGCCAAGCGTGCTCCTGCTGCCGCTCTCGTTCCAGCTGCTGTTTCCTCCCAAGCTACCGTCGTTCAACGACATGCTGCCGGTAGGGTGGCTGAAGGTGCTCACGGTAAAACTCGTGTTGCTTCCACTTGCGCTGGCACTCGCACCGCTGGGAACGCCGCTAGCGCCACCTCCGCCGCCGCTGGAGCTCGTCCCGAGGCCTGAGACGGCAGTGCTGTTGCCACCTTGAGACGAGCTCGAATCGTGCAACGCGTTCGCACTAGACGCTGACGCATCGAAAATGGGGGCCTTCTTCTTCTTCTTAGGAAGACCAAAGGAATCTGTACTAATATTGCCGCTGTCATCATGATCGTCCTCGCCGCCGCCGCCGTAGCCGCCAGCATTGTCACTTCCGAGAATAGGGATGTCAAAGGAATCATCACCGCCGCCATTGTTCGGCGACGTCGCCCCATCGAATGCTCCACTGCGCCGACCGAAGCGAGAAGCTTCGGGCGACACTCTAGGTGAGCCTTCAGGTGAGGCAGCAGGTGACGAGGCGCGCCCGTTCCTGTCAGTTTTTGACTTTGGCGGAGGACTGGGATCTGGTGCGTCAAAATCCACGGACTCACTTTCTGCATCGAATCCCAAGCTTGCTGACAGGTCCTCTGCCGGGTTCGGCAACTGTGCTTTAACGGAACGGCGCTTTCCAGACGACGTGGAATCTCCGGAAGAGGGCGCTTTTTCTCCCCTCTTCTTGCTGCTTGAACTGCTTCCGCGGCGCTTGCTAGAATTTTTCTCCTCGAAGTCTCCGTTTAGAATGGCGTCGAAATCACTGGACAAGGCAGCACTTCCACCACCACTGCCGCCACCTTTACGTCCAGGTGGAGTTGCAATGTCAAAATCGCTATCACTGTCAGCAGGTGAAGCCAAGAGAGACCGCCCACTCCCTAATGGTGGCCCTCCGAACATCTTTTTGTTAATCGTGGCTTTGTTAACCGACGAGAACAGTAGCACCCGACGTAGCGTTAATCGTAGGTGTACAAGCAAGAGATAATTGCTGAAGTAGTTCGAATAGATGACCTAGTTCACAATGACTGAAGTAAAGAAGATGACTCAAGCTAGTGCTTTCAACGAAGACCACAAGACCGCATCCTCAATCCTCATTGCATCATTGTCTCGAGTTCCAACTGCCGAGCTGCCTGCCGAGCAATTACAGATACACCAATATGATATCTAAAAAAAACGCCGTGTTTTACGTTTTGCAGTTTTGGTTTTGCGCACAACATCCTGCCTGCCTGCCTGCGAAGCGCGAAGCCGTGTAGCTGCAGAGCTGCGGACACCACTTTAGGCACCAAGGCATTCTCCTCTATCCCTTCGCGGCTGATTCGCCACCTTGTAAACTAGACGAACGACTATACCGCAAAACGCGTGTTTTCTCGCGTAGCAGTTATACCTAGTTAGGTGCAGCCATGATCGAAGTAGTCTGCAACGATCGCTTAGGCAAGAAAGTACGTGTAAAAGTAAACGAGGATGACACCATCGGCGACCTCAAGAAACTCATCGCAGCACAGGTATGAAAGTCGTAGTTATGTCTCAGCGAATAGTGGAGTTGACACATGGGACTCGGTGACTATTGAGAGGCATTCTCTTCGGCTTTGAGGCATTTGACTTCTACGCTATTTTCCCTCACCCTACCCCTGCCACTATACTTGTGACGAGAGTAATCAATTGACTTACTCCACTTGAACTGTCATTGTCTTTAGGTGGGCACTAGACCGGAGAAGATTCGAATCCAGAAGTGGTACACCGTCTTCAAGGTAAGGTTGGCCCCTGGCCATAAGCAGGACTTAATTTTGACTACAGACTGTAGGTGTGTTCGAGGTTTGACTGCACTACTCTCCACCAAATTACCCTCTGACTTCGCTTGCCCAATTTTCCAGGACCACATCACGCTGGAGGATTATGAGATCCACGACGGCATGGGCTTAGAAATGTACTACAACTAAGTCATACTCTTGCTGTGTGAGCGTGTACACACCAGTCGGAAGCTTTACGCTGCTGCTAAATTATGGTAGTGATGTGAGGCGTGAGCAACTCGTGACTCTGAGCGAACACGAGAAAATATGAATTGGGTGCTCTCTGGAGTCGCAGCTCAACAATTTAGTTGAGGTCCCAGTCCTAGTATTATTCTAATTTCAATTCGTTTTTTTTCTTAAATTTCAGACCAGTGGTAGGATAGTACTGATAGTGGGATAAGGATTTAGATCGGGGATTGGGAAATTAATGCTGAAAGCCAAAATAGTTTAAACGCCAAATTCAGTATCTAGAAAGTTTGTAAAGTGTTAATGTTTCGCGCGTTGCAATCTGCAATGTTCTCGTAGATTCAGTTCACGGGTCCACGTTCACGTTCACTTGTTACAGTATTATTACACATAATTGATACAACATAAAGATACCCGCTTGAACGTACAGAGTAGATCGATAGCGCTATGTGTTCGCACGGGCCAGGTTTACAGGAGCACTATGATTGGCAATTGTGTTGATTACGCTTTTTCTGTTCCTGGTTCCGCGTGCTATGAGCTGTGTAGCTGTGTACGTTAGGACGTAAAGACGTACAGTAAGGCATTGCGGTTCTGTACAGTAGCACAGCTAGTTCCGGGTGCTAAGAGGTTATTACGTTAAGAAACTGGGGCTCAAAGATGGGCACTTTAGAAATCGAATTCCATCTTGTACTGTAGTACTAAAAATCGTTAAGAGCGCGTGGGTTGCCTGAAACTGATCTTACTTTACTTATTTCGAGGCAGGCTCCGAAGGGCCGGAATTAGAAGGCTTACAGGTAGAGAAGAAAAGCAAAGCAGCTCAAACTGAAACTAAGAAGCTACTCAGGCGTACTTATTTTAGTACCCATACTTCTGTAGTAGATAGTACCAAGGATAGTACGATAGTACACTGTAATACGTAATACTGTACTTTACTGTACCTGTAGTACAGTACTGTAGTGCAGTACTGTAGCGTTTTCACGTTTTTTCACGGGCTTATGCTAAAATGGTGCAGCGTGGTTCCACTTAGGCCTCCCAAGTAGGCCCAGATCAACTAGTTCACTGATGAAGCTTCTAGCATTATTGATTGTGCTTCTTTTGCGCCAGAGCGCCACTTCAGAGACCTCTGAGGACGTTGGTGCCTGCCTGCTTGCCTCCCGTTCTAAAGAGAGCGCCGGCGGCGGCCACCAAGCACTTCACTGCGACGCACAACGAGACTGCACCGGGGTTTCCTTCGGAGACGACCGCTCGTGCTTGGATGCTGCTGTACCCTGGCTCACTCCACACGCCCAGGTGAAGTGCTGCTTTCGGTGCTGCCTAGCCTACTGGCAGCGTGAGCTTGGCCTCACTGAGATATTAGAAGACTGGGAAGCAGACATTCGAGACCACAAGGTAAACGCTGCATAGGCCTCATCTCACGTTCCCTAGACTGTGCCTGCCGTATCAAACGCAAATCAATGAGCATATACATGCTTCTAATGTTATTGAGTCTATCTTCGGTGTAAAGCCCAGGAATGTAATAAGCTCTGTAACAAGAGATATCTACCTGGCTCTCCCACGTGCTTGATAAATTGTTACTCTCTATGTTTGTGATACTCATTCGCTATTATCTTGCAATGCGCAGGTGCCAAACGAAGCAGGCGTCAAGAAGCACGGGTGGCCGAAGTGGGACGACGTGATTTTCAGCCACATGACCCCTTTTGGGTGGGCCTCGACGCGGCGCATGTCGGGCGCCTTCTTGCCCGGGTCCAGCCTGGAAGGCGTCAAAAACACCTTCGAAACTGCGGCGTCGGCCAGAGGGCGGCCCGGCGGGTTTGGGATGTACGAGGGGGGCTACCCGGTGGGGCACCACGAGCTAGACCCGAGCGGGAGCGGGAGCTGGCCGAAAGTGGTGGTGGTGGGCACAGACGAGTGGGCATCGCCGCCAGCGCACAAGGCAGCCGCGTCAGGGCCAGTCAAGGAGTGGTGCGTGTATCAACTATTCGCTAAAGCTGGCGTGCTTCTTGAGCAACTCTCGCACTGTTTTCGGTTCACGATCCTTGTCCTCTATTTCTTCTGTTCAACCTCTTCTTCTTCAACCTCACATGTAGTTGATATGTATGATTGGCTCTATTGCGCCTTACAGGTACTTGTCGAACCCCAGAGAGTCGGACCCCGTGCCGGGCGCGTGCTTCGGAGCGCCTACCAAGGGGGGAAACGACCTCCATGGAGCTCTCATGGCGTGGCTCAAGGACCACCCGCACTGCCGGCCGGAAGTCTATTACCAACAGGTATAACGATAAGCTTCTCTCGAATGGAGTGGCTTAGACTGAAGAGATAATTTTGGCGATGTACTTTGCAAATGAAATTATAGGAGTAGCACATGCTTATTCTCTTTGCTTCATGACTTAACGCACCCTATTCCTCTTCATTCCCTATCATTTTCTTCGCCTTCCCCACTTCTTGGTCTCCTCCAGGTGTCCGCAGAAACGGCCGACAGCGCCTCGGTGCTCGGCCACGGGTTCCCGCGAGCTTTGCAGCGCACTACAGAGTGGGACGGCCTATTGGACGGCCGGGAATCCCGAAACGGCGCAGCACGGAAACAGCTGCTCTTTTGTGGCGGGAGCATCAAGCTGCGCGGTGCTCGTGCTGAGCAACTCAAGGTGTGGATGAGTGGGTGGGTGTTGTTGAACTGATATCGAAGGTTGCTGCATGATCCATATACGAGAGAAAATAGAGAATCACTACCCTTGTTAAAAAAAAATTTCTAGCCTTCACGCAATCCCCCTTTTGCGTGTTTCTTTTTTTTGTTCTCCTCGCGTGCCATGCCTTTGCTTTCGCTATCAGATTTTGAAGCGCAACGGCTTCCCATGCCAAGGCAAAGGCCACACGGGCTTGGACGAGTTCGTCGCCACTCTGCAGTCGTCCAAGTTTTCCTGGTCGCCTCCGGGCCATGGGTGGTCCAACCACCGCGAATGGGAAATTTTGATCAGCGGGAGCGTGCCGGTAGTGGAGTACCATCCGAACATGCTCGAAGTGTACCGCGGCCTGCCCGTAGTGCAGGTAAGAAGAAAAAATGTATTTGGAGAAGAAGGGAGGTTTAAGAGAGAGGATAGGAGTACGCAACGGAGTCAAGTGCTTTTATATTCCCAAAAGGAGAATAGATTGGTCCTCTCTTTTGAATCATGCCCGCGCTATGCAATGCTCGTATTATTTTCCGTCCCATCAGTATCGTATTCTATTATCGCACTGCCTGTTGTTGATTAATGCTTTCGATCATTTTCGTCTCCTTCTATTCAACTTTCCAGGTAGTAGACTGGAAAAACTTCACCCCCGCTGCGCTAGAGCACGAATGGGCGCGGATTGAAGCCAACGCTGCGTCCTTTAACCTGAACCGCATTTACTGGCCTTACTGGCTGCGCCGCTTAACGCTGCACATGCGCCGCGAGGCACCCGGCGCTGCTGCGAAACGAAGGCCGAACGGGACGCCGGGTGCTATTCTCGCGACCGCTGCAGACAGCAGCAGTGGATTGAAAAGTGGGAGCAGCAGCAGCAGAAGTAGTGGCAAGCACAAGCATACCTCAGCTTCGTCGTCGCCGCCGGAAGAAGTAGGAGCAGCAGCTGGGGCCCCGTCTTTAGATTCTCAGACCCTTTCCGGAAAGGCCCCAGACGAGGAAGTAACAACAAAAACAACACAGGAACCGCCAGAAGCATTGACGGCTGCAGCTTCACCTTCGAGTGACAGCAGCAGCAGTAGTGGCAGCAGCACCGCGAGCAACGGTGGTGGTAGCGGCGGTGGCGCAGATTTGAACTACCTGCACGACAACCCGTTTGCGCATTTAGACATGGGCGACTTCGATGCCATTGGGGACGAAATTCTTGCCTAGCAACACAACCCCTATCGGATAAATGCACCGTAATGGTGATGCAGTGGGGGTTTGTAATGCAGCAATTGGACCTAGTGTGCGTCCCTTGTTACCCTGGCTTTGTGTGATTTGCCACGTGAGCGCAGTAAGTCTTCGGATGGAGGCCTTTGCGGGGTTTGAGTAACCTTTTTATCTACTGCGAATAGGCAGCTAGTCAGGTAGTAGCTAGAAACAGAAACAGAAACAGAGATATACAGTACTAATTACTACTTAATACTTCGAATAACGAATATGCAGCATACGGTGCGTTTTTGCGTTTTTTGCTAGGTCTATCAGGTCATCAGGTTTAGGTTTAGATGTCTAGATGCTAGATGTGCCTATGCATAGCTAACACTACACACACAGCGCCCTGGTCAACTAGGAGTATAAGAAAAGTTTGTATGTACATACATGGGCGATTCGGTTTTGGTATTTTAAGGTAATTCGAATTCTGAATTGACTTCATATTCAATGTTAAACAGCAGAAGTCATAAATGCCGCTCGCATGTGAACCATGGTCGTCAATCCTCTTTCACCTCATCTACGCGCACTGGCAGCGGAGTAGTTTCTGGTCTATTGTGCCCTTCGCTGGTCTCACTGCGAGAAACAGGCACGGCTACTGGAGTTGGCACGATCCGGCGCGGAGCAGGAACGGCCACTGGCGGGTAGTCGCCTTCTCCATCTCCTCTAGATGGGGTCAAGAGCGATGGCGACAACGGCTGCGCTGCGCTCGAAGGTGAATTCATGAGCGCAGCGCTGAGCTTGCCAATCGCGTACGCGTGCAGCCGGGGCGCGCCTCGAAAGTAAGGGACTTGCAGCCACACCACCAGCAACAAGTGCGCGTGGTGCCCCCCCACGGCCCATTGCCACAGGCCCGTCCTCTCCAGCTCGTGGCCGGCATGCAGCAAGCTCGCGTAGCACGCCCAATATTTCGCCCACTGCAATTGGCGCTGCAAAGCTCGGGGCCCGGTAGCGCCTACGAGGAGCGCCGAGCACGCCGCAGGCCACACGAGGCCTGCTAACAGGCACCCGACTTGGGTAAGGAACCCCCCCGGCGTTGCGAGAAACGCGAGCGACAGAAGCACCCAGCCGTCGGCGCAAACGTCGGTCAACGCGGCGGCGGCTTCGGTGGAAATGACGCCCGTGTACGTCAGCATGCGAAGCCCAGCCCACAGTTGAGCGGACGTGTCTGACGACGAAGAAGAGGACGATGTTGGGCTCCAGCTGCCGCCCACAGCTGCAGGATAGGCGCCCCGCGGTTGGTCGTCGTCGTCGTTTGCGTTGTTGCCGTCGCTGCGCCCTCTTCCGCGGATCCAGTGCAAGACGTTGAAAGTGGTTGCGCGCTCAAGCATTGGGGCTAGTTTCCCAAACGCAAGCGCCACCGCCCCGATGGGCAGCTGAAGCCACACCAGCAGGAGCGCGTACGCTAGACTCAAGCGGTGAGACGCGCCAACGGCAGCCGCAGCGCGCGCAACTAGCGGCAGCGAGGCAGCGAATCTAAGGAGGGAGGGGGGGGGGAGGGGGTGCACGAGGAAGCGTGCAATAACAAAGGGTAATGCCAAAAGGATAGTCAGTCCGATATCAAATAATGTAGGCATGCTGTCGTGATAGGCTCAACTGTCAGCTGAAAAACAAAACTGGTGTGTGAGGCACCACCCAGATACTGTGAACGAAGTCTGTCTTTACTCTTACCGTTGGAGGCCCACAATGCCAGCAAAGCAAACCCAATACATGAGCTCGGACCGCAAGCGTTCTTGGCTGCGTTCTTGGCTTCGCACTTGCCGCAACGCGGGGCTGAGCTCTGGGTCATAACTACTACTGCTGCTACTATTGCTCCTTGTCGATGTCACGCTCCCACTTTCAGGACTGAAAAGCATGGTCAGTAAGTTCACGGCTGGGCTGCGGCTAGGTGTAGCCGAAGTAATGGGGGTTGCCATGGGAGTAACCATCGTCGACGAGGCCTCTTCAGCGGCGCCATTGCGAGCTGCTGGCGTGCGACGACGGCGAAGTGTTGGTGCCCCTAATCTGCTGCCTCCATCTCCGTTGCCAGGGGTGATGGGCGCACTACTCAATTGCCTTGCCGCGCCGCTACGGTGGGTGCTAGCTCCCATACCGCTGCCAGCAGAGGTACCTCCTGTTGCGTCGGCGTCGACCCGCGACCAAACAGCCTCAGCGTCAGCGATGGCCACGAGGGTGATCACTACTCGCACCACAATAGCCACTTTCTCAGCCTGCTCGCAAGGCATTAAAAAATACGCACGCACAAACCCGTTTCAACTCATGAAGTAAGAACTTGGCAGAGTGGAATAAGACAACTTCATTCGTTTAAAAAAGTAAATAAATAGCATTCAAAAACAGCTACATAAATATATGCGAATATTATGGAGGAGACTGGAAAAGAGTACCTACCGTGTTTCCTTCGCACAAGAATGTTCCGAGGCTTGGAAATGTGCGCAACACCAAGTAACACACGCCTAGGTAGCACGCGTGTGGCAGGCAGAACGCCGCGAGCCGTGACTGGTGTGCCACGTAATCTTGCAAAGCACGGTAACGCGCGGTCGATGCTCGCCGCCAGTTGCGCACTGTGCGCTTCAACCGCGCGCCGAAGCGCTTGCGCTTCAACCATCGCCGCAGCATATACAGCGCGAAACAGGCTATTAAAACGCCCGCTTCGACGTAGATCTCCTGCGGGGAAAGTGCCAACTGCCAGCGCCACCATCTACGTGCTGGCGGGCCACCAACGATGAGCAGAACTTCACCCCACAAGTAGAGTGCAGCGCCCGTTGCCTGAATTGCGGCACCAGCCTTAATCGCAAGCTTCGATGCCATAGCTTCCTGCCCAAGGAGCTTAACCGTCGAGGTGTATTGTGTCAGTTGCTCCATCAATTTCCAACTGCGTATTGTGAAGCTAGTCTAGTGCAGCACGATTGAACTAAGGCCTATCTAATATTTGCTTGCAGTGAGCGCTTCAGTATGCCGTTCGCTCAGTAAGATCAATAGGCCTACGGACACAACGGTTGTTGAGTTATGCTGCTGATGGTGTGCAAGAAATGATCCGTGAGTCAGTGATGAGTCCGTCCGTGAGCTGTGAGCTGTGAGCGTCTTTACAGAAAATTCTTTCGTTCGTTTGGGTTCCAAGTTTTAAGTTCTTGATTTTTGAGTTCTGACGTTGGGTCTGACGGGTGAGAGAAGCAAAAAAGAGAAGCAAAAACAGGCGAGAGGCGGGTACCGAAGGAGGGTGCGGAGTGCGAAGCTCCGAGTGCGATGAAGACAGCTTCCGCAAAGCTACAAGCGGGGGCACGAGTTGATGGTGCGACGGCTTCGCTATGCCGGGATCGAGCCTCTATATCCTATTGGTCGTTCAACTTCTCTGAGATCGTCAAGGGATTCCCGAGGTGCACTTGCCAGGGTTGCATTTGCATTTGAGGACTTCTAGCCAACCAAGCTTGGCAGGATGACAAGCAACTGACGAACCATCATTGAATCTGCCTAGAATGCTTTTGAACGATATGGCTTTTGAGCGGCGTATAAGTGGTTATTGTACAAGCTCTCGCATCATTTTTCAAAACTATTGGTTAAAATTTGCTGTTTGTTTCAGAGAAATGTCCGGTGCCGCAAAGCACCTGCATGAGATGCCTTGGCTGGCTGATCTTCCGGAGCGCGGCGACAAGCGTGAAGTTAATGTGCTTGCAGGGCTTGAGTTACATGAGCATGTGATCACTGAGGACGAAGAAGTGCAACTGGTGGGAGAAATTGAAATGTAGCCAAATTCTAGCGTTAGTCTACTTAACTTCTTCAAACGCTAAAGATAGTTAGCATAGTCGTTCGCGCAGCTTACTTCGCTTCTAGAGTATTAAAGTGTCTATTGTGCATTGTTTGGTCGCTTGTGTTCTGCTATTGCTGTTGCAGAAAATCCCTGCTAACTTAGTAGCGTTTTATATGGGGATTTCCAATCACTGAAGGGGGTAATTTAAGGAGATTTTCCGCAACAATTGCTGCTCGTGTATACTCAGGTGAAAGACTTGCATGCGCTCTTAGCTGCGGGCGATGCGCGGCAGCTGCCGGGCGACACCTACGCCAAACCGCCGCGCAGCAAAGCCGGCAACGGGCGCGCCACCATGCAGTTCGGGTGCTCGTACGAGTACCGCGAAGGCAAAGGGTTTGAGTCGGGGATCAAGCCAGCCCGCTCGGTGGGGGAAATGCCCCTGTGCTTGCAAGCACTGGTGCAGCGCCTGGTGGCGACGGGAGTCCTGCCGAAAGCCTTGGTGCCAGACTCGGCCATCGTGAACGCCTACGCTGCCGGTGACTGCATTCCACCTCATGGTAATATGTTCTACTTTCAATCCTCATTTGTAGTGCTAGGCACAGCTATATATGTCGGAGCAAAAGTCCTTGTATAGTATTCAGGTGCTACATTCTTTTACTGGTTTGGTTTCTGGCTTCGCGCTGTCGTTCACTTTTTGCCCCCCCCCCTATTTACAGCACTCCTACTGCGATTTTTGTATCTGCTAGTTGTTCAATGCGCTTGAATTAATGATCTCACCCTTCTCCTCATCAATGCTACAGTGGACCACCACGACTTCTTGCGGCCCTTTTGTTACCTTTCGCTTTGCTCCGAAGAAGCGATCCTGTTTGGCCAGCACGTCACCAAGACCGAGCCCGGCTGTTTTGAAGCCCCTGTAACCCTGCGCTTGCCTCAACGGTCGGTGCTGGTGTTGCAAGGCAACAGCGCTGATGTGGTCAAGCATTGCGTGCCCAAATGCCAACGGCCTCGAATCTCGGTGACGCTGCGCAAAATGAGGCCTCAGTATGCTACCTTGGTGCGCGCGCAGCAATCGTTGAGTGCGCTGCCGCCTGAACTTCAAGGCCAACCTTTGGCAATCCACAAGCTCGGTTCAGCAGCTACTCGTACTGATCCTCCGCACGCGAGCAGCGGAAGCAATATCAATGATGGCAACAAGTCTGCTTGGACCAATTCCGAGACCAACGCAGCAGAGGCCGCTGAAGCCTCTACCGGTGAAGCTGCTAAGCCGACGGGTAATAAGAATCGCGGAGGCAAGGGGAAGGGGCACAGCAAGGGCGGCAAAGGTGTTGAACGGAGCGGCGCATTTGATCATAGCAGCATTGGCGAGGGCGCTGCTTTTGCCTCGGTGCCAGAAGAGGCTGCTGCTGCTAGCTCTTCAGAAGCTGAAATGGTAGCTGTGGCAGGGCCTGAGGCAGCGAGCATAATTGTTGTGCCTCCAGCAGTGCCTCCAGCAGTGCCTCCACAGCAAGGCGATGGCCCTAAAAAGTTGCAACAGCACGAAGAAGAGACACCAGGAAACCCGTCACAAAAAGGAGAAGAGGAGGTATCGGCACAGGCAGGAGGCAGGAAGTCAGGAGGGGGCGAGATGGTGAAGGAGAGCGACTTGCCATCGGTCGATGATGACGATGATGATGACGACGATGATGATGATGATGATGATGATGACGGTGATAATGACAGTGGTGGTGGTAGTGGTGGAGCTGCTGCGATGGCTCAACAGCAAACCTTGGCGCAGAAGCAGCAGCCGAGCCCACCACGATGGCACCTCCACTTGCAGCAGCAGCCACACCATCCGCCACGGCAAGGGCTGCTGCAATACCAGCCGGTGCGGCAAGAACAGCACCGGCTTTCACCGCAACAGCAGCAGCAGTTGTGGCACCAGCAACAGCAGCACCTTCTGCACGAACAGTGGCAACAGCAGCAACAGCAAGTGCAGCAACAGCAGTGGCAACAGCAACCAGCTTTGCCGAGAGCACCGTGCCACTTTTTCAACAACGGTCAAGGCCACTGCAAAATGGGTACTGCCTGCCGCTTCTCACACGCGGTGCCAATGCCCATTCCTCTGGCACCTTCACGGGAGTCACGACCATTAGCACCACCACCTCAAGGTGTTTACGGTGGCGTAAACATGGTGGCACCATCTGCTACTACTAGTGGATTGGGCGAAGTCTACAACTACTACGCACCCTATGGCGGTGGTGGCGGCCATGTCGGAATGCAGTTGCCTGCTCCACCAGGGCCTCCGTTAACAGCACCAACCCCACCGCATATGCCGCCACCACCTGCCGCTATGCCACCATCATCGGCCAGTCACAGTGCACCGTCTCCCGCTCCTAGTAGTGTGCCGATAGCGCACTCAGGACCCGGTGAAGCGAGACCAGTTGCTTTGAACCCGAAAGTGCAGGCCATCTTTGACGGCCCTTCAACTGGGGAATCAAACAGCAGTGGAACAGAGCTGCATGCAGATGTTGGAGTTGAATCAGACGCACTACCAAGAAGTACACCTGGAGCATCTGCGATCGAAGACAAAACAATAGACGCAGGAGTTGGAGAGGGAACGACTACAGCTGTACCCGCAACACCCATGTTCGCTGACAAAACCGCCTCAGGCAAGGGCAAAGGTGGCAAAAAGGGAAGCAAAGGAGGTAAAGGAGGCAACAGCCGCGGCAAAAGCAAGGGGATGGGCAAGAGTGGTGGAAAAGGCAGCAGCAGCAGCAGCAGCAGTGCCGACAGAGATGTTCGCATAGCTGCGGTCGCCGCGGAAGAGGAAGAAGAAGACGAAGATGATACCTCCGACATCAAGCTACAACTCGAAGCAGCGCGAGTGTTGGCTGCGTCTATAGAAGCTCAGCAGTTGGAGCTGGCAAAGGAATTAGCCAAGCAGTGGGAAAGCGAAGAAGAGTCGCGGCGTGCTGCAGAAGCGCTCGAGTTCAACAGTGTGTTGGAAATGGAGCAAGTGTTCCGCCGTGAAGACGAAGAAGAAGAGCGCCAGCGCCAAGCCATAATTGCGCGCAACACCGCAGAGCACCTGGCGCGTCTAGAACGCCTACAGGAAGCGCAAGTGACGGCGCGCAGCGTGAAAGTGGACGCTGGTCAAGGTGCAGCCGGCGCTGGAGATATTACGAAGAAAGCCAAAAAGGGAGCCAGCAACATTAGTAGTAGCAGCAGTAGCGGGGCAGTTGGCCTAATTCCGAAGGCTGCTAGTCGCAACAGCGACGGCGACGATGGCGGCAGGAACCATGGCACATCAAGCAATCCTGAGTCTGAAAACGAGGATGAGTTTTTTGACGTCCCAGATGCACCTGAGAAGAAGGCGAAGAAAAAAATCAAAAAGAAGAAAAAGAAGCCCACAGATGCACTTGGCGTCCCCAAGGAAGCGGAGAACGAGAAGGCTTCTGAGCCTACAGAAGGGGGGTTCCTCGGGAACATAGCTTACGGTGTCTCGTACTTGTTTGGAGGTCTGAGGGCAAGCCCGAGTTGAGATATTCCCTGTTCTCTCTTTGTCGTTTGTATTGGATTAGATTAGGTTAGTGTTTTTCCCCAATTGCAAAGAAACAACACCAAATAGCATAAAGCTGCATTTATGAATCCCCCAGAACAAGTCTGACTGGACTGAGTGCCCTTTTTCGTTTTGCGCAATGCAATGTTTATCTTTTCTCTCATGAACCCTGCCAGGTCAATTCTCGGAAGGAGGCATAAGTTTCGAGTACGTCCGCGATCTCCACTCCGACCTATCCTCTTCTATGGCACGCCATTCCTTGAAGCTTAAAGTTGACCGGTAGTCCTTTGTACTTTACACTTTAGAGCCTTTAAAGTCCTATCCCATGTCATCTCAGGGCACCCATTCGGCCTTGAGTGTGCTACCCAACCAGTAAGCAACTGCCGCGGCACCCGAGTCATAGGCATCCGAGCAACGTGGCCAGCCCACCGAAGAATCCGATTGTGATGGTAGCTATCAAGGTCCATGACATCGAGCCTTTGAAAAAGAGTGGCTGAACTAATGTGATGATGAAAGGCATGACGAAGGCTGACACGGCACGTGCTACGAACACAACACTCATGAAAGCTACGGAGTCGGTTGAATAAGAGTTCTCGTAAGCACTAAACCCCACACACATAATGCAAAGTAGACAGAACAAGAGCTCTGTAAACTTCTCCTTTGAGGTGATTAGAAACGTGTTTCTTTCGAAGCTCATTACTCAAAGGCTCAAAGCGCCAAAGGCTGCCGAGGCCTTGGAGATCCTATAGTCGACGTCAGAACCCGATGTGGGCGAATAGTGGGTAATTGAACCCAGATACCTGGAAATTTCGGTAAAACTGATTGAGCCAGTATCATCACGTTTGTTGTAGTTGTAGAAAAACCTCTCCCGACGTTCCGACGTGCCCGAACCGAAAGTGGCCGATTCTGGCATAATTCCTTTTAGGGAGCTACTTTTGACATTTTCTTTGTAGTCTCAACTCCATATTACTCCCTCGCATTAAGCCATTCAATCAATGGCTCTATCCCAATGCTAAAAGCGCATTACGGCCATCACCCATGGAAATCAAACAAAAAAGCACTACAGAAGCTCACAGCTTACAGCACACAGTGCTACAGCAACTAGCTAGATACTTTAGTTACATCAAATGCGTCAAGCTAGAAGCATACGCTCAAACTTCGTCCTCATGCAAGAGCATGTTTGGAATGCCATCTTTCACTGCAAAAGGCCGGCCTGTTTCCGGGCAGAGCAGCTTGCCGTCTTGTAAGTGTAAGTCCAATAGGGCGTGGTGCACTTTGCGCAAGAACCCTTCGTCTGCTTTCATCGCTTCGTCCACGTCTTCTGACGCTGGAAGGTCAGTGAAGCCCATGGCGGCAGCGCCTTCGACCAAAGCACCATACTCGATCTTGCCCAGCATGTTGGTAATGAACTGGATGCGAAAACCAAAAGAAAAACTGGATAAGGAGGTGTTTACCTTTAAAGAATAATGGAATTGCTATATCTTGCACCACCACTGAAGGTCTATAAGCCTTCTGGGAAGTGCAGTGTTCGCAAATATCCAAGCTAGATTCTTTGCCATTATTACCTCGGCATCAAATTCGCTCTCCTTTACTTCTACTCGCTCTGCTTCGATTTTTAGAGGGAAGCCATTTGTCACTCCTTTTATGTTGCAGCACATCATATTATGAGTTATGAGGCGCATAGTTCTTGAACTCGCCGCAGAGTGTAGACGTGTTGAATCTTAGATCGGAGCCGAGTGGATGAGGCTTTGATATTCGGTAACTTTCAGTCTAGCTCTCGATTGCAGATGGCTAGCTACTGCATGCAGCTCACTCGCTTTTTTAGGCGCGAGGAGGTCATCTTCACAAAAAAGCGATTAAACCAAAAGTAGCCGTTGGATTATGAGATCATCCACCAAGGGAGAGTATTTTTTTCCCGTCCTCCATGCATGATAGTGCTCCTCCGCTGCTGTTGTAGAGAAGACCATGCCTAGCCTCAGCGGCGCGCTCTCGCCCACGCCGAGGAAAATGAATCGGGCTGCTCACTTTAGTCCTCGCCCAATGGTAGGATTTTTCATTCTTAACAAAACTGGTTTGAAGCTTCTGTTGCAGAACGAGAGTGGCTTACTACCTGTTGCTACGTAGATTGCTTGATCTGAGTTCTGGATATTGCACCGTCAACCCGTTCCTCTAATCTATTTCGCAGCGTGGTGGACCAAACTCAAAAACGTTTGACTCTGTCAGTGCTTCCACCGAAGTGCTTCTGCAAGAACGTGCTGCGAACTTGTGGGCTAGCCCTGACCAGATCGGGGCATCGGCAGAAGGAAAGTTCCCAACTCCATGTACCGCCAAGAAACTGAAAGTCCATCGTCCATCGGTTGACGAGTGGATCCGTTTGCAAGCGTGCAGTGATGCTGCTACTCACGAAAAGCTCATGAGTACAGCAGGTCTGCCCTTTGCTGACCGCCGGCAAGCGTGGTTAGCGTGGTCAGGAGCTTACGCAGCTCGAAAAAGTCACGCAACTGATCATTACGCAAGCCTTCAAGCACGCTGGGCTTCCTACCAAGCTCTCAATCAAGGCGGTAACAACAAGATTAGTCAAACAGTGCCCTCGCCGGTTGCACTTGCCGCAACGGGAGAGTTGCCGCTTGATTTTGCGCGGTCGCTGGAAACGATCGGGAGGGACTTGACACGCACTTGCCAAGAGCACGAATACTTTAGCGACGGCGACGGGCTGGAGGCAAGAATACTCTAAAATATCTGCATATATAGCATATGATTGCAAAAATTGTTGCAATATGCAATTACTCATTGACATTAGCCCCAAATGCTCTCACAGGTGCTCGAGCGCGTCCTCGCCTGTTCCTTGCTTCACTCGCCTACACTGGGTTACACGCAAGGAATGAACTACCTGGCAGCTTTCCTACTGCTTACGCTCCAACTCGCCGATGGCGAAGGTGCCGCGGCCAGTAGTGCATCAGCAGCACCTGTTGGTGGTGGTACCTCACAACGTTCGGAAGAAAACTGTGCTCCTGCCCATCCAAACATCAACGCAGCCGATGCAGCTACTAACGGCTATAACAAGCCACCGGTGCAGCAGACTCCTAACACAGAGAACGGAAGCTGTTTCCATCTCGGCGCAGGTCATGTCACAGCTCAGTCTGTAGAAGCAGACGCATTTTGGCTCTTGAACAGTTTGCTGTCGCGGTTCGAAGGCTACTTCCGGGACGGGTTCCCAACTTTGCTCCGGGACACCGAACTGCTCGGTGCCCTCCTCAAGGATGAGTGTGGGATTCGCGGGAAACATTCTTCGTCGTCATCGTCGTTGCAGCCATCTTTACTGGCGACTCATTTGGAAGACTGCGGGTTTGACTTGCTGATGTACACCCCCAAGTGGCTGATTTGCCTGTTTTTGAACACCTTGCCGGGCCACGTAGCAGTGCGGATATGGGACTTGGCGCTGTGGCACGGTGGAGCTACGCCCTCATGGGCATCTTCACTGCCAACTGCGGCGCGCGAAGAAGGTGCTGGAACAGGCACTGAAGTCAACCACGAAGAAACATGTATACCTAATGCTGCCGAGAAGGAAACCTGGGCAGTGAACTTGGACGGTGGGCACGGCGTGCTCCTGTGGGCCGGTTTGGGGATTCTGCGAGGGCTCGCACCGGGGCTCCAGCAATGCCACGATTTCGAGAGCGTGGACACATGCCTGAAACAAGGGCTCGACGAAAAAGTGCGCTCGTTTGGGTGGCTGCAGCGGCACTGTGGCTCAAGCATCCTGCAAGTAGTTGCTGATGTGAGGTCGCAGTGCGCCCACCATCGTGCCACGGGCAATTTCAAGGTGGCACCACCGGTGACAGCCATAGCAGCTACAGCAGCCACAGTAGTAGTGCTAGGGCCTAAGAGCCTTCAAGACACGTCGTTTCGCGCCCGCGCTGCGGCCAGTGGCAATAGCGACAGCTCTCATGAAAAACAGGAAGCGTGGTATTTGCAGTGTGCTTCAGAGCGCGCGCTCGTGATTGGCTTAGCAGCGGCCAAGTCGACAGCAGGCGAACTCCGGCTCGCCGACGAACAGAGTTTACAAGAGAAGAATAAGAGTGGTAGTATGAGCACCACAGACGGCAGCGTAGGAGAAAATGCTAGTCAGCTTGCTTCTGTGAAAAGCTTGGTGAATGACCTTGGTCTCGGAGAAGATCCTCTGCCAGATGCCTTGCGACTGTTGCTCGCAGCACACCCACTACCCGACACCATCTCCGTCACTGTCGGTGCGGGCAGTGGCAAGTGTGGGAGCAGTAGCAGCGTCCAGAGTAGTAGCAGCGATGCTAGCGTGCTTCGGCCAGCGGGCACTGACGAGGGTGCTGCTGCTCTAGCCTTACTTCGCACCTTTGCTCTGGCTTACGCAAGCCAACAAGAAAAGCGAGCTTCGCGTGATTCCAGTGGCGCAACTAAGAAGCAGGTAATTATTTCAAGCAGTTAATGATTGCATGTCAGCGGAAACTATTGTATCTTTTGCTTGCACTTTCAAGAAGGTATCTTTTATTCTCGCTCGCCGCATTCCTCTATCTCTAATCATGCGCGCAATACATTCGCTATGCAGGCACCGGCTGCTAGCCCATTGAGTGCTGAAGCTATATTTTTGGTGTCCGTGGCCTCCATCTTGGCGAGTGCTCATTTCCATCGTCAAAGGCAAACCAATTTCTTCGCAGCTGCGCAACCATCCCTTTCCGCTGACGCGTTTGTGCGTGCCATCAACAATTCCCTTGATAGTTCATCCAACAGTGGCAAAAGCAGCGCAGCACCCAAGTCCTTGTTGCTGATGGCCTACAAAAACGCATTGGATCACCCTTTAGTAGGGGAAAAACATGTTCCAGGCCAAAGCCAAAGCGCGGCATCTGTGTCCGAAGTCTTCAGTGCGGCCACCTTCAATGCCCCAAGAGACTTTGGATCTGCGATGAGCCGCCTCTCCACGTTCTTTCCGGCCTCCGCCACGAAAGCTCCGGCCACTCCTGCAGCTGCTGCCACTACTGGTTCGTCCTTCCGGGCGCTCTTTACAGGCACGCCACGCCGCAAATTGGACCCCAGCGCACAAGCCGGCGCGGCAGGTGCTTCAATGCCTCTGCCCACGCCCGCGCATGACGACCAGGGGAGTTGGTGGTCGGCATCGCGTCAAGCACATGCGTCGCTAAATCACGCTTTGGCATCACCATCGCCTCGCCTCCTTTCGCCTCTGAAGTCGCCGCCGCCCGCGAAACACTCCCAACAAAGCCAACCACGCAGCACTGCACGCAAGGACCAAGTGTCCCTTTGCCAGGGCAACCAAAACACTGCTGATGCATTGGCCGAAATGGTGGGGGCACCTCCTGCTTCCGTGCACAAAGGCAACAAGCGCCTCTTTTCGAACTCCGAGGAGAAAACTGCCGCTGCTGTTGCTACTGGGGTCAGCAACAAGAGGTCAACGGAATTTAAAGGTGCTTCTGCAACACCGCTGCATGATCAACATCACCACTTGTTGCAGTCGCCTGAAGGTGTGGGTACTATGGAATGCCCAACGCCGCGGAGTGACCTTTTTGCTCGCAGTGACGGCCGTGCCCGGAAGCCGCTTTTCTCGCCGGAGGCCATTGAATTGAAACCCCTGGCGCCGCCTTAAATAGAGAAAGATCAATTGCTTGCGCTCGGTGACCTCGTTATTGTATCGTTCATTTGAATTAGTACTAATCCTGGTTTCCCCTGTGTATAAAAAGCATATGGCTACTGAGGTCATTGGTTGCGTGGGTGCTCGCTTCTACTTCCACTTTTGTCTATTTCTCTGTTTGTCGTGTAAACTTCGAATGCCCTCTGTAGACTTCCTGATCGGCTTGTCCCTTGATTAGACGAACATCTCGTGACATCTCGCAATGGCAATCGGCGATAAGAATTCGAGTCACCAGGCCTAAATGAATAAATTCTAGCCTGGGTTAGGGTTAGATATTCCGCGGAAATCGCGCGGAAAAAGAAGATCTGTAGCCTTCTTTACGCTCCAGGCGTAAATCAAGCGTACATATGAAACATAACCCGTAACCCTGATTCTGGGAATAGTTGAATGGTGATAAAAATCCATTTGCGCTTGCCCTTACTCGCGGTTGTCGTGTGATTCATAATACTTATTATGTTAATATACGTATATGGATTATATGGCCCTCGTTACGACTTCGACTTCAAATCTCAAAGCAAGGGGGTTACTCGAATTAACTAAAAGCAAACAGAAAAAGGGCGCATCCGGCTTCCTTTCTTCTTCTAGTTACCTTCGTCATTTGTCCATGCGGCTGTCTCTCGTCTCTCTGGCGTCGCTCTTTCATCGGCGTGTGTGGCATCAAGAAAAAGTACGTGATTCAAGGAGGAAACAGGCACGAACCCATTTCAAGCTCATGCCTCCTTTCTTTCTTTCTTTCTATTTCACAGCAGGCACATGACTCTCAGCGGCCACTTTACCACAGGCTGGTCTTCTGGAGCGCGTGGCCCTTGGAGATGGGCGGAGCCGCGGCCTTGGTAGGGCCGGCCGACCGGGCACCCATGGAGGACGCCAGCTTGGGGGCCGCTGCCGCCACCGACTTGGCCTTCTTGGTGGAGTCGTCTTCGAGCTTGCCCACGGTTTGAATGGCCTTCTCGTCGCACTCTATGCCTTGGGCCTTGAGGCTCGCCGCAATGGCCGCCGGGTCCGACAGGTCCAAGCCCAGGTCGTTGTTGATGCACTCCACGGTTTGGCGGCCGTCGGGGTGGGTCACCAGCACCCGCTTGTTGGCGGTGTTCGCGCACCAGCCTTCGCCGCCGGGAATGTGCCACGCATTGCGGATCATGAGCTCGAAGTAGTCGTCCAAATCCACGGAGGCGGAAATGTTGGAGTAGTACTTGCAGAACTCGTCCGGGTAGACCTTGCCGTCCTTCTCGCCTTGGTCGAAGGTGTCCAAGAATTCCTTGAGCACTTGCTTCTCGGTCTTTTTGCCAGCAATCACCTCCGGGTTGGTCTTGGCGTTGTACATGGACGCAATGTCGTCCAAGTCCACGAAGCCGCCCTTGTCCTTGTCCAAAATGTCAAAGGCCAGGAGCACCAGCTGGGCGCGGCGAGTGTTGAGCTCCCCGCGGATGCCTCCCAAAAACTCGTCGTAGGTAATCGTTCCCGAGGCATCTTCGTCGAAGAACTTGAAAATTTCCAAGTTTTCCTCTGGGGTGAAGCCCATTTGGCACTCCTTCATGCACTTGTTGAACTCATCCTTGTCGAGGGTCCCCGACCCGTCGTCGTCCACGATGCGGAACTTGCGGGCCAGGCCGTTGATGCCGTCGGCGCCGCGGCGCTTGAAGTTCATTTTCAGC
>Ga0307931_1000754_pt1 | contig 21162 bp, 18 predicted proteins | sample OrgLakmetageno47_FD_201816 | JGI IMG/M metagenome (GOLD analysis project Ga0307931, IMG submission 201816) | Saline water microbial communities from Organic Lake, Antarctica - #47 | ecosystem: Environmental > Aquatic > Non-marine Saline and Alkaline > Saline | place: Antarctica: Organic Lake...
CACGAAGGGAACACGGGAACATCGGAACATGCCAAATGCAACATGCCAAATGCAACTACAGAACAAAAATGACTTTCTTCAGATGGGTTCATGACGAGCAAAGAAGTTGTTCATGACATCATCATCGTTCATCAAATTCATCGTCATCGTTTGTCGATTTCACGAGAGCAGAAGACACGAGACACGAGTAGTCTACAAAACCACAACGCGGCATAACGAAGGCAGCATTGAAAACCGATCATTTGATAGTCATAGTATAGCTAGAGATTACCTAAGCGTTCTACTTCAAGTATAGCGTGCGTATTCACTGCTTTGCATGCGCATCGCCTCAACGACCGCACTGTACTCGTGGGCCTCCCGCTATCCATATCAGATACCCAAGACTAAATTTCATTCCTTTGTGACCATGAGCTCTCAAGCTCGCACCATGGATTCTCTCAGTAGCCCATCTGAGGAAGACCCAAATCGAAAGCTTGCACCGAGCTGCGAACGAAACAAAGGGCCAATTCTTGACGCCCTTAAAGCTATTCTGCCTTCTGGGGAAATCAAACTTCTTGAGATTGCCTCGGGAACAGGTGAGACCCCGCGCAGTACGAAATGCCTTGGCGAGTGCAACATTCACCACAACTTTATTTCTCTTGCAGGTCAGCACTGCAGCTTTTTCGCAGCAGGCTGCCCTACGGTGGAGTTCCAGCCGACTGAGCTTGAGGATGATAGCTTCCTCTCCATTTCGTCATGGTGCGAGGGTTTGCCGAATGTGAAGCCCCCAATCCTTTTGGACGCTGCTTCGGAAGCCTCTTGGGCCGCCGTACCCGGAGGACCCTACGATGTAATCTATGCAGCTAACATAGCGCACATTTCGCCGTATTCGGCGACCCAGGGGCTGTTTGCTGGAGCTTCGAAAACTTTGCGTGCAGGTGGGGGTATGCTTTGCATTTACGGTCCCTTCACGACGGAAGGGGGCAAACACAGCTCCGAAGGGAACATCAAATTCGACCAGAGTTTACGTGAGAAGAATGTAGAGTGGGGCTATCGCGATATCGACACTGACCTTGTCCCTTTGGGTGCCTCATGCAACCTCGAATTGCGTCAAAGGATCGAAATGCCGGCGAATAATTGGTTGCTTATCTTCTCGGCGTAAGGTCTTCGCTCTACACGGTTCGATATTATTGATGTAGAGGTGCTGACCTCGGTATATTAGGCTCCTTGGCGTAGAGCCGACTTAACTGGGGAATGCATAGGTAGCTTGAAGGACTCTAGCTCGTGAATTGCCACCTGGACAAGGACCTCAGGCATACTCGCGGCCAAGCATTTAGCCCATGCGAAATATTCCGTTATTATAGGGCTAGATTTGAAGATGTTAAACCACTTGCTGTTCACCCCATTCACGAAGCACTTCAGTTTCTCGAAATAAAAATATTGGCTACTAAGCTCTTATTGTACTTATTATTTATTATGTCTATTATAAATCATAAACTTATAATAGATAACAGATATAACAGGAGAAAAATTGGCCTTCTGGAGCGAATTCACTAGCGCATTTGCAGCTCAAGTGCATTCTATATGTGCCTCTGTGACTGCTGTGTGCTTGTCTTTCTTTGTTTTTGGGAGAGTATTAACTAGACTAGACTAAAAAGACAAGAGAACAGAGGTATAAAGACCTGACAGAAAAGGGGCTTAAGCCTCATCTTAAGCGGCACCTCACTGAGAATCAAGTGTGGTCTCATATTCCCTAAGATTAAGGAAGTTTAGCCAGCAGCGCACGAGCTTGGAGTGCAGTTGCCCGAACTCGCCCTGCTTGGCGCACTTTGCCTGCGGAGGCCGCGTCAAGTCCTTGGTCTTGGCCCTTGAACTCGCTTCCCGCCTCACCCGCGGGATCAAATAATTCCTTTTGAACCAACTTTTCCGCCTCCTCAGTCAAATACGCTGCCCCATCTTCAGCGAATCGCACGAAACTTCGCGCCCCTTGGCGGCTCACCAACACCGACTCCAAGTATTTCAAACGTGCGTCATCCTCTGCGATGGCGGAGGCTTGCGCAAGGATTTTCAGCATTTGAGTTCTGCCTGCTCCCAAACCTTCAATGGTAGGTGCCGTGGAGGCGCTTCTATCTTCGGTCTCGCTACCAGGTGGATTCTTTTCAGGCTCCACTGTAAGCTGCATCTCTACTGCGACACGCCGTCTCACGATCTCGAGGACACTCAAAAGGGGCGACCGCGCTCCAGCACGACCGCTAGCCAACGTCATCGAGTCAGTGGTTGCAACTCCATCCGTTTGCTTGCCACTCGGGTCCACACTGGAAGCTGAGTCTTCTGTGAGCGGTCCCCCAAGTGGGGGTGGAGGTAAGCCACACTTGCGGGCTTCGGCCTCGACGAGGGAGGTCAAGTACGCCAACAAATCGTTGTCCAAAGTGCCATCATCTGCGAGTTGCTGCATGCACGCATCCAAGCTACTGAGGGGACCCGCTGGCGAATCGACCGCAGCATTAAGAATGGTGCGAACAGTGTCTTTAGACGCTCGCTTTCGTTCATGGGATGCGAAGGCGCTCAAGAGCGCGTGCGCCATCTCCACTCGCCGTGCCATCTTGACCGCCATCGGACCTTCCTCAAATGTTTCGGACACATACGCGCGGCGAGTTGCGAGCGCTGCATCATACGTGCTTCGCCGGAGGAGTAAAGGTTTAGCAGCTGCAATTTGCTTGGGCAGAGGTGATCCCTCTTTCTCCACGACACTCTCCACGAGCTCGAAAATACGCACTACTTCGGCCACTCCAGAGTGCGAACTATCGGCAGCCGACGGAACTGTTTGAATGTCAGTTGCAGCGGGTCCTATGGAAGATGCAGCGAGCTCCTCCGCATCGATCTGATTTTTCAAGTCAGCTGCGGCTGAGGCGGGAGCAGTCGTCGTTGCGCTACGCGAAGCCTTCGTTGGAGTCTCGTTGCTAAGACCTAGCCTTTGCTCTAGTTCCGCCTTGCGCCCACTCACAAGCAAACCCTTCGCCCGACACTGATCTCGCAATTCTTTGACTGTCGCAGAGCGCATGACGATTTTTCTCCGGGTGAGTGCACTCTGGGAAACATGCCAACCAAGAGATGAAGCACTCCAAGCCGCGACATCGACTCGCTGCTGGACAAGTCCAGCGAAAATAGCAAAGCAGATCCTAGACATCATCCTTGACATACTCTACACAGCCACTATCTATACTCTTGCAGATCCTCGTGTATAATGTCTTTAGTGCCCTCGCATGGCGGAAAGGTAACGCTGCTGGTTGAGGTGTTGATCTCCAGCTTGAGCAGCTTGTTAGCTTGTAATTGTTGGTGGTTGAATTTTGAAATTTGAAATCAATCCAAAGAAAGGGTCCATTTTTATCGCCCCCCCCCCTGTATCCCGGCTGGATGCGTAATACTAGACTAGCTAGTCTAGTGCAATTTTTTCGTAATGCGTGATGATGTGATTGATGATGCTGTGATATTTTTGTTGATGGCATTGCAATCATCTCATGTTGTTGTCTCGGCGGGTATCAAGTATCAAGCGTCGAAGACACGCTATCGCCACATCTAGCCAGAGCTAGGATTGACATCCAATCGACGAGCTTTGAAAAGCCTTGCTGCCATTTTAAGAGTGCTCAGGACGAGATGTCAAAAGTAGCGAATGGGCAGAGCTTATATTCTGGGGCTGTGCTTGCTCCGATGGTGCGATGTGGGACACTCCCACTTCGAGTTTTAGCGCTCCGAATGGGTGCTAATGCAGTTTGGGGTGAAGAAATCATCGACAAGAAACTGGCATTGTGTCAACGGGTAGTAAATGATGAGCTCTCGACTGTAGATTTTGTGGCGCCGGATGGCTCGATTGTGTTTCGAACGTGCCCAGCCATTGAGAAGGGGCGCCTCGTCTGCCAGTTGGGCACCGCCGACGGCGAGTCTGCTCTCGCTGCTGCTCGTGTGGTAGAAAACGATGTGGACGGTATGAATATGTATGATGATTTCGGGTGACCTTAATATTGTAGGGTTGCGTGCGGAGATATCCAATTCAATTGTGTTGATTTCTGTTTTGTTATTTTTGTAGGAATCGATGTCAACATGGGCTGTCCAATCAAATTTAGCACACAAGGCGGCATGGGAGCTGCTTTGCTTGCTGACTCCGAAAGAGCTGTTAGTATTGTGCGCACACTTGCGGCGTCGTGCAAAGTGCCTATAAGCGCCAAGATTCGCATGCTCAAGACCATGGAAGAGACCATTGCCTTCGCTCGAGGCCTAGTCCAAGCAGGCGCTTCGTGCATTACCCTCCACATGCGGCATCCCTTTGAAAAAGACCGCGATCCAGCCCATTGGGACATTATGCCCGCATTTGCTGAAGCTCTTAAGCCTACTCCAGTGCTTGCAAATGGCGATATGTACCGTTGGGCAGACATCGATGCGCTCCTGCGGAACTCGGGCTGCGCAGGTGTGATGCTAGCACGGCCAGCACTTTTAAACACTTCGATGTTTCGACGCTCAACCGACCCACAAACGGGCACTTTAATTGGAGCGCCTTTAATGTTATTAGAAGAAGTTTTGAATGAGTACATTGAGGAATCCATCCGCTGGGATCTGAATTACCAAAACTGCAAGTACACCATCATGGAAATGCTGAACAACCGCCGGCACCAAAAGCGCTTTTGTAGTCAGAAAGCTGATCTTGGCCCCGCGCGGTCGATGCAAGAAGTTGGCAAAGGAAAATCTTTGAGGGACTTGGCCACTATCTTTGGCTTTGATGACGCAGCATACGCTTCCATTGTGGCGCGCCGCGCCAGCGAGAGCCCAGAAACATGGGCAGCGAGGCACGACAATGCCGATGATGCTCCCGACGCGAGTAGAAAGAACTGCGCTGTCCCAACAAGTAATGGAGACGATGTAAGTGGAGCTGATAGACACGAAAACACTTGCATCGACGAGCCATTACAAAAACGCGCCAAGGGAGTAGTTAGCGCGGTGGCCAACTGACGGATCAGAAACGAACTCCTAAACTTCCCTAGTTTGCCCGCCTTTCTTTTGAAACCTGGTGCCTGGTGCTCTCCACGGAACCAAGGCCAAACAGAGAGGCCGCGCATGGGAATTACTTAAAACAGTAGAAAAGGTCCCCAGTGCCCTTCTAATTTCGCATGAGTATTGACTAAGATTTACCATGCTAAGATACTTAGTACTTAGCACGGAGTATGAATTCCAGCTTGCTGGTGTATGGTAGGGACTTCATCCGGTTGATTCTGGATTCTGGTTGACTTCGAATTCCAAAACCGATGCCAGTTATAAGAAAAAAGTTAAAGAAGTATTTTGTATTCCTTACCGCATTTACAGTGCCCCCGACCCATTACCATTTTAGTTAGTGCTATGTGTGAATGATAGTGTGGTGGTTGCTAGAAGTTCTAGAGTGCTGCGTGTACGCAAGTACGTATGCGGCGTATTAATTCGGAGTTACGTCGCATAGAGGTGGCAGAAGGCCTTGGTGCTTTGATGTTTTTTAGTGCATACATCTAACACCCCTGGCTTTATTGGACTTCGCTTTTACGAGGCACTTGCGTACTCCCAGCTGAGCAGCACAATGCTATGGTTATGCGAATCGATGACTGCCACTCCATCGGTAACAAGAGCACTGCCACTGGGGTGATCCATTGTGCCGGGTAACTTCCTCGGAAGACCCCCATAACTGCTCAACTGAGTGAGTAAAACCTTGACATTGACCGCGCGCTGAGGTTGTTCAGGTGCTTCTTCGAACGGCTCGTCAGCATTAACCTCTTCCTCCTCGCACTTCACATGGTAAGTGTGCGCGGCATGCGAAGTTTGACCTTGGTCTAGCACCGTCACGAGGCAGCTCCAAGGTTGCTGAACCACGTCATCGCCAGCGTCAGCACCGAAAGAAAGCGCCAAGGGCTCGACTCGAATGGCATGGGGGCAAACAAGGGGTGTGCAGCGAGACGGATGCGCCATAGGCACCTCCTGGTCACCTAAACTCGCTACTTCAACGAATTCCTCGAGCTCTATGAGAAATTGAAAAATCACGCAGCGTGCATTGTCAGTGTCGGCCACATACACCAATCCGGCAGGATCTGTACTGACACCTTTGGGGCCCGCGAGAATGCCTTCGCTGGTTGCAGTGACCCAAGAGCACGGCTGGCCGACTTCGCTCAACCGAAGCACTGCGACACGGCTGTTCCCGCTGTCGGCCACGAAGAGACAATTCAAGAGCGTGCTAGCCGCCAAACCACGCGGATACGCAAAGGACCCGGCCATCGACCCAACGGGACCACCAAAGAAGGACACTTGCCATAATTTTTTCATAGCTGTTTTCTCACTTCCAGAGGGCTTGAGGGGATCAAGAGTGCTCCAGCTCAACTCGTAGACACCGTGTGCTGCACCCCCAAAGCCGGACACACTCACAAATATTCTTTCCTCCAGCAAGGCAAGTCCGTAGGGCTCCTGGTTGTCTGAAAAATCGAAATTTTCGAGCGTTTCCGAGGATCCCGAGTGAATGTCCACTTGAAGGACCTGCAAACGATTGTTCCATGTATCCGCGACGAGTAAAGGGCCATCAGGAAGGGCTAACACATCCGACGGGTAACGAAATTCACCGAGCTTTTCGCCAAAAGCTCCTAGGCGACAGGATTCTTTGAAGTGAAGGTTGGTTTCTGGAAGGGCATCAACTGATTGCCCCCCAGCCGGAGTCGAAGGATCTGATTTACCAGGCATGATCTAACGCAGCTACCAATTTACACTTACAGAGCTAGCTAGCGTAGACTCATAGATTCGGGGCGCCAAGGTATGCCAGATAGAAAGGTATGTATATTTGAAGCGCTAGCAGCAAGTCGTAAAGCGCGAAGCGTGTCTTATTCTTCTTCGTAGTGCTAGCGCCAGCTTTGTAAGTAGTAAGTTAGGTCGAGTCACTCACTCCTCACTACACGCTGTACCATTTTTGCATTTTTGCTTTTGCCTTTTCGTCGCATCCTTTTGCATGTGTGTAGTTTCAAGGTGTATATATTAGTAAACCCATTATCGTTCTGTGATTGGTTCCGATACGATAACAGATAACATGGAGGTTACTGCGCCGAAAGATCACCTCTCGCGGTGCCCAGACTTGGCGGACGCCTTGAAGCGCTATCGAGCGCATTTGGTATGATATTTATCTTAAATGTGACCACTACCTGGTTCTATGATTGGTTTTCTCACCTTTTCTCTTAATCTAGGATGATTGCTCTCACAAGCTGGGAGGAGAACACCCAGACACCATCACCGCCGTAAATACGCTTGCGCTCCTCCTCTTTCGGTCGCGTCAACTCGAGGAGTCTGAAAACCTGTAAGTTAGTGCTCTACTTCTTTAACTGGCCGAATTGGCTGGGCGTTTAACTAGGATGTATCCCGACCTAGGTACCGGCGCGCGTTGCTGGCAAACACACGGCGGCTCGGAGAAGACCATCAAGAGACATTGGCATCGCTCAACAACTTAGCGGTAGAGTATAGTTTGTGGCCGCTAGGAGGAGGCAAATGAATGAAGTGAGGATGCTGTATGAAACCTAAGTAGATTTGCATTTCTTTACAGGAGGGAGAGGTATCGATACGTAAGCCTATGCTTTTGGTGTTCAGGTTTGCCTCAAGAAACAAAACAAACTCGACGAGGCCGAGAAGCTCTACCGGCGCGCGCTGGCAGGGCAAGAGCGACGGCTAGGGCCTCAGCACCCGGATACGCTGGAGTCAGTGTCAAATTTAGCGGTATTGCTGAAGAAGTGTAAAAAGAAGAAAGAGGCGGAGCGTTTCTTTCGTCGGGCCATGCTTGGGCGCGACATTCAACTCGGCGGCAACCACCCTGTAAGCTTCATAGATGGCTGCAAAGTTCGAGGTCCCATTCCTCTTCGATGATGAGCATTCTCAAAAGATGGGCGTGAGCTTCTTGTTTTACCTCTTCTTTTTTCTGTCGAATCAGGACACGCTTGCGTCTATGAGCAGCTTAGCGCTCTTCTTGTCGGAGCAAAAGGGTCGCTTAGGAGAGGCCGAGTCATTGCACCGCCGCGTCTGCGCTCGCTGGGCCAAAAGGTGGGAACTTGAGTATACAAAAAGTAGGAGGCAATTGGATGATGTAGACGCTGCGCATGGGGAATTCGATTTCTTCCAATGCCTCAAATTATTTAACTGAGAGCTTCCCTTCGTGTGTGTGTATTAGCCGCGGAATCGAGCATCCGGGAAGCTTAGGTGCCATGACACAGCTCGCGCAGTTTTTGGACGTCAAGCGAGCCAAATCGGACCCAGAGTGCGCTGAGGAAGCAGGAAAATTGTATAAAACTTGCTACGAAGGCCGACGCGAGAAGCTGGGTGTGGACCATCCTTCGACACACTTTTCCCTCTATCTTCTCAATCGATTCAACGCCAAGACCGATGCTTTTGGCGACGCCAGTCTTACGGCCACCTTTGGGTTTTGAAGGCATGCAACATAACCGAACATTTGTTTTGCGTCGCCAAAGCTGAGGACTGGAGACAACTTCCGATGGAGGGAAACGCGCGAGAGTTCGAGAGCACTATTACATCCAGGAATCAGCTGTACATAGGAGACTGCCCTCGTGTAAGCTCACCGTTCAACTGCTTACTGCAACTCCGGGTTCCCATGAGGTCTTGTCTTGCAATTGAATACTGCGCCTGATGGCAATGCACAAATGCACTGACCAGGCCAACCACTTACCATTAGAAAACAAGATCAAATTTTTGGTAATTTGGGAACGGCTGTATCGAATATTTTGAATTTGGAACGACAGGATCCAATTCAATTACAATTTCGGAACGACAGGACTAAATATTTTACATTTGGAACGACAGGATCAAATTTTTGGTAATTTGGGAACGAATGGATCGAATATTTTGCCTATTTGGAACGACAGGACCAAATTTTACCATAAATTTATCTAAAGATCTGAAATCGATAATCGAAATAAAAAAATGAAAATGATGCAACGGCAACAAGGACCATGGAGATGAGGAAATTTAGAATGCGAAGTCTTGCATCTATAAGACTCTTGCGAATTGGGAGTTCTAAATGTGAATACGGGATTTAAGGAGCGATCAGGTTGTAAAAATACGATAGTTAAGGACGAAGAAGCTGAACTATGCATAATCATTTATTCATGTCTAAGTGGCCTTTTAAGGCGCAGCATCAGGCTGCGGCCCCCAAGGCGATGTTGGCCCAACCGTGGTGGCCGCTGGCCCTCCCGTGGTGGACGCTGGCCCTCCCGTGCCGGGTCGGTCGGGGCAACAGTTCTTGGTGTGGCCCGGCTGGTAGCACACTTGGCAGGTGAAGATGCGCTTGTTGCCCTGCTTCTCCATGAAGCCCTGCTTTCATTTCGTGCTTTTAGGGCGCCCCTTCGGGCGCTTGAGGCCGGGGGGCAGGCAGATCGACGTGTTAATGAGGTTCGCGTGCCTTTCGATTTGCGCATCAGATGGCAGCGGGAACTCCGTGCCTTCGTACTGTTCTTTTCAGTGCACCGTCTTCAACTCCGGGCATATAATGCCCATCATCATCATGCTCACGTTAGCCGCCATCGCAACTGCATGCGCGCGCAAAGGCGGGATCGAATATTTTCAATTTTGGAACGAAAGGATCAGAATTAATTTCGATTTTGGAACGACGGGATCAAGAATTTTTATTTTGGAACGGCAGTCTCAGATTTAATTTCGATTTCGGAACGGCAGGATCAAATTCTACCCATAAATTTACGAATACGAGATATGAGCACAAACCCCGGACCCCGCGTGAACCACTCCCTCTGCGATGCAATGGCACCAAATCCAGTAGAGAGCCTTAAAAGCAATGAAATTCCTCGGAATCTTTCCGCTGCTGGCTTCTTTAACTTCATGTTCGACTCGTTTGCTGGTCAACAGCCCCTTGGCCTTCTGGTCTAAGCGTCTCAGCGTCAGCGCCGGTGTGGTTTTCACTAGCCCCGCTATTGCCCCTTTGCCACTTCAGGACAAAACGAACGTAGAAAAAGAAAAGATTCTGATCAGTGCAGCAAAGGTGCAATGGTTTGCAGCACCAGTGCTGTTAGGAGGGTTTTGCTCGGTGCATTGTCAGGGACACTGAAGTCTTGGAGTGTGCTAAAAGGGTCAGCGTCCTCTCGAAAGGCTGATGCGTTACTCTTCGACCGTCCACAGCAACGACAACGTCACCAATAGCAAGCCCTTCCGGCAGTGGAGTTTCTTCGCCACTGCTACTGACAACACATATGCATTCGCTCGTGGCCGAATCGAAGAGACCAATCAGAGCAAAGCCTAAGTGACCATCCCGCCGCTTCACCACACAATCAAAAGTCAACTTCGAAGGACTGCCCGCACACAATACGGCGTTAGCGCTGCGCTGTCTTTCAAATTCTACGATAAGACGGTCGCTCAAGATATTGATTCGCGGTTCCCAGGTCGCGTCGGCCTCTGTAAATCCTTCCCACTTGACCAAGAATTCCTCTTTGGGTTTGCTCCGACGGCCGATTATCTTTTCGGCAACGAACACGTTCGGCTCGGGAGGACGGTCCGGCGGAGGGAATCCAGGCAAATAATAGTGGTGGGGATCGCTATCGTCTTCAATATTGAATTTGTGCGCGACTTGTCGAGCAGCATCTTCTGGCACGAAAACAACAGTTCCCGGCGATAGTGTTGAGCTACTGCCTAATCCACGCAGACGAGGCTTGTTAAAGTGAAGCAATTCGAGGGGGTCAATGCCAAAAGCGCTCGCAATATCTTTAGGTGCCTCGTTATCTGTAGTCAAAACATAAAGGCGCTGGTCGCTGCTACATAAGAGGAGGCGTCGGTCGTCACTCGACTTTGCGGTTTCATTCGTCCGCGGCCGTTTAAGATTTTGGCGGCTGAGGCCATCGCAATCGGGGCAAAACCACGAAGCAGACTGATCGAGCACCCCCATGGCTGCAGACGGGTCGAACTTCATCGCGCAACGCACGTGCCATGCAGCTGGGCAGTTGTCACAGAGTATCAATTGACCAATAAGCCCGCAATGACGGCATGCATCTTCATTGCCATCCGAGCCCACGCCAGAGGTATCCACGGGCGAATCCATGATAGTCGAGTTATAGATAATGTCTTCAAGCTAGTTCCCTCAATTCATAAGAGTGGCGCGAGTTCATTCATAGGTCGCTTCGAAGATAGAAAGGTTAAAGGCGTTTACTTCACGGTGGTGTGGGTCCGAAAATTCGAATAATATGATCGTCATATCGTCATCGTCGGATCTTTCTGATCTTCTGAACCAACTAACTTAATAACCGACTGATGATGATGAGCTGGAGATGGGTTTCAGTTTCACCTGCTTGGTTTCACCATCTTGGTCTTGGTTTCACCTTCTTGGTTTCATCAACCGCGCATAGTACACAATACTGAACAGGCCATTTGAAAAGCTCGCTAGAGCTAGAGTCTAACATTCGCGTGGTTCTTACAGATTGATTTAGCCGAAGGTACATTATTTATCTCTTCGGTAGTCCAGTGAATTTAATACCGCTGTGCCTTTCTAGCTAGATTCCGCTGCCCACTGCCAAGTCTAGTACGTGTTGAGGTGTTGACCTTGCAAATAATTAGTCCTTCATAAGCAGTCTTGACAAAAAGGTTCCAATTTTCAAGTTAGTTTATCTGCCACAGACAAGAAGATCAGAAGCGTTCTTCCTAGCCACGCATTGAACTAGCTCGACAGTGCTCTATCGCACACTATTCATCAGATGGACGACGTACCTCCTCATCTCCGCGTGCAAGCTGAGGCGTATGCCTTCCGTGCCCTAGTTGCCCATTTTCAGGCCCACCCTGAGTTGCAGAACATGGACGCCATGACCTCCACGGGATTTTGCCGGAACTGCTTGTCCAAGTGGCTTCTCTCGGGTTTTCGTGAAATGGCCCCGTTGCCATTGGCGAAGCCCCTTACATACGACGATACGAGTCATTACGTGTATGGAATGCCTGCGAAATCTTGGAAGGAAAAGTATCAATCCAAAGCTACGCCAGATCAACTGGCGCGTTACGAAGCTTCTAAAGCTCACCACGCCCAGCATACGGCTGAAGCCATGGCTGAGGTTAGCACCCTGGCCAAGGATGACGCTCCGCCTGACAAACCAAACGCCGACGTCCAACTCGACCCTTGTTGCCCTGACCCAACAGAAGCAGTGCCAAATAAATTGACTGCTCATTCAATTTCTCCGCCGCCAGCGATCACTCTCTCAGTAGGCGTTCTCACCGTTAGCGACCGGGCCTCAGCTGGCGTGTACGAGGATTTATCAGGCCCAATGGTGGAGCAATGCTTGAAAGATTGGGCTCGAGTTTCACCCCAAGTTACTGTCAAGGTTACCCAGCGCGAGGTGTGCCTTCCATTCGCACATTTGTTCATTTGATCTTCGCGTGCTTGAGATGTCCATTTTTACGGTTAGCCCTATGTGCTCTGCAGGTGACGCCTGATGACCACGACAAAATCACAGGGCATCTTCGATCTTGGGCATCCACTGCAGACACGTCTTGCAATCTGATTATCACAACAGGCGGCACTGGCTTTGGCCCACGCGATGTCACTCCGGAAGCTACGATGAGTGTGCTTCAAAAGCACTTGCCAGCCTTATCACAAGCCATTTTAACTGCCACTTCTACTGAAGAACCACTCAGCTTCCTCTCTCGTGGAACTGCTGGAGTAATCGGAGATCGTACGGTTGTCTTGAACGTGCCAGGAGCCCCACGGGCAGTATCGCAGCATCTCAGGGTTGGTTTACCAATGCTGGCGCACACAGTGGCTTCACTATCAGGTGCTCAAGGGAAGGATTCTACTTGAGGTACAACCATCCGCTCTACTTAGTAGTTCGTTGGAATTTGGCGGGAACAGGTGCATTGCAATAAGCGGAAATTATTTGCGTTATCGATACAAATCAAATCGGGATATCTCGGCAGCCAAATGCCGTTTTCGCGAGGTCTATTCCTTGCGATGGTTCACGCGACCTGCGTGAATGAAGCAAACAGCCAAAGACCTTTCTTTCTCTCTTTCTCTCTTGAATTGGCACAGAAACTTTCTTTTGCATTTGCGCTTTTTGCTCTTCTCCATCTGAGCTCAGCGGCCGATGCCCGTTGCCTAAATGCCGTGCGTGTTGCTAGTTTATTCTCGTTATTTGCCGATTGCCCGAGTCACTGAAACCGCACGAGTTAGGCGCCATCTAGATCATGACTATACATACGAATAGGTAACATGAAATTTAAAACGCAATATGCATATGCAAGTGGCCCAGCTAGTGGTGGTGGCATAGAACCATAGAAGATAAAACAAAGACATAAAACGCAAATCAAATTTTGCTGTATTTTCGATCCTATATCCCTGGCTAATTCTAAGCGCTAAGCGCTGGAATGAGCCGCTTTGTTAATGATAATGAATTCGAATCCTCTGGTTAGATCCGAGGTCGTTGGTAATTATAGACATAAATTAGTATGCATGCCGTGCAGGCAGACTTCATTTTCTATCTTTACTCTCAAGCGGAATTGCTGAGTGTTAAACTCCAAACACAAGCAGTTGATCAACAACTAATGCCCTTGTGCACCAAACGGGGTTGATTTGTTTGCTCATTGCTCATTGAACATTGAAAAGAATGACAGACTTCAAAGAGCTGCGCACGCTCTAAAGTTTAACCGAGCTTAACTTCGAGTCCTTTTGCTAACACGCTCTTAAGTTTAGGCGCAGGAGGAACTTTTCCAGTGCATGCCCTTACGCCCTTGCCGCCAACATTCACTGAGCAGGTGCCGCAGTCACCCTAAAGAAGAAAAAGAAGAAAGAGGAAGATCATCAATGCCAATACCAAGGCGCCTTTGTGATCAAAATGAGGTTCCATTACCTTTTTGCAGTTTGTTGGCACCTTCATGCCCAACTTAGTGCACGCGGCCATCATGCTAGAGCCGGCTGCTACCTCAACGCGCTTGCCTTTGTGGGTCAGTGGTACCATGTTGAATGTGACGATTTTCTCTCTCGTAGAATGCACAGATAAAATTGATGGAGCAAAGAATGCGTTGGCGCTAGCCAGAAGAGCAAAGAAGACGAAGAGTGACCGTGCCATCGTGTTTAGACTATTAGTTCTAAGTAGGTCTATTCAACAGGAGTTGTTTGTTCCTGGTGCTATGCTGCTGATGGTGTGACACAGAAGAACGTCAAACGTCAAGCAAACGCTATGCTTACGTACTCGCTTTTCATCACACTGCTTGAAAAGCTTTGTGTGGTATTTTCTAATATATATATCCGTGCCTTGTTTTTTTAGTTGATGTTCGAGATGATGTTGACTTTTTACCTTTTGTTGATGCTCAACAGCTCAACAGCTTGATGGTCGATCGCCTACTATCAGTATCGTAGCACATCCACATGAGCTCTGTAGTTTACTAGCTACAGTAGATCAACTGAAGCTCAAAGGCCCTCGAGGTTAATCGGTTTGTTGTGTTCAAAGTGTGACTTGTTCTGACCGTCACCGAAAGAGAGGTTGCCACTTATTCTCTTCTCGAGTCTCATAGCCCTGCTGCCTGAAGTAGAATATAGCTAAGGAGGATGCTGCATCGATCATTGATCTTGATATCCCTATTAGTAGTGGGTTGTCAAGCATGGTCGCCAAAGACACAGCTTGGGCATCGCAGTCTTCACACTACTAAATTATTTCGTCTCGGGGCCGATCCTAAAGCTGTTCCGCTTGCGACCAAATCTCAAGCGAAGGGCAAAGGCTTTGGTGTTGTGATAGCTGGGGCGCCAGCGTCAGGCAAGGGTACGCAATGTGCACGCATCGTGAAAGACTTTGGAGTTGTGCATTTGTCGACCGGCGACTTACTGCGTGCTGCAGTGAAAGCTGAGACACCTCTTGGTCTCGAAGCAAAAGACTACATGGACAGTGGGAAGCTGGTGCCTGATCAGTTGGTGATTGACCTAGTAGCCGAGAAGCTTAAGAGCCCTAAATGCGTTGCTCAAGGCTGGCTTTTAGACGGATTCCCACGTACGGCAGCACAAGCAGAGGCACTGGCTGCGAGTGGTGCCACGGTAGACTGCTTCGTTTTGCTTGATGTTCCTGATGACGCTCTGATTGACCGGGTGGTTGGTCGACGATTGGACCCTGAAACGGGTGCCATCTACCACGCGACTTCCGATCCACCACCCGCGGAGGTCGCGGCGCGATGCATTCAGCGGTCTGATGATACCGAAGAAAAAGCGCGCGTGCGCTTGGAGCAATTTCACGCCAATGTGGCATCAATCAGCGATTTCTACAGCGGCGTGAAGACCGAAATTGACGGAACCCAACCTAAGGACTCGGTTTATAAGGCGGTCCGCAAGAGTTTAATCAACGCTCAAGATCGCCGCGACGGCATCGTGGCACGACCGACGGAAGTGATTGAAGGCATGAAAATGGGCACCTCCGGGCTGCGCAAGAAAGTGCCCGTGTTCTCAGGCAATGGCGGGCAATACCTCAAGAACTTCGTGCAGGCCATCTTCAACGCAATTCCGCCTGCTCAGCGCGTTGGGGGCACCTTGGTGATCGGCGGCGACGGACGCTACTTCAACCGTGAAGCCACGCAGACCATCGTTCGCATCGCTGCTGCCAATGGCGTGTCCAACATTTGGGTCGGGCAAGGGGGCCTCTTGTCGACTCCGGCGGTGTCGGCGGTGGTGCGCGAGCGCGAGGCAGGGAAGGCGTTTGGGGCCATCGTTCTCACTGCAAGCCATAACCCAGGCGGGCCCGATGGCGACTTCGGCATCAAGTACAACACCATGGACGGGGCTCCCGCCAAAGAATCGGTCACTGACGCCATCTACGCAGCTACCCTGCTCCTGAAGGAGGTGCGCATGGTTGAGGACGGGCCTCCAGTGGATGTCGACACCATTGGCGCAATCTCAGTGGTGGGCCGCACCGCGGTGACCGTGATTGATTCGGTTGACGACTACGCAGACATCCTCCGAAGCTGCTTCAACTTCCCTCGCTTGAAAGAGTTCCTGGCGCGCGAAGACTTCTCCATGGTGTTTGATGGGATGCACGGCGCCGGTGGCCCCGCTGCCAAGCGCATCCTCGTGGACGAGCTGGGTGCTCCCGAGGCGGCGCTCCTGAACTGCGACCCGCTGGAAGACTTCGGTGGCGGTCACCCGGATCCGAACTTGATTTATGCCGGCGACCTCGTGGCACGCCTAGGGCTCGACTCCTCGGGAAACCCAACCAAAGCCGCGGAGAAGGCCCCCGATTTCGGTGCAGCTGCTGACGGGGATGCCGACCGCAACATGATCCTCGGGAAAGGGTTCTTCGTGACGCCGTCGGATTCGGTGGCTGTGATCGCAGCCAACGCCGAGGCGGCCATTCCTCAGTTCAGGGAAGGCGTGGAGGGCCTCGCTCGGTCGATGCCGACGTCGCGTGCCTTGGATGCGGTGGCCGACGCCCTGGACCTTGCGTGCTTTGAGACCCCCACGGGCTGGAAGTACTTCGGCAACCTGATGGACATGGACAACGGCGACTACACGCCTTTCATTTGCGGCGAAGAGTCCTTCGGGACCGGCGCGTCTCATTTACGGGAAAAGGACGGTCTCTGGGCTGTGCTCGCGTGGCTGAGCGTGCTTGCCCACGCCAACCCAGACCCGAACTCCCCCCTGGTGGGCGTGCGCGAGATCGTGGAGAACCACTGGGCCAAGTTTGGGCGCCACTTCTATTCCCGCTACGATTACGAAGGCGTGGACTCAGAGGTTGCAGAACAAGTGATGGAGCACCTCCGCTCTCACTTCAAGGCACTTGCGACCAACGGTACGCTAGGAACACACAACAAGTCCACCCTCAAGTTTCCTTCCTCATGTTTTCGGTTACTGTTCACACACTTACCTCTCGCTCGTTCTTTTCTTTCGCGGCCAAGATGGGTTATTGTAAGCTCTTTGTATGTTTTGCGCGTTTGCTTGTACACTACAGGTGGTTTGACCTTTGGCGGGCTCAAATGCATCAACGTGGAGGAGTTCGCGTACATTGATCCGAAGGACGACTCTCTCGCCACGGGGCAAGGCATCATCGTGTCCTTCATGGGTGGCGAGCGCGCCGTCTTCCGCCTCTCGGGGACCGGCTCTGAAGGCGCCACCATCCGCGTGTACCTCGAGAAGTACGAAGAGCGGCGGCAGAAGCTGGGGATGGCCACCAGTGACGCGCTCGCCGAGGTGGCCAAGGCAGCTATGGAAGCCTCGGATCTCGCTGCCATCACCGGAAGACAGGCGCCCACCGTCATCACTTAATTGGCTTAGCTGCTGCTATCATGTGCTTCTTTACAGATTTTCCCCGGGGTGGCGCTATGTGTTTTGTGCTATGATAGCCACACGGGCGCGATAGGCCGATTGATTATTAATTATACCTCTAATACCGGGGATCCAGGAACTCGGATCAACTACTTTTACTACAACTACAACGACATTAACATAAGCATGGACTGGTGTTAGAACCGATTTATTTCTGATCTTTGACCTTTGAAGCACATGAGCAAAATTCTGAGCGCTTACTGCTGCTCTAAACTTCATACGTCCCTCATTGCTCATTGAATTCAGCTTTCGTTAAAATCTTTAATGAGCTAAGAATTAAGAACAAGAACCGGGGAAGAATCCTTTAGAAGCCACATTACTCCAAGGTGTTGGGTGCTTGAGTGGAGGCCTCTACAGTTCAAAGGGAGAGAGGGAGAAAGGGGGGAGCTACATGGTTTACAACGGCAAGCCACGAGCCACAAGCCAGGAACGCTGGAGCCAGATCTTCGCTCCTTCGGTTCGCCGGCACTCCCCAATCCCAATTCTTGCAAAGGAATATGGCGATTTTCTCCGGCAAACTGCTGCTGCCAAGCCAATGTCATTTGTTAATGCTCTTCGAATAGGGCCCTAGTGCCTGAGGTCGCATGCTTCAATCGAGAACCGAAAAGAGAGCACACCTACGAGGAAGTCGGATGAGCCCATCAGATGAGCCAGCTGCTGTGCAAGAAAGTGGACTGGAGACTCCAACAGTCCACGCCTCTAAATAAAAGGGCAAGCTGAAATTTCCGATTTCCAATGGTGCATCCGATCAAACCCAGCACTTATTTTCTCAAGCGACTGTCTATGCAGCATAGTAAAAATGCGCATCCATAAAGGCCGCCCCTATTTATGAGCATCAGGTGACCGCGAGCAACAACACATTCAAGGGGGCGAAGACCGTCAGCACACGCCCATTGGGGATATACACAAAAATCGACAGGGCGAGACAAATGGTACATTTTTATTGCGAAGGCCAATAGAGTGTGTGCGGTGAGCAGTCGCCAAGACTGGAACAAACATATTCTCACATGAGGAAAGCACGTTTCCGTGTTGCAAAGATCAACGCACATTAAGTTAATTACCATTTTTCAGAGAACCGAATTATCCGAATCCTTCGCCTCGGCCATCTTGTTCAGTGTGTCCACTCGCTGCTTCAAAAGTGTCTCTTCTGGCGAGTGATGTCGGCAGCCTCCTTGGCATTGGCATGTGCCTCCGTACTGCAGTGGCACGTTATTTGGCTCAATGAGCTCAAAGAGAGCCTCTTGGTAGTTGGCCCGATAGATGGAGATGCGCTCGCGAACATTGCGATCAAGCATGGGGGCCACAATGTTCCAAACCATGGAGAAAGACGCAGGCACGTTAATCACCAAGATTTTATCCAGCCTTTCGGGATAGTGTTTGCCCATAACGCCAATTTTGTTGAAGTACGCGCTTACGTCACCGCCCACGTCACTCATTCCGAGGCTCGCCACGTCCATCACTTTAATCATTTGCCCAGTTGGGGTTGCTACGCTCCCTTCGTCGTCATAGTCTTTCAACACTTCTCGGTACCTGAAACAAATATCACACAGTGGTTATCTCACGGAAACGAACAAAAGGAGCACAGGAGCCTCAACTACAAAAGAAGGCGTCGTGAGTGCAATCTCGTCGCGCACTCACATGAACTCATTGATGAACATCATGTGCTCAATGACGTCATCCAAACTCCAGCCTTTGTCTTTCAGGCTTCGGAAGCACGCCTGAGGCGCGTTGAGCACCTCATAGTACACAATGCGCCCGTTTCGGTCGCGCTTGTGGAAGTAATGCTGGATGTCTTGCTTGATGTCCGAGTAACTCGGTCTCGGCCGGTGCGTCAAGAGCTGCTCTGGCGTTACTTCTTTTCGCCAAATTTTGGTCTTGGCCCACCACTGCAGCGCTAGTTCACTGTCGCCTCGTACCATGCGCAAAAATCGCTCCGGGCATGAAGGGGGCTTTGTTTCAACGTTCCGTTTGTCGGTGGAGGAGTCATCCCACGAGAAGGACACTAGAGTCACTGTGTAGCGGTACACCAGTTCCCTCCAATCCTTTCCTCGTGTGGCTGCCACAGCCGCTGCCAGCAGGAACAAAACGCCTGCACCCGTGGTCATGATGTTTTCGACGGCAGCACTGACACCAGGCCGCCCGCAGCGTGAGCTAGATAAAGTCAAGAGTGCGAGCGCAATGGCGCCAAAGATGTAAGCAGGGTGTAGTGGCATGCCAAAAAGGGTCGAAAGGAATGAGACCGCGAAAGGGTACGCTGACAAGAAGTCAACGCTAGGATGGAGCCAGCTCCACATCGAGAGCACATGTGCCACGCCCAACGGAACAATGGTGTCGGTCTGCACCCGGAGCTCGAGTGCGAGGCGTCGCGCCGAGTTTGAGGTCCCGACGTCTCTACTTGCGCGCACCCAAACATTTGAACCATTCACAGCAGCTTTTCTTATTTCAGGTCCACTGAGATGCACGCAGCCCGCGTTGAGTTGAACAAGTACCGCTGAGTTGTGGCGAGCTGTCATGAGCGGAAGCCGAAACGGCGCTCGGAAGCCAACGTTCCGTGAAACACATGCTTCCATAGGCCCGAAGGATGAGTTATCGCGTACGCTCACCATGAGCACCTGCGGCTCTCGAGCTGAAAGGTCCAGCTGTCTCACTGCGTCGAGCAACTCGTTTTTCGTGCGCATGATGGCCTCCAACCAGGCGCAAGCGTCGGCCTCGTTGGCCGCCTGAAGCGTCACAGTGGTTCCGCTCGTATCCCCCACGGCGAAGAGCGATTTATCGCTAGTACTGGGGCGCATGGAAATAACGTCGCTGAGGTGGATAGTGTTCAAAAGCTTACCCGATCCTTCCTCGTTGCACCCGAAAAAGGAAAGCGCGAGGTGAGAGAGGCGCACTAAGAAAATTCCTTGCTTATCGCCACGCGCAAGCCTCCCACTTTTCACCACTCCATGCGACGCCTGGCGCTCCGAGTGAAGATCCTCAAAGCATGCATCGCACACTCGCACGGGCTACGAGGAGCACAACACCAGGAAATCGCAATAAAATAATATCGCACAATTGTTGTTGCAGGTTAGATAGAGGATGCTGGAGAGCGCACCTGCCGAAATCCCAAGTGTGGAAGAGCCATGCTGTTTCGTGAATGGGAGCCGCACGCTGCGTTTCCGCAATTTCGGCAGTGGTGCCGTGTCTTTGAGAAGGTAAACTCAGCATTGCAAATGTTGCACTCTGCTTGGTATCCAAACTCCGGAGGTTTGAAGGTGCTGTAGATGAGGTAAGAAGGTGCGATTAGCGATCCACCTACCAAAGGTAGATTAAAGTATTTTCGTGCACGCTAACAGCCACGATATTCGCATGCGCGTACGATTACCTAAGACTTAGATTTCCGTGAGATAAGGCATTCTGGCCAGCTTTGAGAGTCCCAGATCTAGCTTCCTCGTGCTCAGTCTCGAAATGATTAGCTAAGTCGGGGCCGTCTTGGCCCACCCACATGCAGACCGGGCATATGAAGCCTTCATTCTTGGCGGCTCCAGACATTTTGTCGACTGGGCACCCAGTGCTGCTATGATACTTATACTAAAATACTTCAAACGTCTTGGTCCACCAGCACCATTTTTCGACAATTTCACAACCAATCCTAAACTTACAGGAGTGCGATGGCTCACAGAGACCCAATTCTGGGGACATATCCGTTGGGCATCGTAATTCAATTGTCCCTCTGTACAGTGATGCATCCGGTTCGAAATGGCCAGGAATTTTCTTTGGCTAGCAGCCACCAGCTTTGGCAGCGCCTTGTTCTCCTTCTTGCTGAATGGGACGGCAGCTGACACTCCCAAGATGTCAATCAGTGAAGCTGCTAA
>Ga0307931_1000755_pt1 | contig 21155 bp, 25 predicted proteins | sample OrgLakmetageno47_FD_201816 | JGI IMG/M metagenome (GOLD analysis project Ga0307931, IMG submission 201816) | Saline water microbial communities from Organic Lake, Antarctica - #47 | ecosystem: Environmental > Aquatic > Non-marine Saline and Alkaline > Saline | place: Antarctica: Organic Lake...
GGCCCCTGCGCCCTTTCTGCGGGCACGCACTTGTGCGCCATCTACAACGACAATTTCTTGTCCAGCATTGGTAAGCAATAGATACTATACTTGTGTTGATGGTGGAGTGATTTAGTTGAGGACTTGTTTGAACTTGCATCAGATGGGAATGATTTAGAAGTTGATGGAATTGCATAGGATATTCACGGTTTGATATGATTGTTAATTTGTATGCAAATTGTTCTCCTAGCTAGTAGGTTTGATCTCATGTTTTCCCGAATGCGTTTTTACTCCTCTTTATGTACATGTATGAATCAGACTACACCGTGGCGCTAGTGCCGTTGGAGGCAAGCGACGAGAACCAGGACGGCGCTCGGGACCGCGTGCAGCACATGGAAGAGGTGGCCACCAAACTCAAGGACAAGCAACAGAGCTTGAACAACTTGGCGGAAGCCATCGTGAACCGGCGCGAAGCCCTCGCGAAAGCCCAAGTGAGTACCTACGTAGGTTAGCACGTGTACGATGCGCAAGCGATACAAGACGAGCATTGGCAGCATTTCTATCGAAGAAATTATGGCGTATGCTCTTCTTTCCTCGCTTGATATCATTGCAACATTCCGTTTTCGTTCTTTTTTTCGACCTCAGCTTCTTCGTCCTATCAGACTGTTTACTTCTTTCTATCAGGCATTCTTCCGTGGTTCTAAATTTGCGCTCTTTTTATGTGTATACCCAATGGTTTAAACTTGGTAGGAAGCCTACAAGGCCTCGTTGGAGGAAGCGAAGAGCGAGGAGGCGGTGGTGGCGTCATTGCTGCGGACCCTCGCCGAGTGCCAGCAGGTCTCGGTAGCCATGAGCCATGCCAAGGCTACAGGGAGCCCCCTGCCGATGCCACCAACCAGGCGAAGCTCAAGTGCTGCTGCTGACGGCGGCGGCGGCGGTGGCGGAAACCTCTCAGCAGTCGAAGATGCGCTTGACCAAGACGACGACGACGCTTCAAGCCAGGCACGTTAGATATAGATCTTTCTGTCGAAAAGGAATACAACGCGTAAACCGAATTCATCATGGATGAGATGTGCTGTTACATTATATTGCTTTACTTTTCTTATTTCCAATATCACTCATCAGGCCTTTTTCCCTTTTTTTTGTGCGCTTTTCTTGGTCAGGCGTCAGGAGGGCTGCGCGGCAGCAAAATTGGTAACTTTTTCGGGCGCTTAACGAGCCGAAACAACGTGGGCGAAAACGAGAAAAGGGCCAATGTGTTGTGACTGCGAGGGCCGATGTCAGTGCTCGTGGCGTGAGCTCGCTGATAGTGCAGTTCGTCTCCTGCTCTATGACGCGGCGCGCGCAAAAGAAGGATGCTGAGATTTTCTCATTTCAGCCTCTGTTGATCAACCAGCCCGTGCAGCTACGTAGTTACGAGCTCTCTGCTAGAAGGGATCAAACGTCGAGATGAAAAGTACTGCGGATCTCCGTTTGAATTGATATCGAAGCCCTCTTAATGACATGTGGCTATCCTACTTGCTGTGCTTCTAATGGCCTGTTCGCTGTCCATTCCCTCGGTAACATATCCGCGGTAACATGGCGGTCGGTTATGCTTGTCCTTAGAATCCGGCTTAATTGCGCCTCCATGGATCATGGAAGTATCCGTGTATCCAGCTTTCATTTCGCCAACCGCCAATTTCAAAAAAAAAAAAAAGCATCAATGTGTGTATAAGTGTGTTCGAGAAGCAAGGAATGCGGAAGGCCAACTAGCAACTAAAGGCGGCTGGAGGCCTGGAGGCTACGGATAGCGGCTAGCGAGTAGCTAGCTCGGGCGTACGGGCGCACCACACCACAGCAGGAGCAGGCAGCAGGCAGCACGCCAAAAAAACAGTAGGTAATATCACATTAGTGCAACAAAGATCGCCTCTTCCTGCTGCCCCTCTTTTTGGTGAACTGTCGACTGTCGAAGTCGAAGTGCGAGGTAAAGCCAAGCATCCTACAACATCGTCGCCACTGTCGCCACCGTCTAGTAGTGCATCGGCTGCCGCGCCTTAGTAACGTTTGCAGAGCTCTCGCGCTTTGCGGAGGTCTAGATACTTGTAGACGAACATGTCGGATGATGAGAGCACTCGCGGCCCTAAGAGTCGGCGAGGGAAGACTCGACGAGGCATGAGTACATGGGTACAAGAATCTGCTTTCGCGTGCTGCTGCGTAGGGTTTTTGAATCCGCGCGGTGAAGGGAGCAAGGCTTATTACACGCTGCTCGGGCTCCCTAAGAATGCGACGCTCGCAGACGTGAAGAAGGCGTACAAGAAGTTGAGTTTGGCGCATCATCCAGACAAATTGGCGCAGCGAGGTCAAACGCTCACCGAGGAAATGCAGGAGGAATTTCGAAAGATCAAACAAGCGTACGAAGTGCTTTCAGACCCTCCGCGGCGGCGCACTTACGACCGATTTGGTGAAAACGGCCTGCTTCTTATGGAAGATGGCCCTGGAGCTTTTTTGGGATCACCTACGAAAATGCAGGAGATACTCCGGGCCGCGGATACTCGCGCGCACTGCGTAGTGCTGTCCGTGTTTTTACTGGTTTTGAGCTACATCGTGGCAGTGCCTGTGCTCTTTGGGCTGAGAGTCGATGGGCACCTCGGCAGTGCGCCTTTTGGTGAGACAGCAAAACAGAGACGAGAAGTTGCTGCGTTGACATATACCATTTAGTTAATCTCTAAAATGCACACCTGCACACCCATGAACATCTATTTGCCTTGCACACTATCAAGGGCGCCCTTGTAATGCTATTTGAATACCCACAGGTTGCTGTGCTTAGTTGCTGAATTATTCTGCCTTTGAGTGCTCAAACATTACTGGCTTTTTATCTTGCTGCAATTTGCAGCTTTGATATTTCTGCCACTCTGGCTGGTGGAAGCGCTGATGCTGGCAGCCATGACCACGTCAGTCGCGCAAGGGCCCTCGGTGCGCCCTCCAGAGCTCAAGGAAGACGAAAAATGGGAAGACGAAGACCCCCTGTATTTGCGCCAAATGTCCCTTGCCATCTTCAGCATTTACCTCCTAGCTCAGGTTGCTCCACTTCTGTCACTTGCTTTGGCGATGCCTGTATTATTTGTTGGCGTGGGTATTCGTTCTCCCAAAAGAGCTATATTTTGAGTGATTTTTAGGCGTTCTTTTATTAAAATGCACTCCTTGTTCGCCGCTCTTCTGAATGCGACGTGAATTTGAGTCTATCACACTCACTCGTTGGGTTTCTCTAAACCATTCACACACCCCTTCAGGCGGTGGTCGTGGCGAAGCTCGACAATGGCCTTGGCGATGCTCCCTGGCTCGTTGTGCTCGTTCCGTACTACTTCTACGAAGGCGCCTTGGTGATGAATTGTGGACTCGCATATCGAAGAGACCCTAATGAGCTTCGTAGTGTGTTGCCTCTTTGTTTTTGCCCCAATACGTTCACGCATTTCTTCTTCTTGATCCTTTTCAACTTCCTCCTCTCTGCTCTAGTTTTGTTCCTTAACAACCATGTGTGCTGTAATGGCGTTAGTGCTCATTCTTCACAAACTTTATACTCCTTTCTTTTTTGCATGCACATGTAACATGCCATTCTTTCTCAGCTCGCGTCGATGTGGCATGCCAAGAAAGAAGCCAACCGAGCTGCGGCAACCTTGCAAGAAGAAGCGGCTCAGAAAGCCAGCAAGTCAATCAAGGGCGGCGACGGCGACGACAGCGACGATGAAGAGGCCGCGTACAACCGCCCTGACGAAATGGGCTTCGAAGAGTTGATGGGCGCCGAAGAAAAGCGACAAGAAGCGGCCTCCATCGTAAGAAGAACCATCATCCTTGTGTGATTTTTTGGTGCCGATTGTTTTATAGTTTGCAGAAGGAAATAGATAAAGACTTTTTTAAAACATATGCATGATGCATAGAGGTGCTTATAATTAATTTTCATGTAACTTTTGATGGCCAAATTCTTTCTCGGTCAATATCTCTAAACCCTCCCTTTTTTTCCTCTTTCTTCTCTTTTATTTTTCAAGGTGCCCACGATGTTCTATCACGGGGTTAGGCTTTTGCAAGTGTTTCTGATCGCGCTGCAGGTGGATGGATGGCTACTGCCTCAAGACATGAACGGTGCCTGGTAATACATTCTTAATGACATTCTTTTGTGCTCTCTTCTCGCTGGGACCATGGTTGTATTTATCGTTTCACAGCTAAATAATTTCGTGTTTTATTCTCGTCCTAACGCTAATCATACTACGGCTACCAGTAGTGTTTATTACAGCTTTGTTTTAATTGTTTCCTTGCTCGTGAACCACGCTTCATTTTGGCCTCCTTCATTTTGGCCTCCTTCAAGGTGGGTGGTGCTCTTGCCGACCCTGCTGTGCGCTACGTCGCAGTTTTTCGGGTGCTACATTAGCACCAAACACGCGAAAACCGTGGCGAAAGAAGCGGCTGAATTGTCGCAGGCTCCGCTCCCAGACCCGCCTACGGTGCAGAACATGGCGGAGCGGGAATTCAACAAACACCGCGCCAATCAAAAGGCCGAATTTCACGCGTCAATGGCACAAGCAGCGCTCTGCAGTGGGCTCTGCTTAGCGCTTTATGCGATGCTTCTGGGTTTCTACCTTGCTCCTCCTGAGGTTAGCGAAAGAAATTGAATGAATTTGGGCTGTGTATATGGGAGGACAGAGAGTATAGGTGTTGTTGTATACATGAGTGATGACTGTGGCATGCTTAGAAACTTATTACGCTCGTTTTCTTGTGATGGTAGAGTGCACCGATGTCGCAATGGCCTCTGCTGCTCTCACTTCATTGTCTTCATTCACTTTTTCTTCTTGTTGTTGGACGTTTCTCCACTCCTGTTGCCACTGCCTGTCCATGTTTCCACCACAAACGCAGGACGCTTTCTCTTTCTTTTGGTTTTACTTTCCCGTTGGCGTATTGATTGGCTGCCCCCTATGCATGCTGCTGACTGGAGCGGCCTGCGAATTGGGTGGATGTATCGTTGACGAAGACGACAACGACGACGAAGACTACAAGAAGGTGTGTCATGCGCATATTTAATTTGCACCGTGCGTTTAAGCTTCAACCTCACCTTTGCTATACCTGACACGGGCCACGACGCTGATACTTTCCATACCAGGGTTAAATTTGACTCCTTCCTGCTTGTCCCGCCACTGACAACTGTTTTTCTCTGCTTCCCTGTAGGCTGCAGCTCTCGTAATAGAACCCCTCGAGAGTGCAATCAAAGAGGCCAAATCCAAAGAAGATTGCGACCTAGACGCCCCTTTCGAATTGCCTCCCAAACTCGGTGCCGACCTTCAGAGCTTGAACTTCGGCTTCGATCCTTCTCAAGGAATCAGCGTGCGCCTCGCGGAGTCGCTGCTGACGAAACTCAAGGAAGACGCGGCATCATCTGCTGCTGCAGCGGCGGCTGATGCTGGTGGTGGTGAGCACTCTGATGTCGAGGCACCTCCACCGTCCGCCTCGGATCGCCAATCGCTGTCGGCCGAAGCGCTGTCCGCCATGAGCGTAAAGGAGCTCAAAGCAATGGCTGCCTCGAAAGGGCTTAGCACTTCTGGTTGCACCGAAAAAAGTGAAATTGTTGCGCTGTTGGTGCTAGGCCAGTCGCCGTCGCCTTCTTCTTCTTCTTCACAGCCACAGGGCTCGAAAGAGGAAGTTTTCGCGACTGAGCTGGACGCCTCGCGCCTTTCTACAGGGAAGGATACGGCACCCCTCCTCGCTGTGGCTGTGACAGAGGATGCTTGGGTTGTTGAGCCTTCTGAGAGTGCACCACCTGAGCCTGAAGAGGACATTGGGGACATTGATTGATGAAGAGAATAAGGCCCTGTCGATACCGGTTTTACGAGTGGATCGGCTTTCTTTAAAACCCTTGGGTTTTGCCCTGCCCTCCATGGTTTTTATGAGCAGTCCTTGCTCTGCTGGATGATTCTGCCTCCCCATGCAACAGAGAATATTATCGGCATCGGAATATCTGGAGGATTTGTCAATACGCAGCTTTATTGCTATTTGTTGACGTCCCTTTGAAATCCGGGAGTATAGTCGTAATGCAATAATCTAATCACTAATCTACAATCCAATATAATCCAATCCACACAGGGAGGTATTTTTGAGACAGGCCCCGAGGGGCCGGAATTAGAAGACTAACAGGTAGAGAAGAAAAGCAAAGCAGCGCAAACTAGACCTAAGAAGCTAATCAGGCGCACATGCCCGAGTGGCTCCGAGTGGCCAGTGGCCAGTGGCCAGTGGCCATGGAAGTGTATTTGGGTATCATATTTATTAGAGTATTTTTGTGAGAAGCAAAGCATCATTTGGATTTTAGACCGAACCAACTGTTGAGTGTAGCCACCGGAGATGTACCGCCATGGGCGTGGGCATGTATGCCGAGCCTGTCTGAGAAGTCGTGTCTAAATACCGTACATAAATATCCATGGCTGAGCCAGCGAGGGAGGTGGCTGCTGCGCTTGATGTGGACTTCCGAAGCGCGAGCTACTCAGATGTGGTGATCACAGCACATGATGGCGAAACCCCCGTCGATTTTTACGCGCATCGTTTCATTCTAAGTCAGCGATCGCCAGTCTTTCGCGCTGCGATTGAAGCTAATCCACCCGGTATAGAGAACATCGTAGTTAGAACAGTAGCCGTTGTTTGAAGTGCCTGAGAGGATTTTGAGCCTTTGGTTGTGCTAGCCTTCCTTGCTAGGTTGTGATACGCGCACGCCCCTGCGTAAGCCATTCGAATGCATTGTTAACTTCAAATCCTTGCATGTGCAATACTAAAAATAGATTCTCCATCGATTGTCGACATGTCTGAACACTCTTCGAAAGTGGTTGCAAAGTTGTTGCGCTTTCTTTACACCGGGAAAGTGGACACAATGGAGGACATGGCCGAAGCTCGGGATTTGAATCAATTGGCAGTGGAGCATGGTCTGAACCACTTGCGAGTTGAGTGCGAAGTTGCTATTGCTCGAGGCTTCCCAGAGCCTTGCGCCAATGCTGAATGTAGCACTGCTGCTACGAGTGAAAACAGGACAGAAACAGCAGACAGCGGCGATCGTGGTTCCTTCTCCGAATCCTTCGAAGTCGTAGACGCCATTGATTCTCAGGAAATACAGGAAGCTGCGCCTCCTTCTCAAAGCCCTTCACTTCCTCCATCGAGCTCCACTGGTGGAGAGGGAGGCGAACTCCCAAGCAATGGTAGCGGCAGCGGCAGCGGCAGTGGAGTTGACGATGATGCCGAGACCTTGCGTGACGCCACCAACGCGGCTGCTCGCTTATTGGTGCGCGACGACCTCGCCAGTTACTTGGCGGCTAATCCGGGGCCCCGCGGCTCCTTCGTGGGGTGGATTGCGAGTCTGCACCCGGAAAACGTGCACTTGGACTCGCGCATGTGGATCGAGGGCAACGATTGGCTCGAAGCATGGCGCGCGGCGAAAGGAGAACACCCCAAGGGCATGCGAGCAGCGACACTTCATGGAGTGGCCACCGCAGAACAACAGAAGCTAGTCACAGATTCGACGACTACTCCCGAAGCGGAAATTTCTGAGTCCGCAGAGGTAGGTCAAACTGCGAACTTTGCGACGGAATGGCCGCCGGACCTTGAAGGAGCTTCAGCTGTTGCTGGCCTAGGCAGTAGCGAGGATGGCGCCAACGAGGAAGAGGGTAGCGACGATGAAGGCGAGGCCTTATTACTGCGATCTTCCACGCAAAGTGCCAGTGGTGCTAAAGCTAACGGTGCTGGAGACAAGGCAAAAAGCGTGCCCACCACATTAGAGTCTTTCTTTCGGGGCTGGGGCCGTAACAGCCTCAATTCAAACGACAAAGCAGCGGCTGCAGCGGCGGCGGCAGCTGCGGCTACAACTGCTGCAATGGAAGAAGAATACGGTGAGAATGACTCAACGACAGCGGTAACGAAGAAGAAGGCCCATCCTAAGGATTTGAAGAACAGTGAAGGCTCAGCAAGGGATGATGCCTCTGACTCCTCGTCGGGTGAAGAAGACGAAGACGACGACGATGGAGGCCATCTAGACCCACGAGTGGAAAAAGCCCTGTCAGCTTACACGTCAGCAGTGGCCGAACACAACGCCTTGACTGCGGCTGCACACGCGTGCAGCGATCGTGAAGCAGAAAGGAGGTAAGCGAGGGTACTTATCTAGGTGACTCTTTTTCCGCCGTAATTCTGAAGTCCTCCCAAATTGTGCTTCTACTTTCAACAGGCAAGTCGTCGAGCGTGCGGCTGAGGATTTGAAATTAGAGTTACTTCGCTTGCGGCCGGTGCTGCTGCCATTGGAGCGAGCGAAACAGCGCCTTCGACTCGTGCTCGAGGCTTTAGACCAACGGAACAATAGCAATAATGATAATGGTGGTGGTGGTGGTGGCCAGCCTGATGAAAACACCTGCGTTCAGCAGCAGCATACTGCTGGCTCTGCTAGAGAGAGTCCCGCTGTTCCATCTACCCCTCCTCCTATTCTTCCTCGTACTGAGGTGCCGCTGCCGCCGTCGCCTGCGGTTTTAGACGCGCTCAAGGTATGTGCGCGTGATTATTTTATTTCTTGTCTATTGCTTACCAAGAAAAAAATGACCTTTTTATGTGGCCGGGAAAGAGGGGATTGGAGTAGAAGGCTTTGTGTGAGCCTTTTCAAAAAAAAGTTATGAAAAGAGAAATCGTAAGAACTCACATACCTTGACTCAGAAGACATTCCGCGCATCGTCCATCGAACAGTTGGCCGAAGAAGCAGAAAGGCAAGAAGAGCTCAGCAAGGTCGCCAGATCCCAAGAACTGGATCAGTCCAATAGCAATAGGAGCAGCGACAGTAGCCATAGGAGCAGTTCAGGTTCGCGAGAGCAGCACCACGACAATGTTGAAGGCATCAGAGAAGAAGCTCCCAAGACTCCAGTGTCTGCGCGACAAGAGTCGCGATCAGATGAGCATTTAAGCGCCAAAACGGCGACTTCCTCCTCTTCTTCTTCTTCTCCATCAACTACTGCTGCGGTAGTGGACGGCGTTACTGCTCCTACGAGTAGTGGCAAGGAAAGCTCGAATTTTCCTCAAGAAGATGCGGAAGTTGAAGCGGCAATGGCGATGGAGCACGTGCGGTGCTTGACTGAATCGTTGTGCGAAGAGTCGCTGCGCCACCACGACCTGGAAGTAAGGAACTATTTTGTTCTTGTTATGATTGTTAGGATTGAGAGACCATATATAGCCCGCAATTCTTCTGTGTCGCTCCTTTTTTTTTCCGACCTTCGCTCAATAATTCTCTTCTGTCTCTGCTTTCCAAGTTTACTTCAACCTTATATCCCTCTCCCGTTTCTTTTTAATTCCTCATCGATTGCTTCCTTTTTGGATGAAACGCGACACGTCTATCTTCACAGGTCTCCCTCGACACACTGGAGCGCGAACGAGGCCGGCTCGAAGTGCAGGCCGACACCAGACGACGCGAGCTGCTGGCGTCCAAGGATTGGGTGACCACACGCTTTGCCGCCGTGGAGAGGGTATCCAAAGCACAAATGTCAACTACGACTAGTAGTGTGGCCACAACTAGTCAAGTGCCACCTATGAGTACTGGTGTAGCCACACCTGCAGCTGCTGCTCTTGCGAACCACTCATTGGTAGCGCCACACCTGGCTCCTTTTTCTCCGACGCCAGCTCCTCCTCTTGCTGCTGCTCTTCCTTCTCTTGCTGATCCTGCTGCCATGTTATCGACGAGTGCTGCGACTGATGCAACAGCCACGAAAGAGAATATCAATGAAGACGTGCAGCAGCCACAAGTTGTGAATTTCTCAGGGGACACAGATGAGACACTCGTCACACCTCCGCGCCCTCGCCCGCCTTCGTTTCCTTACTCCACTTACACTCCGGGCACTCCAGCACCTGAACTGCGAGTGGCGGTTGACTTGGAAGTGAGTAAGCAAGATCCAACACGAGGACGTGTTGTCTAGTATGTTCACACATACCTAATTATGCACAGAAGAGAGACAGGACGTGGTATTGCTGGCGATGGGCACAGTTTAAATACTCGAATAGCCCTCGATACTATCATCGGCTTGTCTCGTGGTAACTTCTTTTGCTCTTTCCCTTTTCATCATGGCAGGTGCGCCTCGACCTTCTAGAGGCTTCCCTCCGCCAGGAAGACCAGCGCCTTTTGTCCGTGGAACAACGCATTCATGCACTTCACTTAACAGCTACAGCTCCTCTGACTGGGTCCCCTGGCCGAGCCCGCCGCCGTCGCAGCAGCGGCAGTTCCTCGAATAGTTATGGTGGTAGTGATCTTTCACCCGCAGAGCTCAAAGCAGCAGCAGCTCAAAGAGAAGCCGCAATGGTAGTGGCGGCAGCAGAGGAGCAAGCCTGGGTGCTGGCTGAAGCAAGCCGGTTGAGTGCGTGGGAAAACATGCGATTAGCAGCGTGCTACACCCTCGGCCGAAGTGGGTACCGGCGGGATGATGCCGCGGCAGTTGATGCTCTTCTGCGAGCTGCTCAGCAATTTGTCATTGCTGCTGATGCTGCGGCTAGTACTACTGCGGCTGCCTTGAATAGTACCAACGGAGCTGGTTTTGCAGACGCTGCTAGCACTGCTGCTGGTGGCTCTGCTGCTGCTGTTGTTGGTGCTGATGCCTCTGACGCCCTCACTGCAAGTAGTGACAACAGAAGCGTGCCGCCAGCAGCGGCCAAGCACGCCATGGCGCTCCTAGGGCTGAGGGCATTGCTGGGTGTGGGGGTGCGGAGAGACGCCAGCTCTGCTTTGCAGTGGTTCGGGGCGGCTGCTTCCGGAGACGATGGCGATGCCCAGGCTATGGTACGGGTGTGGATGTATGCGAGCTCTCTTTTTTTAATGGCTTGTTTATACTTCCTACGCGCGTGTTTGTCAACGTGCACACTTCGCATTCATTCTTTTATTTTTCCCTGCTGCCAATTCATAGAAATATGTAGAGCCCCTTAATGTCTTGTCTATGCAGTAGGTGCTGGGGACGTAATTGCTCTTGAATGTATCTTGTGAAATAGTGGATATTTGATGTCAAAATCCTTGTTGTTTGAACACAGGTGCATGTGGCCACCCTTCTCGCGGAGCCAACGGCTCATAATTCAACGGACAACAAGGCGGCGGAGCCTCAGCTTCCTCTGCCGTCGTCCTCATCGCCCACCTCTTCAGAAGATCATCGCATTCGATCCATTCCGCTGCCACAGTTGCCCCAATCCACAGACAACAGCACATGTAGCAGCGCTACCGTGGGTGGACCCAGCAGCACTGCCAGAGCTGATAACTTAGTATCAATTGCTTCAACAGCCGCGGAGGGCGCTGGCGCTGTCGCTAGCTGGATGAAGGTGCAGCCAGCAACTCACCCTTGGCGGTGCGCGCGAGTCACGAGCTATTGGTTGATGGCAGCGAGCAGAGGCAGCGTGCCGGAAGCTATCTTTCGAATTGGGTTGCTCTTTGAGACTGGATCTTTAGGATTTGATGCTAAGGACTTGCAATCATTCGGTGAACTTGGTAGCAAGCACCCTATCGAAGGCAGCACCAATTTCTGCAGCAAAAGCAACGACAGCCCCAGCAGTAGCAACATCAGAAGTAGTCCTGTCAACCCATCAAGCAGCAGCAGTGCCAGTAGCCAGCAGCTTTGGAGCCTTCCTCCTGCAGTGGTGGATATGCTTCTTGCGTGCGAAGGTGATCAGTGGTTGACCACTTTACGCGAAGAGTTGTCAGACCTAGCCCCTTATGAGCGAGACGAGTGCCAAGCAGCGGCCCGCTATTCCGCTGCGGCGAAAATGGGCCATTCGCAAGCGGCACATCGGCTTGCAGTCATGTGAGTTTGGTTGGAGTGTTTGTGGGTATTCGTGCGTGTTTGTGCTGGTGGGATCAAAAGCGAAACCATTCGACACAGTACTTTCACCTCCTTGGATGACATTTAGACTGTTCGATCTCGTGTGGTGATACCTCACTAGGTACGAAACCGGGCGAGGTGGGAAATTGCCACAAGACTCTGCTCTGGCTGCGGCTTACTTTTCGATAGCAGCCTCGCACGGAGACCGAGATGCACAAAGGGCTCTTGACATGAGGTACAAAGTCAAAGCCCAGCGTTCAATTTTCGATCGCTCGCTGGGCTATAGTCATTGAAATTGTCTTGGCTTGTTGTTTTTGCTTTTTCTGCTATTAAATCATTTTTCTCTTTGCTCGTTTTCCATTATTCTCTGATTCAATCGTGCACTTCTTCTCCTCCTCTTTTCCTTAATTACTTACTTACTCTCTTCCATTGTTTAAGGTATACTGCCAGTGCCAAAATTCCTTCAGCACTCAGCCCTTCTTCATCCGCGAAAAATAGCTCATCATCGTCATCAACATCATCAGCTGCTTCTTCTCACGATGGTCGAAGCAAAAGCGAGCAGCTTCCGCTGAGCAATTGCAACGACAACAACATCGATGCGAACGTCGATCTCGACGAAAGCGATGACGCAGACGCCCTCGAAGCCAGCTGGCAGATTGCGGCCGCCATTCAACTCGCAGACGCAGCTAATCAGGCTGGTTCAGGAATCGATCACCATGACCAATCCAGCACTAGCAATAGTAGCAGCAGTGATAGCATCAAGATTGCTGGCGGTGATAGCGCAGGGTCGCAACGGACTGTCGCTGCCGCTGACCGGCCTTCCTTTGCAGCTTCGCTGCTCGCTCCGCGTGCCAAAAAGCAGGTGCCACCCGCCGCGTCCAGCACTTCTCACCCACCTGCTCCCGCCGAGTCAAGCAAAGGAAAGAGAGGCAGCGGGAGTGCGCTAGGCTGGTTCTCGGCGAAGCCGAAGTCTTGATTGTACTTCCACGTCGGGAAATTGCGCAGGCGAATTGTGAAGTATGCCTTTGGGTATGTGCAATGTATTTTTCTGTTAAATGCTTGGCTGAGCTGCGTGCCCCTGTTAATCCAATGTATGAAGTAAATCCGGCGAAAATAAACGAATACACGAGGAGGGAGCGGGATGTGCTGGCTGCGTGTGCTGCCCTTTTTATCCCACTTCACACGGACCACATCTGGCCCATGGTAGTAGGTAGCCGTTTGCTTTGTGCTTTGGTCTCTTGCCTCTGTGAGCGTGCTATTTCTGCCCTTGACTATCTTCGCACGGGGGAATGTAATCCAATCTAATCCTTTCTCTACTGGTCTACTGAAGATTGAGATAGAGGGGCAAATTCAAAGTTCAAAGGAGGCTTTCCTCTTTTCTTCACTCAACAGTTGTTTGGTGGGTAGGGTTGGGTTGGGGTTTGTGTTCCGACGGCAACACCGCACCGGCCCGTTCGGGTGATAAATCAACACGGTGCTGTCAAGCTTACCTACGATTACATTCTTGCAACTTGCAAGATGAGTAGCCGCAGCATGCAGCCTGCACAGGTCTCACTAATTGTTGGGAGCGCGGCTGCAGGCGCAGCAGTGTGCGCTCTAGTGATGACGCTCCTGTCAAAAGAGCCCGAAATTGCATCTTCGAAAACTGGCAAACGAGATCCTGAAACAGATTTCGAAAACGCCCACGGCGTCGTGTGGCGTAGCATCGGTGGGGCTATGCAAGCCTCTCAGCTCTACCTGGGCGATCGATTGAAGCTGTATTCAACTCTGAGAGATTTGTGTGCTGTGGACGGTTCTTCTGTGTCGGCTCCAGAATTAGCTCGGGCATCGAACCTAAAGGTACTCTCGTTCATATGTAAGCCCAGAAACTCCAAACATACTATTCCAGATACCAGCATTAGCTCTTATAATAGGGTTTCGATTTCGTCCAACACTGTCTAAGCGTCATTTCTTACTTTTGCGAATTTGTTTAGGTGCGGTGGCTCCGCGAATGGATGGCTCAGCAAGCCGCTATGGGTGTGCTACAACTGTTGCCAGGCGATGGCGACGGCGACGAGGACTTGCGCTACCGTTTGCCCAAAGCCATGGCAGCCGTGCTGGCGGACGAAGCATCGCCCGAGTATGACGTTGCTTTAGTCCAAATGGTGCCCTCGTTAGTCAACCGTGCAAAAACCACCCTGCCTGAGGCCTTCGCTACAGGGCTAGGGCTGCCTTACAACGACCTCGACGTTGCGTTAGCCATTGACCGAGGCCACCGCAAGCACATCCACCACTGTGTCTTACCTCGCGTGGTGCCTACTGCGCAAATGCCAGATGGTATTAGTGTGCACGCAGTGTTGTCCGCGGGTGCTCAGGTGGCCGATTTAGGGTGCGGAGGTGGAAGTTTGGTGCAGGCTTTGGCGAAAGCTTATCCAAGGTCCACGTTTCATGGCTACGAAGTGTCAGACGAAGCCCTCGAGTGCTGTGCAAACACCTTAGCGGGTGTGTCGAACGCGGTAGCCTACGATGCTCGAAAGGCTCCCCTAGGGGACGCGAGTGGGGCCTATGATGTGGTAAGAGCAACACCCTTTTGACACGCTTCTCTCAGCGGCTCTGGTTTATTTTTCCAAAACTGAGCCGTCCTATTCTGCGCAAACATGAAATGGTGGCATTGGCGGTCTAGCTACTCTTTACTTCGAACACGTTCTTGCCTGTTTCTCTCTCTCTCTTTTTGTACAGGTATTCACGCTTGACGTTCTCCACGACGCGCCTTTTCCCAGCGATCTGATTGCGCAAGTGAAGAAGAGCTTACGGCCCGGCGGCGTTTGGCTGCTGGCTGACATTGCCGGCTTGCCTGGAGTCAGAGCCAATCTGGCCGGCAATCCGGCCGCAGCCACCATGTACGCATTCTCCACCTGCCTATGCATGAGCTGCGCGCTGTCGGAACCGGGCGGCGAAGGCCTCGGCACGCTCGGCTTTTCGGTGCCGGTGGCCGAGCGCATGCTTGGCGCGCAAGGCTTCAATGACGTGAAAGTACTGATCGAGGCCGACAACACGCGCTGGTTTCAAGTTAGAGCGCTCTAATCTGGCTGTCGTCCGGAATGCCCATTCGCCAGTCCGCAAAGCGGAATTCTACTAGTCGGTTTAAATGAATCCGTAACTACCACATATGAACTACCCAACTACCCAACTTAGGAGATAAAGATAAAGGAGGCTGGAGACACACGATCAGGAATCTATTTCCCTTTATTGCCTTATTTGAACATCCAATTACAAATGACGAGACAACCATGCGCTTGGTTGAAAGTCAAGGCGAGAAATGTCTCCAGCTCCCGGCCGATTGATCTATGCGAATTGGGGATTAAGTGTCAAGTGTAAAGGTACTTGGGGACTCGAAACACAAAAAAAAAACTGAAATTATCACTCCCAAAGTTTTGGTGAGGTCGATGAAATCTCAACTTCTCGTGCTATCTGAAATCATGGTACACCCGCATTGTGTGCTGTCCAACTGCTGTGTTCCTAAAACGCGCCACCTGTGTTGCGAACACCTCGTCATCGCGTGCAACGGCATCGAAAATGTCGGTGTAAGCGCCTTCGCAAAAGCGCGGCGGCAACACTACGGGCGCTGCAAGAGCTGCCATTGCAAAGTCAGCGAGCCCTGGTGTCGCTCCACCCAGAAACGATTGGCCTGTGCCACCGAAATTTGTAAGAGGCGCCAAATGATCTCGCTCCACGGCCTCGAAAGAAGCCATCAATTGTGTGTCTGCAGCTTCAGCAGCGTTGGCGTCGTCCGTGGCAAACGTGTCAGTCATGTTAGCCGTGAGCCACGAGCCTAGGCCAAGTCGCCAAGCTGTTCCGTAGGCAACGCTACCGGCGCCGCAGCAGAGCGCCTGCCAGTGGGCCGCGTGACGAGGCGCGAGGAGCCCAACGTAAGCGAGCTGTCGAGCGAGCGGCGCGATTTCCGTGTCTAGCGCCACCTTCAGGCCGGCATCAATCTCGCTACGCCCTGAGGGCGCAAGCCCAGCCTCAGCAATCTGCCAACTGTCCGTGAGTACTTGGCCGTCAGGGAACACTAGAATTGGCACGCTTGTAGGGCGTGCCCGAGGAGGCTTAGAAGGTGAAGAAGGCGACGAAGGGGAAGGATCTTGTCGTGATACTGGCTGCACAAAGGAACTTGGCGAGAGGTGTTTCGTTGGGCCTCCGACCCGTAAAGCGATAGTAGGAAGAACGTGAGCTCCTGGAGCGTAGGCGTGTTCCACGAAAGGAATGCTGCCACCAGCGGTAAGGCACCAGCGGCTGAACTCACAGTAGTGTGAGTACGGGATAGTGAGAAGTTGCGCAGTGCCCGAGGTTGCTGCTGCTTTTATGAAATCCGGTTGCGTCAGGCGCGCAAGCGCAACAACTTTAGACATTTAAGAAGGATAAGGTTCGAGCTTTCTACTCAAGGCGAGCGAAATCTAGCTGGCTGTGTCAAGTAGTGCCCATTTTTTCATGCCCATCAGCTCACCGGCTCACCAATTCCGGGTCCCGTCGGATGATCGGATGAGCCTGTGATGATTGGCTGTAATTTTCGAGACTCATCCCCTGTAAATGAATCAAATCCTGGAACGTTTATAAAAATACGATTTCTTGTGATTCGCAAGGTCCGGTCGATTGGATTTTATGACGAATTCGGCGAGGGCTCAATGGACTCGTGCGTAAGAATGAGCTTTGCTTAACGTATTTGCCAACCTCACTGCCGTAAATTTTGTAGAGCGCTTTGGCCGAATTCATTTAAGAGTCAGTGTCGAAATGAAAGTGGGATTAAAGTATTCTATGGCTGTAGCTTTCCTAGCGAGTGATGTCAGTCGGAATCCTTCTTCGGGAAAATAACGAATGAGAAAAACCGGGGGCGCAAGACCAGCACTATTTTTAAGCAGCAGCAGTGTTTTAGGCTACCTTTATGCATAAATGGACTCTTTCTGGGGTGTTCAGGATCCTTTTGGCGTTCTTGACCTTGAGGTCGCGAACATGTCATCTACCTTGTCGCCTTACTGACCTTCTTTTCTTACATTCTGTGCCAACAGGAATAAATAGAAGGCGTAACTAGGGAGCCTCTTTCCGAGCAATTTGAAATCCCTGCAGTCTTATGTTGAAGCAGCAATAGTATGCATGGCAGAATTTTAAGAGTTTTCGAGTCCTCATAGAGATAACCCCCGTTTTCGGGTGGGGCCTCCTCCGTTGACGCTGCAGTAGGAGCGCCGTGGATAGCCGTTGCACGGCTAGTGGGCTCGCGTACATAGAAGGCGAGTAGCTCTGGAGATTGTGAAGTGAGCAGAGTTCGTACTTTGAACAGGCACAAGAAGTAGCGGTGGAGTAGGAAGTTGCGTTAGGAATATATACCTTGGCGGCGCGTTGGGCACCGGGCGAATCCCGCCGCTATTGCCGGCGGAGTCTCAAATGCTCTCGCAGAGTAGTGCATTGGCAGCGCCAGTCGCTTGTGAATCAGCAGCGTTAAGGCATGGTCAAAAGTGCACGGGCGAGGTGTCCGCCACGGTGACAACGCTGGCTGGCGGGAGGCTTCGTTCTGCTTCAGATCTCGAAGACCGGTGAGAGAAGAGGCTGTTAGGTTGTCAGTGACGCCTGTATGGGATACCTTGACCTGCCTTGCTTGTACGTTGCTGGCGCTGCTGCAACTTCTGTCAATTTATTGAGTTATGTCTGTTTGCCATTGTTTTCTAAGCAAGTCTCTTTCGGCTATGACGAAAAATTGGGCGCGCCTTGACTCGTGTTTTTGCCTGTTTCTTATCGCTTTGCTTCTTCAGGACGGGCATCGCGGTGCTCGACCCGCAGCAGCGGTCCACTCTAGGAGACTTAATCGTGGCAGGCGACGAGCGGCTTCAGGAAGCTCTCGACAGCTTTGAAGGTAAGTGAATTGCACACCACTCCTGTTTTTGTGTGTGTATCATGAGCCTAGAGCGTTAGGTATGCCCAGTGCTAGCTCAAAGTAACATGCTCGCGCCCTTGAAGATGAACTGAACACACACTACAGGCGGCGACCCAGCAGCATTAGAATCGCTCATGCGGAGTGGCCTCCTTTCGTCGAAGCGGGCTTCACTGGACTTATTAGAAGATCTGGACTTGACTTTCTTACAGCAGGCAGGCCTAGATACGGCCCTTTCCTCCAGCAACAGCAACCACACAGGTAGCAGTAGCAGCAACAGCAGCGGTGGCGGAGGTGAGAAGCCGGGCCCTAACAGCGGGATTAGCGGAGGCAGCACTGGTGGGAGCGGCGACCAAGGTGGCGGTGCGGCTACTTTTGGCAACTTAGGGCTAGTCGAGTGCGCTGTGAACTCAGCTCCTGCAGGTGCTCCTTCTTCGTCTTGCCATAACGGGCTGCGAAAAATACCGTCCGAAACGGGTTCCTTAGCCGGCTCATCCAGCTTGGGAAGCTTCAGTTTAGGTGGCTTGAGCAACCACGCCAGGCAACGAGGAGGAGGAAACGGAGGGAACAATCACCCCCTCCACCACGGCCATAGCTCCAACTCGGAGTTCAACTTAGACGACATCAATTTCGACGGAAGCGATGAAGAGTGCACGGGCCCGCGCGGCCGGTCGTGCTCCGTGTCTTCGGTGAATTCCATGGTTGGGGGCGCCATCGGAGCGTCTCCCTCTCTGCTCGGCCGCACGCCCACTGACGTATTTTCAGGCACGTTTGAAGAAGCGCACAGCCTTCGGATTCAAAGCAGCAGAAGTGGCCAGCCAGCGAACAACAGCAGCAGCAGCAGCAGCGGTGGAAAGCACGGCCTTCTGCTGAGCAGTTCCAGCAGCAGTAGCAACAGCAGCCGGTCGCGGCACACCATCACCATCCCGACTTCAAGCGCTGGCGGGGGCGGCAGCGGCAAACCTCACGCCAAGGAGCCCTCCGCACACGGGCCGCGCCGCCGGCGGTCGGCCTCGGGCCCCGGCCCTCCGAGCCGGTCCAGCACCCCGGACCTGTCCCTCGGGCAGTTTGGCGGGGCTTTCGCGGGCTTCGACGCGCTCGCCGATGCGGCAACGGTGCGGCTGGACGACGAAGAGGGGCGGATTGGCCTCATGGTGGGCTCCGACGACGACGAGCGGCCTTACGGCTACGACGACGACGACGAACACGCGCGCGCGTTTGGCTCCTCTTCGTTTCTTCACGGGGGCCAGAGCAGCGGCGACGAGCGGCCCGCTGGCTACGTGGGCGCCTATTCCCCGGAAGCCAGGCGGCAGCGGGTGCAACGTTTCTTGGAGAAGCGCCAGCGCCGGGTGTGGACCAAGAAACAGGTCAAGTACGACGTGCGCAAAAACTTTGCCGACAGTCGCATGCGCGTGAAAGGCCGGTTCGTGAAGAAGGAAGACGAAGAGCTCCTGCGCGACCTCATGAGCATGGCGTGAGCTGGAGCTCCTATCCGGCTTTTTGTCTCCATACGTGGGGTGCGGAGGGTGAGGACAGCAGTGTGGGTTCGCCGTGTTGAGAAGTCTCCTCCCTTGCGTGTTTTGTGCATACAACTCCGTGAGCCGCCTCTGGGATCTGCTGCTACAGTCGCGACTATCACAGCAAAAAAAAACACCCGAATGCAAGCGGCTACCACAGCGCGAAGGGCTTTTGGCCTTGTGTCCATTTCAGGGCGCTTTTGTTAAATATTTCCATTTAATTCCATTACCAACACCAACAACCAACTACACACGATTACAATTAGAAATCGATATCCCGAAATTCGAATTATTATAGTTTATAGGATTTCGACCTGCTATCTCAGAAGTGAAATTTAGATGCGCCTTTCTGGCCTTTCTGCTCTGCTCTGCTGCTATGCCGGGAAAACCTTTTTTCCAATTCGCATTCCGGTTTAAACTCGAGAAATATGAGTTAGTCAGTTATTAAAACCAAAAAGTTTAGAAAGTGCTCCTAGCCTGCACATGCTGTATGCTGTATGCTGTATGCTGCATGTGGCTGTGGCCGTTTTCTGCTTTTTTTGTTGGCCTGGTGCTACGATACCATTTTTGAACCATTTTTGACCATTTTGAGCTTTTAGCTGAAACGTGCAACAAGATCCAATTCTACTTTATTCGGACCACCTTATTCTTATTCGGGCTTTTGCAAAAATTATGGATAAATGCATAGAGCATAGAGCATCTCTCCATTCCCGGAATTTTCCGAATATGTTCGGGTAGGAGTTCTGTCTACCCAAACATGTTCGGGTAGCCACGCGAGTACTTCAAGCGAAAGTGCTTGCGTGCAGAATTTAGAAATTCGCTCATAGTCTCATAGCTCATAGCAAGTAGCCTAGTAGCAAAGCACTTCAATCTGCAATCCCCACTTCGAAGTCAAGAGAGAGAGAGAGAGCAATCCTTCAGCTGCTTGGGTTTACCCATGGAATACCTACGAGTTGTCTCCTGTGTGTTGAGATTTGACAGTATTTGCTCATGTCTGCTGCGTTCTTACATGAGCGTTTCTCCGACGCGGGTTGTGATTCATTAGTTGACAATGAGTAGTTACGATGACAATGAAATAGCTATCGCCAGTCTCCATGCGGAGCAACTGATGTTGCCGCTACAAAGTCTAGATTAGCGTGTGAACCTGCGCTCGCGGTGTCTTCGGCAGGTGGTGCATCTAAAAGGTCAAGTTTTGCCCAAGTAGGTGAGTCCACTGTAACATCCAGCAACCAAGCTCGGTTCGGATCGAGGTCGTCGTCAAACACTATGCTGCCGTCGGATAATTCGGCTTCATTGACAACTACTACCGTGCAAGGAAAAGGCGCCTTGTAGTCGTAACTACCTTCCACGTTGCTCCAGACCGTGTGGTAAAGTTCGTCACCGGTTGTCTGGTGATAGCCCTCCCAATGCAACGTCATCATTAAGTCTCCAAGATGAAACGCTTGGCCTACGGATGCCTTGAGAGAATAGCTCACTATATCACCAATGGCCATGGCTGCCATTTCAGATGGACCTATGCGTGCGCGAACGGCGCCTTTCTGCTCTTGCTCTGCTGCTGGAAGAATAACACGATGCGCTCCGTCTTTCGTCCAGAAAGTTGCACAACGTGCCAGAACAGCTGACCGCGAGATGTGCCGAGAAAAGTATTGCTTTGAAGCTCTAGTAAAATGCGATGCGATTGCCATATGTTATTGTTGCGTCTTCGCTAGAAGTTTAATAGATTAGCAGGCCGGAATGCGTCAGTGACATTTTTCCACACTAATCATCGAAGATGACATCATGACGATAAGTTATTACAAAAATGATAACTCAGTATTGACTTAATAAATTACATGCAAGTCAATGTTGACTTACATCGACCATGTTAAGTCAACATTGACTTCGTATGGTCGATTATGCTCAAAGCCGAGCTCGACTTTTTGATTGATGTTTATA
>Ga0307931_1000757_pt1 | contig 21138 bp, 29 predicted proteins | sample OrgLakmetageno47_FD_201816 | JGI IMG/M metagenome (GOLD analysis project Ga0307931, IMG submission 201816) | Saline water microbial communities from Organic Lake, Antarctica - #47 | ecosystem: Environmental > Aquatic > Non-marine Saline and Alkaline > Saline | place: Antarctica: Organic Lake...
CTAAAAGCTCGCGATTCGCTGTTGTTTCTGGTTTAGTATTTTACATCATCGTACCAATTTTATGCATGCTCCACATTTGCAATACTTCACGTGCCGCAAAGTACACGTTCACAAGACCAAGAAAGGCCAGGGTCGTGGCAGGCGGGCCACCACTGATCAAAACAGTGCGGTTGGCGACAACAAGGAGATAGAGCACAAGCAAGAGCGCAACGCAGGCGAGATCAAAACAGACCAAGGCAACGGCTAGAGGACGTTTCGCAAGCTTCATATCGAGCACCTGGCACGACAATTCATTCCAGAAAAAAAAGAAAACATTATCGACAAAAATCATAAATGTTTGAAGGAAAGCATGCTTAACTCATCGAAGGTAAAAAGCAAACTTGCGCTTTCAAAGACATTATAACTCACTTTTGTAACCAGCGGAACAGCGACAAGTCTCTCCTGTAGAGTCCCTGGTAATTTGAGCATAGCTGGCAAAAACTTCTGTAGTGTGTCGAAGGCACTGATCAAGGAAGCATGTGATTTCTCTGTCGATAATACAACGGGACTGCCACCTCCGCTGCTGGCCAGGCTGCCGCTATTGAGGATGCTGTAATTGCTACCGTCATCACTCATGTGAGTGCTCTGTTCACTATCAGCCGTGGTGAATTCGTTAGAATTAGTATAAGAAGCAGCAGAGCCGTTGGCAACACCCATTGGATGCTCTTGATATGCTACCGCGTTATTTAAAATAAATCGCTTGTGGTCTGCACCAGCCAATTCAGCATTTGTTGATGCCGCTTGCTCGGCTTTTGAAACCTATATCCAAGGCAGCAACGATGGATTATAGAATATAGTAGAAAGTCTCAATACAAGAAAATAAGTGAGAATTGTCTAAACTGGTCAAGGAGATAACTTACTTAGAAAGCAATGTTTAATGCTAAAACTGCAATACAAGAAAATAAGTGAGAATTATCTAAACTGGTCAAGGAGAGAACTTACTTAGAAAGCAATGTTCAATGCTAAAACTGGAAGAAATAAAATGATCTTACACCTCATGAAGATATTCCGCGATGGGGCGTTGATGCTTCTCATTGATCAGACGTCCTACGATCCACGACCCAACAGTCTCAGCTCGCAGTAGTACTTCCTGCAAAACCTGTTCAATGCCCACCATTGAGTTCAATGAGTGATCAAATTGATGGCATGACTGCAACCAAGGTAAGCAGCGAAAACTAGGACGATGATGATACCAAGAAGTGACACATGAAAAAATGACTCTCGACTTTGACTATATACCAACATCCTGGTGATCTTTCATTACACTACGAGATATTATACGGTAATCTATAGAGCACCGCCGTTTGAAGGGTCTTCGTGCGCAGAACCTCGTCATCGAGATCAATGAGGGCTTCGAGCAAGGGACACGATGTCGCACTCCCGAGAGGCTTCCACAAAATCACCTTAAATTCCAATATTAGGCGTATGTGTAAGTCATTCTTACAATCAATATTTCTTCCAGTGAGACGCGAATAATCAACAAAGGTGCCAGAGGAGTGCATCAGAGACTGGTAGCTAAGTAGAGTAATATGGTGACGATGAACTGTACTCTCCTCTTTAGTTCTTGATATACTCCTATCGTCTTTGAAATAAAAATATACTACGAGAAACATCGAGAATACCACTACTCTGATTCTTACCCTCGATATTGCAAAGGTGTCAAGTTCATTGCTACATTAAATTACAATTTATGAGCTCATACTACAGCCCTTCCTTACCGACGACTCCAGCAAGCGATTATCTTCTGACTTTGGATGAGCCTTTTTCGTATCTCCTGTTGGAGCTTTCCCTTTGAAGACTGTACGGTACGACGTGCCTGGAGAATAACGTAGATTCCCAACCTAATCGCCAAATGCACAAACAACGTGACAGTAGAAAATGAACTTATGACAACTTCGATGTAGAGTTTAGTGAACTTTAAGGGATTGATAAGGCGGGGAGGAGGCGATTAAATATCCATGATATTACTATCTGGCGTTCGAGGTTAAGATCATTATAATTATTACAATGAATCATATTTATTTACGACGTATAATATGATCAAAATAATTCCATATTCGTTTTTTTTGTAACCATAGCACTCTATCGAGCCATGTAGTTAAAACACGAGCACTAACCTGCACCCAGTCCATGATCAGTGACTCAGGTTCGTCGATTTGATTGATTTCCTTGGCTTTTGAACCACCCACCACAGTAGAACTTGGCACGACAGACCTATCTTGCCCCCTGGCACCTCGCAACACACGTCTCAAGAATCCCTCCGTTCGTGTCGCCCGGAAAGTTACCAACTACGAAGGAAGCGGGAACGCAATGGGTAAAGTTATTTCAATGAGGTCGAAGGGATCTTTCTAGAGTATTCCGACAAGAAAAGCTACCTTCTCTTGGTGATTATCAATGAGCACCGCAGCCCAAGAGTCTTCACCGGGGCAAAGAACGCGATGTGCAAGCACTTCACGGGCTTCGGATAACGTCATCAGTGCACCACTTTTGGAAAGTCGCATCACATGCCTTTTGGAGAGAAAAGTTGTTATTACGTTCGAAAGTCTCAGTTCTTCGGCAAGAATTCATAACAGAAATGGCCAATAATATAACATAGATGAAAAAGCCAAAAAATGCGCTGATTAAACCTATTAGATGACTACAACAATAAACAGCGGCTGCTAAGGCAGCCACTGAGGCTGACATCCCGAGAATCTTTGAGCTTACGCACCGTTGCGATTCACGCCATGACTTGATCGTGTTGAAGCGCTCCCACCACTGCCAGTCCCATCCGTTCGGTGCTGGAGCCCCAAACGAACAAAAATCGATGCTCCCATGTGCAATAATGGCACCCGAGCCACCACTGCTATCGCCACTGGCGGGAGCAAAGATACGCCTAGTGAAACCCCAGCCAAAGCGGCTCCGGCTGTTCGCTCTTGCCTTACCCGTATTCTTGATGTACTCGCTGATGCCATTATTTGGTATAGGGTTGAGATTAGCCCACGGTAAAGCAGCAAATACAGCATTAGACTCATTTGCTGACACCTGAGATCATCCAACAGTTATGTATTGTCAACTTGATAGCCCGATTTTCAATATTCTTTAGAAAGAAAACGAAAAGAAAGGCGCACACATAACATACGGTTAAATATTAAGAGACAATCATAATTGGGATTACCGTTTCAAAGTATTCCAGGACAGTAGCGCGCTTTCTCGGGTCGGCAAGTCGTTTAAGCACCCACGAGCCCACCTGTGTAATCCACAAAAGGGCATATTTTGAAGAGACCTCCTCAAGTTACTTAAGATGTGCTCAACTCTAAGAACAAGCTCAAGAGAAAGGTTTGCGTACTACTTAAATTCGGTACTTTAGACGAAGAACAAAACTCACTCGCCATCGCTCACACTTTATATTTATTCGTTATTTTACTCCGTTTGCAGTTCATACAAATGCATGCATGACAAATCTCGCCCGCACCGTTTTGGAGTCTGCAAGAGCAAGTCGCACAAAAGGCACGCGTAACAGACGCTGCCGGGCATAATGATCGGAAACATCCAGCAGTGCATCAATGAATCCTGGGATAGCTGCAACTCGCCGCACCTAAGTAGTAGAAGAAACATGAAGCAAACATTACATAAAATCAGACAATGTTGTAAGTACAACAGTAAGGTATTAATGCTTGGTCCCAATTTCGAAGCGGTGAAGCGAACACCACCTAACAAGCAGATTGGCTTCAATGCAAATACAGTTCAGTTTGTCACCGCTCGATACTCCAAGCCGCCGATTGGCAAGGCATCAGCGTGGCTACCCGTCCTGTGGGCTGGCAGTGGCGGCTTATAAGCTGTCGCGGCGGGGCCGAGACTGAGCAAGTCCCGCTGGCCTCCGTCGGCGCCCGCCATGCGGTAAGTGTGTGTGCCCTCACTGTTCTCCCATTGAACGCGTACGTCACCTTTCGGTAACCCTTCAGATTCTGTTTTCAGCACCTGTTAAGTATAGCATCTACAGACATGAGATTCGCGTGAGTACACATAGTCTGTACGTTCTGTTGTACTACAGAAAGTACTTTCATGAATCTTTTCTATCAAGGCTTTTTTCGCGCCTTATTCTCTCTCTCTCTACATCTTATTTTTTCATTCAGAAAAACTTTTGCTTGCCTGGCCGACGCCACCAAGGCCGCCGTCTTCGTCGCCTGACTTCCAATCCGGGCCTCTCATCACGCGGTCGCCCACGGACACAAGCGCAATGGGCCGGTCGGCTAAGGCAGCTGCATGGGCTTCAGGACTTGGAAACCGCAAATCTTTCCATTCGCACGCACAAGTGTGGCCTGAAATCGTCCAACGAATTTGAGCCGGTGGACTACTGCCAATGACTCGAAGGAAAGACACATCTTGGCCATCCTCACTGCCTTGTTTAATGTTCGATACCGGGTAGTTTGTTTTCGATACCTGATGACAGAGGCAGTAAGAGAAAGAAATGATGTAGGGTGGATTCACGTAATTTTTCTATTAAAAGCTATGATTGACCAAATTATTTGTTGACGTTTTCACGTTTGACAGAATATTCGACTGCACTCGCCTTAATGAACACTAAGGGTGTATTCGCTTTGAGGTACGAAAAAGTTTCTGAAAGTTGCGGTAACTTGAGGGCGCGTTCTTTGGCCTCCATGAGAGCTAGTTCCTCGTCCGATGGCCCTACAGCTGCCAGCAGAGTGTTTAAATCGTCGTCTTGTAAGCCATCCGCCTTTGAGGCTAGTGCAGCTGAGGTTTGAGCAAGCGCGCTCGTGCTACCATCCTAATTTTTCGCACAGGTAGTCACATATGCGGCAACCATGCGCGGAGGAACCCGTGTCGAGTCTGGAACCGCACCCATCGCAGCTATAGCTTGAGTGTGGTGTGATGAACTTTCCCAAGGGGTGTTTGCCCCTGCCACATCGAGGTGCGCTTGGTAGCGGCGGCGGTGAGTAGATGAGGTCTCGCTTGCCTCCGTCAGCGCCCATGCGGTAACTGTCCACGTGTCCATGCGCTTCCCATTTCACCTGCACGCGACCTTTCGATTCGCCTTCCGAGGCCGTCTTTAAGACCGTCCCACGTCCACCAGGTCCACCGTCTTGTCGGTCGCTGTTCCAATCTGGCCCCCGCACGACCGCATCACCCACTGCCAGTGAGGCGTTAGCGCAAACCATGTCATCGTGTCGGAAGCTCCCACAGCACGACCAGTGTGGTGCTTCAATAATGGAATCACCGTGATTACACTCCATACCTTCGAGCTCATGAGCGAGCGAGCACCATTGTCGTCGTGTGTCTGAGCGCCATTCTCCAGCGTGCCCTTTATTACATAGCATTGGTGCCATCTTCTGACTGTCGCTGCCGTTAGAGCCGGCTTTACAGAGGTGAAACATGGGAGCTCCACTTGTGCTACTCAGTGGCAAGTATAGAGGACCATGTAGAGGTAGTGTTAGAGATAGCCATGCGCTCACGTGGTCGAAGTGGCCCAATGGATGGGACGTTTCCTCAAAGAACGGATCGCCACTTCCTCTCGGAGATGACAGAATGCACCACCCCTCTAAGTCTGGATCATGCGTGACGAAATCAGCATTGCCTTGCAGCGTAGCGTAAGCTTTTGGCGCTAGTTTCAACCAGTTGTTCTCCACTTTTATGACTGGTACTACATCGTCAATAAAAGAGCCAGGCTCGACGTAACCCACTTGATCGGCATCTAAGCTCGGTGCTCGTCTTACTCGCACCCCATCCGATGGTGCATAAACTGAAAGGCGGTACCACAGGAGATTTGTTGAGCCTCCACCGCTACTAACCTTGGCTGCAGTAGACTCTTCTGTTGAGCTACCTACAACTATTTCGCCAACTACTATATCGCCAGTTTCAGGCCCACTTTGAATGCTGGGATCAACTTTGTCGTCGTAGGCAAGGCTCTTTCGGAAGGGCACGCCTGCAGGTTCGACGCACCTAAATGCAACAAGCGGATCCCGCAGGTCTTCCCACATGCACCAGAACCTGCAAGAATGAACAATCTCTCGTGTGAGCAGTGCAATATGTGATTCAGCAATTAGAATTTACTGCATGGACAATCATGTCAAACAAAGATATATACTAGTAGTATGTACTTTAAAATATCTATTCACGCACTTAAGTCCGCCTTTTATCTTGGCTTGCACAGGCAGTAGTTTATCATCCTTTGTAGCAATGAAGGTGACCAGCGCCCCGTCGATGCACTCTTCAGGATACTCGTATGATGAGCTTTTCTTGAATATGAGTTGTGCGTTGGAAGTAAGGTTGGGAAGACTTGTGACCGAAAGTTTAGAAAGAGTATTGCTCCGCCTCTGCGACGAATCAAGTGCTGTCGTAGCGAACTCTTTCGTCTTCGTGATTGCTGAAAAGAGGACAGAAAAACAAACAACGCAAGAATATCACATAACTGTATCCATTGTTAAATCAAGGCCTGGGTTATTTCCATGGTGTTAACCATGAAGACTCACCTGCAGGATTCCAATCCCTTCCAAAGACTCTGACGTCACCGCTGTCGGTGAGGCATTCCATTTTCCCGAAAGAGCCCAACAGAGCTTCTTCTCTGCTGTCAGTCCAACCGCCATGGCCCTCGGCTAGCCGTTTCGCTTCCACCACATCAATTTTGTTCACCCTCACAACTTCACCAGCAGTCAAAAGTTCTGTTGCTCGGCGAAGCGCTCCTTCTTCATAGTACCACGTTTTTTCGTTGAACGTAACCTTAAAAGGCTTCACGCTTTCATCGTCTTGTAGAAGAGTAGCCACATCGCCTGGTTTTAGAGGACTATCCGCGGCGTCGACGTAAGAAGTGTACCCTTCCGTAAGCTGAACTTGCTCACCGACGCGAAGTCGGCCTTCCACGGCTGCTGACAGCACCTCAGGAGGCACGACTGCCGAGATGGGCGCATAGAGATATTTAAACCTACTGCTTGTAAAAAAGCCTCCAGCAGAGAGCGAGTGCACCTTGTATTCAACTCCAGCCCTAAAAATCAGCCTTGGACCCGGGCAACCTTTCCACTCTGCAGAGACGTCTGAAACCTGAAACTTGACTACATCTCCTACCTTGAGGTACCCTTCTATCATGTTTGGATTCCAAAAATAGTTTCGCACTCGGACGTCGTTATCGTAATCAACGTGCGTGATACGACCGACAGAGCCAAGGCAATCTAACATTCCTGACTTCCAGCCACCATGTTGTCGTGCAAACTTTTTAGCTTCAGATATAGGTATTCTTTTAATGCGTACAATATCGTCGACGCGAAAAGGTGTTGGTGCATCATTTCCAAGGTCAAAACAAGGGCCACAAAGGTCGAAGTCGCAACCTTCGGTGCAGCGAAACCGGGTACCACTCCCTCCGCCCATTCCGCGGCAACCTCCTGGGCAAGAGCGACCGTCACAAAACCAGCCTCCAGCAGAATACGGAACAAGTCCATGACGATGCCAGGGATGTGAAGCTGCCGTTATTTTCTGAGCATCCAAAGTTGAATTCGGCCTCACAATAAGTGCAGGGCTCCAAACATGACCCAGAACTCGAATACCACCACGCGATGTAATAGCTTCAATATTCCCATACTGTCCAAGTAACTTTCTCATGGAAGACTTCCAATCTCCATACCCTTCCATAGATATCTTTGCTTCATGCTCTGACACTAATTGAATGCGTACTTTGTCGCCTTTTCTCAGACCTTTGGCGTCTTTGCCACGTTGTTGATCAGCTGCAATCAATTCGATACCACATTGCAAAGCAAAATCGGCCGCATTATGAGAGGATCTTACTCGGTCTTTCTTTGAGCTTGACCTTGTCGATGATATCACTGTCTTTACGCCTCTTTCACTGCCACCATTGCCAACTCGGTCAAATGCACCTGAATTGTCTTCAAACCAGTGCAAGAAGTCGGCATTGTACAATGGGTGACAGAAAAAACGAAACCAAAGCTCGGGGCGTGCTCGCCAAAGCCAGAGCATCGTGTTTTTCTCCCCTTTCGCCGGATCAAGACTTTGCCTGAAAGTATCAATCCGAAGAACCCGTGAAGACGTAGGTGCTGCATATACGTATCCATCATTTCCAAGGACACCACATCCGTAGGCTCCTGCTGCGAGGTGCGTCTTTTTGCCGATGCGCTTTAAACTAGAGTGCTCTACATTGTCGATCTCTTCTTCAGCATCCAATCCTTCAACTTGCTTACCCTCTTTGATGGCTTTCGTTTCCTTTTCTTTCGCTGCCTTGAGATCTTCAATTGCTTTCAAGTTTCTCTGAAGAGCCTCTTTCGGCTCAATTCGGATAACTTTACTAGCACTATGAACAAGGCCGTAAGCAGCTTCGTCAAGACCCAAAACAGTATCAATCCATTTCAACGGTCCAGGCTCCAAGTTGGGGCGAATCAAATTACTTTCGTCTTCTGATGGGTCAAAAACAAGAACTTTTTGAGCGCCTTCGCCACCAGGAGATGCAACCACGACACCGTCACATACACACGCGCCGTAGAATTTTTCTCCGCCAAGTGGCGATAGTTTAGTACCCACCTCATTGATAGATGACGGGTCGTCGGGATCGAGCTGCAACACTCTGTGCGCATTATGAGGTGTAAAATATACGAAGCCTTTGGTGTTCTCTTCCTCGGAATTATTGCACAAATTACATGGCGTATCGTTGTTCGGGTCATAGTGCCCACAATAGCATATCTTGGCAGGTAAGCTTTCATCATTCTTTGGCTTGAGAACAAAGGCTGCACCCCACCATTTCAAGCCAAGCCCAAATTCAGTCCCCAGTTCACGGCCTATTTTTGTCACCGTGGGGTTACTTGAGTCTGCAAAGTTTATCTGCAGAACTTGTTTGGCGTTACATGGAGCGCAGTAAATATTGTTATCATAGGAGCACAGAACGCCTTGCCCCCATTTCGAAGATTCGTCATCGCTATCACCTAAAAATGTTATCTCATCGCCCCTGAAAGGATCTATCCGAAGTACTCGAAGAGCACTTCCAGGAATTCCGTAAATACAGTTATCAGGGCCAAGAACTGCTGAGCTATATAGAAACCCTGCCGGCTGTGCTGCTGTCATTTCGTGGGTGTATCCAGGAGGAAATCTGAGTAAACGACGGTATCCTTTTAATGTGTTCAATTTTAAGACGCCCACGTCAAAGTGACTCCTTGGCAAGAAGTAAAGGCTGCCATCTTTTGCTTTGGCCGCTGCAAACCACATGGCATTATTCTCGAAGTCTAGCCCGATCTCTCGGACTTCTGTAATGCTGCTCCGTAGTGGCCCAAATAGCAAGCCTTGCATGACAAGATCGCACAGCACAGACCGTACGGCTAAAATTTCACGTGGTACAGAAACACCGCACCCTGGTTCATCGAGAGCAAGCAAATCTTTAGAGAAAGCCGCAGCTGCCATAACCCATGAAGTGCTTTTGCAGTCAATGCCTGCGCAGGCACCAAGACGACGGGCTGATTCGTTAGTTTGTTGAGCAAGCCACGCAATAGTGTCCGGCCGGTAGAAAGCGTGGATCAAGCCTGCCAGCACAGCGTGAGGAGCACGCTGCCATAGACGCCACATGATATCGTCATTGCTCGATGCTTTCTGTAAGATACCAAGTGGGTGTCCAGAGAGCCTATTTAGGCAGAAGCCCAGTCTAATACCTTCTTTACTTCGAATGTATACATTTGCTCCTCCGTGTTTTCGAACATTTTGTAGCCCGTATTGCTCTGGAGACATGTCTTCTACAGATTTGCTGTCCTCTTGTGTACCCAGTGAAAAGCCACCGCCTCCATAAAGGAAGCCTGACCCGCGATTTTCTTTGGCTTTGTTGTGCTGCCAAATTGTTATCCATGGCTCAGAATTAACGAGTGCCCTTTTTCCTGCTTCTTTGGATTGCCCATTTGCTTGCTGGTTTAAGAACATGCGTACATGATGAGGAGCACAAGTCTCAGATGACGAGGCGACGCAACAGGGTGTCAACTCTTTTTTGTTTTCTTCAGCTGTCGCCGTTCCATCAGTCGCCAACATTAAGGCAGAATTCAGGTCATCTCGCCCTATGATCATCCAGTGCCGGCCGTCTCCACACGCGAACAAAAATTCCTCAAAGTTTTCTTCGCAGAATGGTATCGACCAAGCAGGTGCATCAGGGTGGTCTGCGCCACTGATAAATTCAGTTCCACTACAATCAAAGTGACAATTCGATCATTGTACCAAGAAAAAGAAAAAGAGAAATGTTAATCGAATGCGCAAGCAATGAGAAAGAGTGATCAACATGGCTAGGAACCACTCACTATTTAGAAGTGCCGCGAAGGCGGTCGTCTGCGGGATGCCATTTGTCACCTGCCGGGCAATGGCGCACAAGTTTCCAGCCGTTTTGAATAAGCTCAGAATGGATTGGAAGATTGCTACCAGCCATCCGGGGGTGCGGAGCACTCAGGTCCATTGACTTCTCCGGGTCGTCTTCAGCCGTGCCGTCAGTACCTCGGAGACTCGTAGTGGGCGCAATGATGGCTGATTCAGCGACCGCACGTTCTTGTGGTGTCGGCTGAGGCTTGCTCATAAACAGATGCCGTTAAAGCAAACCAACAAAAACTGCAACAATTTCTTCTTGCGCCGCTCGCGGGGATGCCGGTGCAATCGTTCGTAAGCAGGCTGCTAGCCGGCTAATCACAAACTCGGCAACGTACGCATGCCGAATGCCGACCGAGCTGACACTGCGAAAATGTGGAATCAAGCCAAGTTCAGCCAATCAGAAGCACAAGTTTAGATGCCCGCGCGATGCGCGGTTCAAGTGCAGCTAGCTAGTTTGGTGCGGAGCACCGTACCCCTCTGTTCGCGGCCTTGAGGTGCCCGTGTGCCCCATGCAGTGCCCGTGGCGCGTGAACGTTCTTGTGCTCGTGGCCCGCTTTTTCTTTTCTTATCTACAGCACATGTACGTACAAGAGAACTCTACTTACAGTAGTGCAGTACAAAAAGAAAGGGCGGACACCAACGAACGAACGAACCACGAACGAAATTCCATTTAAACAAGTTCAGGTGCCCGCGCGATGCGCGGCTTCGGAGCAATGTGTTTGCTGTGGAGGCAATGATGCGGAGGAGTAAGTTGTGCGTGTTCTTAGCACCTCAGTGCACGGCCTCGAGATGCCCGTGGGTGAGTGCCCTTGTATTGCCCGTGGTGCGTGTCCCTTCTTGTGCCCGTGGTCCGCCTGATGTTTTGTTTACTGCACATGTATAACAGAACTGTAGTAAGTATGTACTGTACAGTATGTATCTGTAGTGCAGTACGAAAAAAAGGGCGGACACGAACCACGAACGAAATTCCATTTGATATAAAGGATGTCTGTCGACCGCTCCACTCACGCTGCATCCTTCGTAAAACTACGCACGATTTTGCTCCCATCGTTCGTAAGCTTAGAACTACTTACACACGATTTGGCTAACGTGCGTACTGTAGTTCTCTTATGTACCAGAGAGGTGGTATTGCTCACGACGCTGGAATGTATGATGGGGAGTGGTTTGCTCACGACGCTGGCATCTTGAGACTTCGTAGCAGCCCCCTCTTCTGCTGGCGGAAACTCTTCTTTTGAGAAGCACTCTCAGAGCACGGAGGAGCGTATCACTTTGGACAGCTATCATCACTTCCACGGCCACTCAGTTATGTGTGCTTAATTAGCTTCCTGATTTGAGCTGCTTTGCTTTTGACGCAGGCCCCGAGGGGCCGGAACTAGAGGGCTAACAAGTAGAGATAAAAAGCAAAGCAGCTCAAACAAACTTGAACTCGAACTAATTCAAACCCAAATGACACAGAAGCCAATGCTGCGGGCAGAAGTGTACGCGCGTGCGTTGCGCGCAAGTCAAAATCGTAAAGAGGATAGTGTGTATAGGGCAGGAAGCATAATACTTCCAACCGGACTTAAGTCGTTTCTGCGTCTGTTTCTGCATTGAAGAGAGCGCGCCGTTGTTCAGTCTCTTGGGCACGCCGCGCCAGGAACCTCCGCTTCTCCTCTGGTGTCACTCTAGCGTCGCACCGAGGTGGCCGCAGCTGCGGTTTTCCAATGTTGAAAGGCGCTTTCGTAACGAGCTTTAGGCAGCCAGCGCGGTCCTGCGCCAGGGTTGCCCAAACAAAGACAGGCACGCTCCACCATGCTCTGAGATTGCTTGACCAAAGTAGAGATTCCGCCCGCAGAGGAGGGGACTACAACGAAGTCAGAATGCTACTGAGACCTAAAGAATACGTGGGGCCTCACTACGCATTATTTAGGTCTCAGTAGCATTTTGACTTCGTTGTAGCCCCCTCCTCTGCGCGCGGAATATCTACTTTGGTCAAGCAATCTCAGAGCTGACTCGGAGCTCAGAGCATGCTGGAGCGTGGAGCGTGCCACGTGCCACTTTATACTTTGATCCGCTGTCATCACTTCCATGGCCACTCGGGCATGTGCGCCTGATTACTGATGAGCTTCCAAGTTTCAAATTGCTCTGCTTTCCTTTTTACTTTTTTGAGACAGGCCCCGAAGGGCCGGAATTAGAAGACTAACAGGTAGAGAAGAAAAGCAAAGCAGCGCAAACTAAACCTAAGGAGCTAATCAGGCGCACATGTCCGAGTGGCCATGGAAGTGATGGTAGCGGTTACCCTACCTACTATCTTTCTAATTCCAATTCCGGCTCCTCGGGGTCTGCCTATAGGTATAGCCTATAGGTAGCATTGTTCTTGGATCTTGCTCCCTAATAACTTTAATTCGAAAGTATACAAACCCAAATGACGCAGAAGCCAGAAGCAAATGCTCCGGAAAGAAGTGCACCTTAAACCGCTCGAAACTCGAGAGATCTGCCATGCGTCATCTCTTGACTCTTGACCACCTTCTATCCTTGGTTCGTGTACCCATGAAAGAACAAACCTAGCAACGAAAAATGTCGAATAAAACCGGCTCTTGGGATCCTGAAATCCAAGAACAGTGCCTCTGAAATACCGATATTTCGCCGAAGGCGCTAAAAAGTTTTCTCGCACATGTTTCAGGCCATTTAGAGACCGTCGCCTGCAACGAGCTCGAAATCGCTGTCGACGGGCGCTCTCTTACCGCTTCGGGGGCTTCTTCGATTTGCCGCTACTTGGCGACTGTGGAGGTGCACTCGAGGAGTCTGCCGGTAAAGAAAGACCACCCCACTTCGAGGGCGCCCCTTGCCGCTGGTAGAAGAGCACATAAGCGTGCGGGGTGATGGCCGCCGCGGGAGAGGGCACCGGCGAAACGTGCGTGTCGTCGTACGAAAACCATTGGCCCACTTCGGCGTTTTTCACCACCGCCTGAGATAAGAGGTGGCAAGAACACGTAAAGGATGGTTCTTGAGGCAGTATACTCAAAGAAAAAAACTTGAAATTTGAGTTGAAGAACAAACAAAAGGTACACGGCGTGAATATCTCGGACACTTGCGTGTGATCTTTACTCGCGATGCCCATTCTTTCATTTCAAATGCACTCGTTGCCAATATTTACCGTGTAGTGCCCGCCGCCGAGCCCCCCCAAATGTTCTGAGACCGCAAACAAGTCGTACTTCGAGCTCTCAGTGCTGCCGCCATTTCCACCCCCTTTAAGGAGCGAAGACAGGTCGAGGCTTTGCAGAGGAAACTCTACGAGCGCCTCAATCTTTTGGCGGTGCATGAAATACTGGCCGGGAATGTACTGCGAAAAAGCCCAAGAAAAAATAACCAAAAGAAAGTATACAAGAACAAGTAAATAAACCAAAAGAAAGCAAGGAAAGTGTATGAGTGTGAGTGCGACTGCGAGTGAACAAAGATAGGAAAATGAAGTGACCCGTAAAGACTCAGGCAAAAAAGCGAGCACACAGATGCACCTCGAAGCGTTTGAGGTGTAAAATGAGCACGTCAGGCGCGGTCCAAAGGTCAAATTTCTTGAACGCACGCACGTGGTCTTTGCACTTGGAGCAGTACCTGATGAGGAAGACGCAAACATATGTGCTGAAGACGATTAAAAAAAAACGATTCGTCAGCTACCGTAAATTACTATTTGCCTCCAAATACTGCAAAGATCATACAGCACGCACCACAGATCTTCGCTGCCAAGCTGTTCCTTCTCTGTAAACGCTTCAAAGCAAGACAGCAGCGGCACTCTCTCCACCGCTTCCGCGACGGCTTTGGTCCCACTGCCGTCGGCAGCACTGCCGCCGGTTCCGTTGTTCTTGCCGACGGGCTGCCACCCAACCAGAGCTTCGGCCAAGAGAGGCGCTTCGGGTTGCCACACCAGCACCAAAGCTCGCTGATTGGCTGCCGCAGGGCTTTCGCCGGCGGCTATTGCCGACGCTTCCAGCCAATCAGCAAAGGCGCGCGAGTCTGCGCCTCGGCTTCGGTCTGCATCTTCGATCAGATCTAGGGCTGCCGCACCGCCTTCACTGTCGCAACCTCTAATGGTGTAATGGCCTCTTGTGCTCTTGCCGTTGCTGCTGTCGTCCATTGAACGTTGGGCAAAAGTAGCGCACATTGATCGCACGTCTCCGCAGGTCGTGGTCGCGGTATCGAAGGAAAGGCACCAGGGCACACCGAAAAGCTCTAACGGGCCGCTACCACTGCTGCTGCCCTCAGCACCTGAGCCTGGGCTCAAGCTATTGCTCCTGGCGGACGGCAGTGATGAGGAGGCCCCTACCCGAGAGCCTTTTCGAGCGACACCGTTGCTGCTGCTGCTGCCGTTGCGGCGGCCTGCGCTATTCGCTTCCTGCGCCATGAGAACAGTTACGTGCCGCACCGCAGGAGTAGTCGTGCGCTGGCTGCTGCTTTTCGGTCTCGTCGATGCAGCAGCACCAGAAATTACCGAGGAGGAGTTGCCATTCAGTGATGAAGGCGGCGGAAGTTCATAGACCACGGTCTCGTCGGTGGCCCGAATCTCGACCTAGTTCACAGTAGCAGCAAGGGAAGGGAATGGTTAGGACAGTCAACTGTAAGATGTATAAACGACAGCCTTTGTGCAGCTCTTTGCTTCTCTCTCTCTCTCTCTCTAAACCATCCATTACCAGCCGCTCAGCACTTCGATACGCTTTGTAAATGCGGTGCTGCCACACGTCGCACACCCGCAACCGCTGCGGCTCCAGATCAGCCCATCCCGTGACCTGTAAATAGGCACACATAAACATGGACACACAACGATGTCAAACCAACAGCTTCGTCAGTAGTCTTCGAAATACTGTTCAAACGAGGCAAGCGAGTCAGTCCTACTCAACGAATCGTTGATGACGCACCTTCCTCACGCACGCGCGCTTCAAGTCGGCCACGGTGCCATTCACAGGCACTTTCAATTCCACACACCGCGGCTGCTGCCCCTGGTGGTTGTGAGTGCGGTCGTCCCAAGGCACAACGGTCACACTCAAGGGTCTCAAGCGCCCATTGGTGCCCCCGTTGTTGGGGGAGGGCAGCGGCAAGCTTAAAGACATGTACGGGTCGAAGGTCACCGACTGGTGTTGGCAATTGGGGCAGCTCAAGTGGGACTTCAACAACCCTTGGCAGGTGTCCACCACAATGGAGTCGTTGCGCAGCAAGTGCCGGCGCCAAGCTTCCGAAGCCACGTCACCGTCGGGCTTTTGACCGTCAGACTCCACGGCCTATAAGCAAAGCATTCATTCAGGCCAGAAGTGCTAGTGCATGAAGTAACGACGAAATCAGTTAGAACTTTAAAAAAAAAAAGAGGGAAAAACGATGAAAAATGATGAAAAGTATACGACAAAAATGTTTGGTAAGATATGCAGGCAATAATGCTGACATAAATTGAGCTATTTGAAAGAAAACACAAAGTAGACCAATATCATCACAAACCTCGGTATATGGCTTTTGTTGGACTCGGTTTAAATCCTCGTGGAGTCCGTCTAACAGAAACGACATGAACTCCTGGGAATCTTGCTGCTGATAGCCCGCAAACTGAGGCGCAAATTTGCCCAGCACCTATCATACAATATCGGCGAAGCGAAGAATAAGTGAACAGCAATTTGATTGTCATGTACGCATAAAAGTAAAGAGAAAAAAAGCGCGCGCGATAGAGGAAACTCTCTAAAAATAAGAGGCCATTCAAAGAGGCAAAAAACAGTCCATAAAAAAACGGCACCTGTTTGAATTCTTTGGGCACCACAGTACTGAAGCTCCCGCTGAACATTTTCCGGACGACATCGGCCCACGCTTCCGCTAATTTCCCCCCTGTACCGAGGGGGTTGACTCGGTTCACCATGGCCTTGTAGGTACCATCTCGAAAGGCCGCGGTTAATGGGGGCGACTGCGCTAAGCACTGAAGCATGCTGTTCATGAAGCAGGTGTTGCCTAGGAGGTGCGGGCAAATCAAAGAGAGACAGAGAGAAGCATATACATATTAGAGTTGAACTAGTGAGTTAGTTTTTATCACCATAACAAGAACACTCTCTAGCGAAACTAAGCCTTTCATTCCACCAAACATGAATCCTCTTTGACATGAAGAGCACGTCATCCAAAACTTCCTACCGAGGTTCGCCAGCCCCACTGCGCCGGCCGCGGGCGGTTTCCCCGCGACTGACGCTTTGGCCCACGGGCTGAACCTGCTGATGCCTCCGGACCGAGGGCTCCCGAGGCTGGAAGAAGCAGAAGACGAAGGCCTTTCGGGGGTGGTTAAGGCTAGAGCACTGCTCTCATTATGATTGGTACTGGCTTGTTGTTGTTGCGTCATCATCCGGTCCCGGCGGGCTTGGTCGGCAGCGATGCGCTGCGACTTTTTGGTGTGGGTCCCCACCTGAGATAGGTACAGTGTACATAAGAGACATGCATTTCATTTTTTTTAACGAGGGGGCAATTTGGGGACACGTTCGAAGGAGGTGATGCGTAGAAGTCATTCCTCGCTTTCCAAATCCTTCTCTACCCGCTCACTCACCCGCTCACCCCCCCTCAAAACAACAACTCCTCCATGTACCTGGCACGCGAGTTCAGCGTCGAGGGGCACCCACAGGTCCGCCATCGGCTCATTATTATTATTGTCCCCCTGTACCAAGGCACCTTCGATTTGCACCCGGGCGATCCGGGGCACCGCGAGCCCGCTCACACTGATCGAGGGCTCCTGGACCTGCGTGCGTGTGGGTGTGTTTAAGAAGTAGTATGTGCAGTGAAAAAGGAGGAAGGGAAACAAGAAGTGAGGATCCTAAGGAAAAGGCCGTCATGACAAATTGAATCACGACGAAAGAGAAACGAGGTCACAGGAAGAGCGAAAGAGTAAAAGGAAAAAGGGCTGCCCGTCTGGCCTTTTCAAAGCTTCTCCTGGTCCATCCGGAGCTTCTTGCTCACCTCCAGCACCGCGGCCAAGTGCCACGCGTTCCTCCGGTTGGGCCCCAGAGCTTTGTCGGAAACCTCCACCCAATCCCCTGCACGAATGAGATCCCGCCACCGGGTGCCTTTGCTGTGGAGCGGCTGCAAGTGGGGCGAGGCGCGCTCCAGCCACGCGTCCCATTTCGAGGTCCAGCCCAGGTAATGCACCTGTTCATTTTTAAAAAGCGAAAGAAGTATAGCATCAATGAAACGTCAATGAAGACAAACAATTGGAAAAATCATGTGTAAACGAAGTAGTTGTGACGCACGACTGCATGCAATAGCCGTTTACTTCCATTGATCTCCCACCTTGACTTCGCCAGCGCCACTACTGCCTCGTACTTCCACGATTCTCGCTTCAAACCACCGCTTGTCAGAGTCCAGGGCGTCCACCATCACACCCACCTAGCGTAACAGGAAGCAGTGGCGGCAGGATTCATGAAAAAATAATAAAGGCCATTCACAAGTCAAAGAACCAGGCAGCCTGTGAGTGCAAAATGAAAAGAACATGTGGTAATGATGTCCTCATGATCTCACTCGAGTACTGCTTTCTGTTCTGACTCTTTCTTACCTGCAGCTCTTCCCGCCATTGCACCGACGCACTTCCTCCTGCCATTTCCGTTGGGCCAACCCCTCCTCCAGCTTCGCGGGAAAAGGGCGTGTCTGCACTGTCTCGCCATTCGAGCAGCACTTGCACTGGGAGCGCGTCGCCGTCAGGCCTGGCAATAGTCATGATGGGCGAGAAAGATAGAGAGAAAGAGAGAGATCGAGAGGAAGGAGGAATAAATGGAGTGAGAACTATGCAGTAAGGACAAACCTCGGTGGATGGAGGACGGCAAAGCAGGAAAAGAGGATAACGAAGAGGCAATGTAAAGCCTTCTTTTCACCTCTATTCCCTGGTCAATGGTTGCATGTGGATGAACGGACTTACCCTAAGGCATCTTCGGCAAGAGTATCGACGCTGCGCCGCCGCTCGCTCATCTCCAGCAGCGTCCATTTGCTGCTGACTCCGTTCGCCGCCAACCTCAGCCACACCCGAGCTAACTGGGGCGACCGTTCTCCTGTGCCTGCTTCTGCATGTCCACCTTCTTTGGACGGGCTCCTTTCAGAAGGCAGTTGCCGTACCACTGCGTCCTCCATCTGGCACGCGTGTGAGCAACAATCATACGGTAATTTTATCGTTACAGAAATGTTTCTTTTCTCTACGTCTCTAATATTGAGTCCAGCTGAATCAACTAACAGCATATCTCATTGAGATTAGCACACCTCGCCGAGTGTAGCGGAGCCCGGAAAGAAGAGAGCCAAAGGCTCAGATGCGGATGGGGATAGTGATGCACCGTCCTCAAGCGCCCCATCCGCACCGCTGTCGGTCGTGGCGACCGTTTCGTCGGTCGACGGCGGCGCCTGTCCGTTTGGAAGTGCTGTCCAGCAGTCGAACCGCAAAGGGTACAAGTCCAGCCGCCAGTTCGATTGGCCCACGTGCTTGAGCACTCTCCGCAATTTCGGCCCCGTAGTGCCGTACCAGCCTTCCAGAAGATCGTAGACTGGGCCCGGAAGCACCTAGGTGGGGTCGAAAAGAAATCAAAGGGGAAAATAAGCGCTTTCGCAATGGAAGGCCAAACAGAAGAGTAATTTCAAGTCGGGGAGCACAGGAATAGTATAGGTAAGCTTGAAAAGTGAGCAAACGACAGAATATGCAATTTTGTGTTTTTTGGTGCACTCACAGGGACACAAAAAAATCTAGCTAGATCAAAAAAGTGTTGTCTCGTCGATAAAAATAATTTTAATTTCTTTGTATGTTGGTAAGCTTAATCTGTACGTGATAGTCGTAGCCTTCTGTGAGTTTGGGCTTCAGTTCGCCGTAGCGCCGCCCGTTGCGCGCTAGCCCTTCGGTGCTAATACGGCCCGGCGACGGTACCGCACCGTCATTGAAGACGCTTTCGTCGTCACCACCTGCTAGCCCGTTCCTGCTCTCACCCAGTTTGTTTGAAGAGTCCGGCTGTGTAGAGCTGCCTCCATCTTCAGAAACTTCGACAAAGCCGGAGTATTCTTTCCACATGGTCCACCATTTTGCAGACACGACATACCACTCTTGCCCATCCCGGTATTGCAACCGCTGCAGAAACGCAAACAAGAATATTCCACACACCGCTAAAGAGTGCCACTATTTAAGTGCACGTTAAGGATATATTTTCAAGCGCTAGTGTTGTTTCAAAAGTGGCCTTAGTTGGTAGCATTGAGCACTCTTCTAGGTTTTGTAGCGGATACAAAAGGTGCATTAGTACTCCAACCCAATGCTTGCCCCGAGACTAATCATTCTAAACTTATGCTTGATGCCTATCTTGCACGCACCTTATATAAACGTGTAACTTCTTCACACTCAAATTCGGGCGAGCGCCCCGGCTGCGATTGCTGCTCACGTGGAATAAACGTAGGAACCAATGGGAAGAGGGTACCCATGATCGAGTCAGAAAGACATGGGGAGTGGAAGCTCGCACATAAAGATCTAGCGTTATTGGCTCAGCAGTGAAACATTTCACGATTACAAGTAAACATTTGCACCTGTGATACAGCGAGGCAATTCCCCATTGTTCTCTTGAAGGGAGCACCCTTGCACCCCCTGCTCGGAGCCGTTCAGTTCAGAGAGCCTACAGTGTAGCTCGAGAGACGCTCAACAATCTTTTGTCTTCACGTTTCTGTAGTACAGTATGTAGCTAAGTAGTAGATCAACGTAATTAGTTTGATGTTTAGTACCGGCATCTCAAAAGTGCTCTCACTGAAATGTGTCCGTCAGTCCGTCACATCACAACGACAAAAAACCCTTGCGTGCTTGTTCTGACACGTTGTCATATGCTAGCACGTGCTTAAGACACGTTACGTATGTTCTGACACGTTGTCACTGACATCAACCATGTTCTGACACCTTGTCACGTCACTGAAATCAACTACGTTGATCGTGGCGTGGCGGTGCGCGCGCCGCTGCAATGCCTGCCGTGCCATAAGAAAAGAACCCCGCGTACAGGGATGTTTCGTATTTCGTACAAAAGTCGTCTACACAGTACTATGAGAGGTGCGTCTTATCGACTACAGAGCTACAGAGCCCACCACCGCGTGTTGGTGCCGTGGTTTGGACGTTTCACTTTATCAACTGGCCGCACTCGAAGTAGTACAGCACGGAAAGACAGCTATTTTGGTATACGTTTACTTCATATTACGATATCTATGCAATTGGTTTTTACTTTGCCATGAATATGGCCACAATTACAAACGCCAGCCAAAAGTCCCCGTCGAAGCCCCCAGAAATGATACCAACATGAACCGTTCAGCCCAGTCAGACTTCCTCTAGAGGGCTCATCAAAATTCAGCTCCATTTTTTTTAGTACTTTTTGCTGTCTCTGGAATAAACTAACTTCTTCTATCTCCAACTAACCTGGTCTAATCACCGACTTGAAGTGCAACTTTGTAATAATTCTGAGCCCCCCCCCGGAAAGGAGTACTGGATTTAGTAATCAACAGGCAGAGCGCCATCTATTCCGCGTCTACAGAGTCTCTTGGCCAGGCAGACTACTACAGGCCAAGTTCGGACTAATATTTTTCGCGATTTCACCCGATCTCTTCTGTCGTACTCCTACCTCTCTGGGTGAAAACACTCCTATTGTGCACGGTTCTTAAGATGTAATAGAACCCGGACATGTGCGCCTGATTAGCTTCTTAGGATTAGTGCGTGCTGCTTTGCTTTTCATTACTACCTGTCAGCCTTCTAATTCCGGCCCTTCGGGGCCTGTCTCATAGAACGAAGTACCCCAGGCC
>Ga0307931_1000759_pt1 | contig 21113 bp, 15 predicted proteins | sample OrgLakmetageno47_FD_201816 | JGI IMG/M metagenome (GOLD analysis project Ga0307931, IMG submission 201816) | Saline water microbial communities from Organic Lake, Antarctica - #47 | ecosystem: Environmental > Aquatic > Non-marine Saline and Alkaline > Saline | place: Antarctica: Organic Lake...
CTGTTACTGTCACATCGATGCCACGTGCGTGCACATGTTGTGCAATCTATAACAGCTGACAAGAATTCGTTCTCTCTTGTAGATGTCGTGTCATCAACGTCAACGATTGCTGCCACATCCTACAGTACCGTAGGTAATTTTGTCCCAAAAGGTAATTTTGTCCCAAAATGTGATTACTTCCTGGGTAATACATTCTGAGAATTCTCAGAATTTAATATCACTACTCTTTTGCTAATATCAAGGGTGTTAAGGGTTGTGTATATGCCGAGACTACCATTACTATGCCTCAGCAGACGAACTGCTGCAATGCTAAGTCGCACATTCAGCGATCGGGTTTTACCAAGTGCATCAGCGCGACTGCTTCGGCCAGAGGACGTGAAAGCATCAGCGCTCGATCTTGATGAAATAGACGTCGATCTCTTTGTTGCACCACAGACCCACCTGTGGGTGCCTGCCGGCGGCGTGGGTGTGTATGGCGGTCAGGTGATTGGACAAGCCTTGCATGCAGCGGCACTCACATCGGAGGACCCTGCCTTTGAGCTTCATTCCATGCACGCATACTTTTTACGTCCCGGAAATCCGAACCACGGCATAGTGTACACCGTGAAGCGCACGCGCGACGGGCGGTCATTCAAGAGCCGGTCGGTTGAAGCTTCCCAGCGAGGCAAAGTCATCTTCAAGTGCGCTACGAGTTTTCACAAGGCAGAGTCTAGCCCCTTAGACCACCAGACGAGCATGCCAGATGTGCCCCCACCCGAGGAGTTAGAGCCCTTTGACTACGAGCGTTTAGTGCGCAGTTTGCTACGCCGCCAAGAACAAGAAGCTGCTGCTGCGGCTGTTGCGGCAGGTGAAGTTGACTCTGCAAACTGCTCTACGGCTGCAGCGAAGAAGGAAGAAGTTCGCGTTGCCTTAGAGCAACAAGTAGCCGCAGCCCTCGACCAGCCGTTTCAGTTAGACGTGCGGTGGGTCAGCAAAAACCCTGCGGCGTTAGAGGCACGGCCCGCGCGCCAGTTGGCGTGGATCAAAACCGCGAGGGCTCTGCCCAAGAACGCCCCGCATTTGCACCGTGCCGTCGCGGCCTTTTACAGCGACCTGCATTTGCTCACCACAAGCTTGCTCCCACACGGAGTGGGGTTTCCCAGTTTTCGGCTGGGGACTCTGGCAAGTTTGGACCACAGCATGTGGTTTCACGCCCCTTTTGAAGCCGACGAGTGGATGCTAATGGAGCTGGAGTCGCCGCGCATGAGCGGAGGGCTCGGCCTGAGCTTCGGGAAGTTTTACCGCCCGGATGGGGTGCTTGCGGTCACATGTGCTCAGGAAGGGCTAGTGCGCCTCGTGCCATAAGAAGAGTTCAGTTACCTCTGCTTCGCAAGTAGAAGTTTTTTTTCTTTCAAATTTGACTCCTTTTGAGCTCATAAATAAAATTCGGGCCACGATCACGATTACCTAGGGGGGTGGAGGCCGGAGTTCTTCTTTTGATATATAAATAATACATGTTTTAGTTGCTAGTTGAAGTCGATGTGCGATACAATTTATTATAATCCCTTGTTCTTACTTATTCTCTTGCCGCTTGCCGCTTAGCGAATTATTCATAATTTCTACGATACATGGGATTCAGGGAAAGTGAGCTCAAAGTGGGAAGTCTCAGCCATGGGGTTTATAAACGTGGTGCTTCTTTCTCTAGTTGGCAGTCACAGCAGCGCCGGTACTGAGTGGTATTGACTGCGCCGTTCCAGCGTGGCTGCTCGGTGACGCAGAAGACGATGAGAAAACGGTCGACGCCATTTCGCGTTCTGCCCACGCCGCTAGTTCAGCCGATGCAGCATCGCGGCTGCTGCGGGCCTTCAATTCTGTGACAGCGGCTGCCAACAACAAGGGAGCCTTCGGAGACGACGCAGTTGCTGCACTTGGAGCAGCGAGTTGTAACAGGTAGTTGACAAGTACCTTGGCAGCAGTTCGGTTCGCCACGAGAGTCTCCAGCACAGCTGAAGCGGATTGCGCGCTTGCGGCAGTAAAACATTGCAGAGTGTCGTCGCTGGCTTCGGCAAAGGAGCTGACCTGAGTTAGCAAGTGGTTGGCGACGTGCGTCACTAGCAAGCGCAGGTTGCGAGTGCCGCGCTTGACGGCAAGCGTGAGCAGCGCATTCAAAGCTTCGCGCGGAGCCGACCCAGCTTGAGCCGTTGAGCTATTTGCTGTTGTAGCTCCAGTGACAGCCTCCACAGAGCTTGGGCCAGAATGCGGCGCGTCACTGCTTCCAATTGCACTGAAGGAGGCGGTGGTAACGTGCGCACCGCGCAGCATGAGTTGCAAGGCCGCTTCCGGCGCCACTGCACCAGTGTTGTTGGGTTCCTGCACCGCCAACACATAGGCCAAGCGGCATAGTGGCGGCAACAACAGAGCACTGCTGTTGGCATTCACCACCAAATCAGCAACACCAGTGGCACCGTCGAGGTCGTCGAGGTCGTCGTCATAGCTGTTAGTCTTGTTGTCGCCGGTTTCCAACACTGCGAGCGACATGGATCGCGCTGCTTCCGAAATGGGCGCTAAGCCAACGCCACAGCGCGCCCAGTCTCCAGCCATGGCCATGACCAGAGCACATGCTTTTGCGGCGAGCTTGGGCCCATCAGAGTTACCATCAGCAGTGGGGTCACTTGCATCATTCTCGACGGTGGCCGCTGCGGCAGCAGCGGCCTTTGTTTTCTTGCTGTTGTTTTGGTTGCGCTTCCCCTTGGCGGGAGTGCCCGCGCGTGAGGCTTTGGCAGGAGGTGAGAACGTAGCACTCAAGGCTTCTGCGGCTGAGCCTGCAGTGGAAGGAGCAGCACCGCCTTCGAGAGCGAGCGGCACGAGGTCCTGGGTGGCCCAAGCCAAAAGGTGGTCCATGCCCGAGCTCCAACCATCGCCACTGCCGCTGCTCGCGTCTTCGTCATCGTTGGATGACGCCGCTTGGTGAGTCAACAGGCGGCCGTACACTTCCAGCGCCACCAAGAGCTCGTTGTCAGAGGCAGCACCAGCGGCACCTTCTTCTGAGCCCTCCACTTGTTGTTTAGCGCGGGCGGCAATCGTGGGCAGCAGTTTCGCGAGCTGCGCGGTCATGAGGGTGTGCGCGCTTGGGTCTTGCAGCATGGCGTCGCGGGCTTCCACAGCCAAGCTGTCCCGCCCCGCGCACAAGAAACTGAGCAAGTGCACCGCAAGCGTGGCTTCGTTGCTTCCAGAAGAAGAGGAGGCTGAGGATGCGTCCGTGGAAGTTGCGGTAGCTGCGGCCGCCTTTGACTTTTTCTTGTTCTTGAGAGCACGCTTGCGCTTTGCGCGTGAGGCAGCGTCGTCATCGTTGGCATTGTCGTCGTCGTCGTCGTCGTTTTCCTCGTCCATATCACCGCTGCTTTCTTGGAGGGCGTTGCTGTTGCTGTTCCCTGGCAGTGCAGCCGTGAGCGCGTCGGAAATGAGGCTTACTACAGTGGAGGTTAAGCCCCACTTGCAGAGCAGAGCCACCGCGGGCGCGAAGTCCTGCCCCTGGTTGGACGCCTGCAAACCACTCATGAGCAGCGGCAAGAGGCCCGGCACGTCGTTCGGGCTCGGCAAGCACGCGGCCAGTCGCAAGCAGCGCGCCCGCGCCGACGCCCAGGCTGGGCCAGCTTCCACCAGCAACGCGTAAAGCTCCGGCAGAGCGCTGCCCATGCCTTCGGCCAGCGACGCGCGGCACTCCACGGCTTCCATGACCGCCGCCCCGTGGCGTCCCTTGGTGGTCTTGCTGCTGCTGCTGCTGCCCTGTTTGTCGGCGCGGGCCAGCAGCGGCAGCACGCTTGCCCAGATTTCCCCCGCGCACGCCAGCACCCGCCCCACCATCAGCCGCCGGGACGCCGCCACGTCAGCGGAGGACGCAGGCGCTTTGGCCGCCGCTGCCGCTGCTTTCTCTTTCTTGGAGCCTTTGCCCTTGCCCTGGCGGCTGCGCTTGCTCCGCTTGTCCGGGGTGGTAGCCACTAAGGCACCACCGCGGCCCTCTTCTCCCTCTTCTGGCTCTGCGGCAGCAGCGCTTTCACCACCACCACCAGCGCTACCAGCAGCTCCCTCGGCCCCCTCTTGAGACTCAGCGTCCACCGCTGCTGAGGCTGCCGTGTGCGCGTACGACACCAGCAGCACCACCAGGCGGCTCAGTGTGGGCAAAGCCACGTGCTCGTGGGAGCACGAATAAAACGCCGTCGCCGCCGACGGGTTTTCTTTCAGGAACGCCAGGCAGCGACCCAAGTGTTGCTTTTCGCGCGCGGCCGCGGATTGGTCGATGGATTTTTCGTCGTCGTCTTCGTCGTCGTCGTCCCCGTCGTTGCTGTTGCGCTGGGTGTTGCCGCTTTTCGCGCCGCTGTTTTCGTCGTTGCACGCTTCCGCCGCCGCCGTATTTGGTGATTCAACCGAGGGGAAGTACGAGGGCGCCAGCAGGCGAGACGTCGCGCTGGCCACCGCGCGGCTCGAGGGCTTCTTGAAGTCGAGGGAGAGGCGCGCGTGCAAGTGGTTGACCGGCACCACTTGAACGAACTGAATTCCGCGCACCGTGGAGACCCGCTGCAGCAGCGCCACCATCGCCAACCGCACCTTGTCGCTGTGGTCGTGGATCAAGTGCTTCAGGGACGGCAGGAAGGTCCGCAGCACGGTGTGCGCCAAGGGCTGCTCCAGGAGCTCGGTCAAGGCTTGCACCGCGGCCACTCGGACGTGCGGGTCTGCGCGGTCTTGGGCCAAGGTGCTGCCGAGGGTGGTGAGAAGCACCCGGCTCGTGGCGGGAGGAATCGACTCCCAGTAGCCCCGGAGCACCGTCGCCACACAGCCGCACGCGGCAGCGCGCACCCGTGGTTCATGGTCTTCCAACAAGGCTTTCAAAGCGTCGAACTGCCGCTGCAGGAGCTCCATGTCGTCCCCAGTGCCCTCTTCCGCTTCTTCTTGGGTCAAACCACTGCACGAGTCGCCGCTCGCGCCCGTCAAGGGAAACGCAACACGCAGCGCTTCTGCGGCCTGGGTGCGGACCGTGGGGTTAGCCACTTTGAGCGAGCGCCACAGAATGGGCTCCCAGAGCCGGGTGCAGGCCGCGTCCAGCTTGAGGGCAAACGCGCTGCCTCGCGCCACGTGGAGCGGGCTTAGGCAGGCGCGGCAGGCCGCCGCGGTCTTGGGCTGGGCCGCATGCACGGCCGCGTGCATCAAGTCTTGGATGCAGCTTTCCACGGCGCGGCGGTACACGGACGACCCTTGTGGTGGTTGAGTAGCTTTGGCGCCACTTGCTGCGGAAGGCGCCGCTACGCTTTTCCAAGCGCGCAAATAAAGGTCGCCGTAAAAGCGCTGGACCTGTACGACATGATGCAAGAGAGGTTTAAAAGTCAACAGGCATACCCAGAATAGAGAGCGGAAGCAATGCTCTAGATGTACAATAACGCAGACACATGCCAGAGCGTGCCAACGTTATCATAAATATAGGACTTCTGGTTGGTTTACTGAAAGGTACCTTGAGGTTGGCGAGGGGCAGCTGGTTCTTGATGGTGCGGTGCAGGCCGTCCACTAGGCTGGGGTGGAGCCCGAACAAAAACACCAGAAACTTGCGCCCTTCGCCGCCCTTTAAGCACAGAGGCAGAGCGCGTAGAGACAGAGGCCAACCAGGACAGAAAATTAACAAGAGCGAAGATGAAATATTTGACTTATTGTTTGTTCCAGTTCATGTCAAAGCGCCTTGTCCTAAGGATGAGAAGCACTATTGCACGCATTCACCTTTCCGAAGCATTTTCAAGTCGCAAAATACTCGGGTCCCACCTTATTGTTGTTCGCAGGGGGCATGAGAAACTTGGGGTGCGCAGCGCACTGCAAGAGGAAGCCCCGAATGGTGTCGGCCGAACTGTCGTCGAAGTCGAAAAGCGCGAGCGCTCCACGCACCTGGTCAAGGAAAACACCCGTCACGTACAGAGGAGAGATAAGATCATCGCAGAAGCAATAAGAAGAAGTGCATCACAGTTAAACAGGACGGAATTCTCTTGTCCCTATTCTCTAGCACTCTTCCTTGTATGTGTTTATTCACTCACCGCAAAGAGGCGCTTGAGGTCTGCGTCGCGCGATTCGTCGCCTAGCGCTTGCACCAGGAGGTACATGAGCAGCTGGGGCATGAGGAGCTCGGCCCCGGGCCGTTCGTCGACCCACCAGCACTCGCACATCTTCGCAATCGCCTGCGTATCCAACACAAGAAGAAGAAGGTACAGAAAGAAAATACACTTCAGCAAGATATTCAACTGAACGCAAAAGACGTGAGATCTGTCGTAGATGCGATTCAAAGGCAATGAGATTATCTGCGTGGGTGGGTGTAAAAGGAGAGGATAAAAGGTCACCTCCTGGCAGGCCAACCCATCAAGGCCGTTGAGGTCAAAGAGCACGCCATGAAGCGCTTCTGCGACCGCCAGCATAGCGGGTGGTGCCGCCACTTGCACCAGGCCTCCTTTGCTGCGGTGCTGCAGCCACGCGAGCGCAAAACTGGCCACTGCAGCAAGCGCTTCGACGCCCTCGGACGACAAACCATCGCTCTCGCCATCCGCGCCAGCAGCCCCACTTTCCTCATCGTCGCCGTTGCCAGCTTCGGCGGTGCGAGCGCGGGCTTCGTGGAACGGAAACAGCTCTTCAGAGCCGTCGTCAAAGGTTGCCTTGCACAAAATGTCGCCGTCTTCACCTTCATCCAAGTCAACAACGACGCCGAGCACATCAGGGTTGGCCTGAGAGCACACGGCGCGTCCCACAGGATCGAATACACCGTCGTCGCCGCCGCTGCGTGCCTGCAAGTTAGCAACCACTGCATCCACGTGCCGCTGCACACCTTTCCAGAGCGTGGCGTGGTCACGCTTCTCAAGCGCTTCAATGAGCTCAGAAAGAGCGTTGTCCTTAGAGTTACGCTTCATGAGCGGAGAAATAGCGGAGCAGAGAGCATTCGCACCGAGCTCATCGCCCTCAAGGCTCGCGAGCAAGCTCTTGATCTGCTTCCTCAGAGTATTCTCAGTTGCCATTTTTTACAACTGTCACTTCTTCTGTCTTTCGATGCAAGATCACCCCCGGAGGAGGAATACTTCAGATCGCGGAGTTCTTACTACAGGGACACAGACAGATTAGATATCACCTCGCACTTTCATGGATCATTGTAGTGAAGTAGTGACGTAGTGGCCTCCTTCTTTACTCCGCCTAGCTAGGAAATAAAACAAAAAACAGTACAAATCGGCACGTGGTATTACGAATCCTGGATATGAACTGGTCGAAGCCACCTCCAATGAGCCTCAAAGAAAAGTTTTCCAATATCACCCAAAGATATCGTTCGGATTATAAGCCAGCACTTTTTCCTTCGTCTCGAATTTCTCGGTGTCCTCGTATGTGTCAACAGCAAGGGGCACTGGCGAAGCACTTTCCGAAGCCGCTATCACATCACTCGCATCTGATCCGGCATGCTCTCGAATAGGCTGCTGCTGGCTCGTCTTCTCTTGAAGTGAAAACTGCCCAACGTCGTCGAGTGTAATGGGCCCCAAGTAGCCGGCCCGAAAACGAGCCAAGACGAAACTGTAATCAGGAACAATGAGACCGCGCAAAGGTTCGTAAATTACACAGCAACAAGAAGCATGCAGCACAGGCGTGTGTATTACAGTAAAAAACGTCGTGAGTACCTTTTTTTAAGCTTAGAGTGCTCAAGCAAGATATTGGAATGAGGAATAGGAGAGAGAGAGAGAGAGGGAGCATATAAGAAGAAAGAAGTCAAAAGCATGTTGATAGAAATAATTGAGTACTAATGGATGTGTGTAAGCGCACCGGCAGGCCATTCGCGTGCGTTCAGGTTCCGGCTTTCCAGAAGCTCCGCTGGCTGCTTCCACCAGATCGACGACTTCATGCACGCTCCAGTCCCGATGGCTTTGAGCACTCCGATGCGTTCCTGCAACTGCATTCCTGCTGGCTGCCTCCTCGCCAAGACCACTGCTGTTGCTGTCATCCTTCGCCCCGTTTCTTGTCTCCACTTGCTCCTTTCCTGCGACTTTAACGCCTTCTCTCTTGACTGTGAGTTTATCTGCTGCGCTACCTTCGTCTTGAGAGCCTTTGCTTTCATTGTTCACGGCTGAGGTTCCTCTGTCATGGCCTGCTGCTTCAGATTTCTTGAGGAGCCTCTGGGGCAAGTCTTGGAGTGGATCTTTGGGCATTTTTGGAAGCTTCGCTTTTCCTTCAGTCACCGTGGCAATTTTCAGTTCTTGCGCAGCAATCATGGCATCCCGCCGCTCGTGCAAGATGTGCAGCAAATACGCCACGAGTGTTTCTTCGCCGACCACCTGATCACCGCAACAAGCAACGTAAAATTCACGGGAGATGTGGATTAATCTGTGCCATGGCTAAAATTCGAATGAACCATTAGACCTAAGGGATGCGTAGTATCGAAAAGCTTTCTCTTTCTATAATCACGCAGTGTTCGTCTTCAAATTCTATTGATTACTTTTACGCGGGCCGGCGTATAAAAAAGAGAAAAGCCCACCGTCCGAACTGTCCTTCACTCTCACCTCGTCCCGTATGGCGCCGGTGAGGGCAAGCTTCAAGCCTTGCTCCGGGCCGCTAACTTTGGGGAGCATAATGCCGGGGGTATCGAGCACCCGCACTAGGGAAGGCGCCGCACTCACTAAGATCGATGCCACAGCCCGGGTGACTCCTGGGCGGTCTCCCACTCGAGCGAGGTGCTTGGTGGTGCCGCTGCCAGCGGGGCGGTACTCGTCCGAGCCCAACTTACTCGAGGCCTTCGACTTGCGTTTGCTACCAGCACCTGAGCGGTGGCCGGTAGAAGCGTTGGTTTTGGCAGCCTTTGCGAGGGCGTTGATGATGGTGGACTTGCCCACGTTGGGTACCCCTGTAATCATCGCCAAACAACCCGTGGTTTTGAACTTGCCCGCGGCCTCCAACTGACAGCCGACGAGAAGTCACCCAAGAGAGAAATCGAGAAAAACTTGACAATTTAAGGATGCAGGAAATGACGCCAACTACTCAACGTTTTGAGTAACGTTATGGCCATTCGGCTGAACATGTGTCGTGTGTCGTGTGCAGTGTGAATGTACATGCTGCTGAAGAAAAAGATAATCCGAAGGATACCTGAAGCCGTTCAATGAGAGGCGTGACGCCACCGCTACCGTGACCTTTTCTACTATTGGCGCTACTGGAAGGGTTGCCGCTGCTGCTGCTACAAGGTTTGGCTTGGCTGTACCTGTGGAGCACCTTACCGGTCGCAGAGATGAACATGGCCTCAATGCCCGCATCTCTGCACTGGGCTGCCACCAGATCCGTTGCGCGAGGCTCGGCGAGGTCCACCTGACAGTCAAGGAGGCCAAAAAAAGGGAGGAACGAAGGATAACGTAAGTTCGCTAGCTAGCTCATGGTATTCGCGAATGATGTCATAACTGTTTTGCAATAACACAATGACCTTGTTGAAGACCACAAGCCGGCGTTTATTATTCAACATGGCGTCAAACTCAGGGTTCACGGACGACAGCGGAATGCGCGCATCCCGTACCTAGTTGTACAACTGAATAAGGGAAGTCAATTCGATAAGAGACATCCTGAGCACCTAAAGCCTCTACTCTTCTAAAGCATGCTCCAAAAGAACGCATTAGCTTGGACCTCATAATTTTATCAAGACTATCTGAAGGTGGCTAGTATGTAGCAAATGAAGGTAAACGTTTCTCATAGTTTTTCTTGATGCAAGTGTCCTTGAATACCTCAAGCACAATGTCGCAGCGCGACACACGCTCTTTCACTTGCCGCGAGGCTTTCGCCATATGCCCAGGGTACCATGACACGGGTGGCCGAAAGGCACCCCAAAGCTGCCTCGCCATGAGATGGGGATCTAATACTAGCTAAATTTATGGATGTCGAAAATCTAGACAGCACGTTAATGACAACTACTAGGATTCGAAGATTATAACTGATCAGTTAATAAACGGAATTCATTGTGGATTATCCTCGCATTGCGCTGCCGCTTGAACCGCTTAGTGCTTCGTCATTTTCCGAAGACAACCGATGATCCGATGATCCGATGATGGAAGGATGTGAAAAAATCTTTGTTCAAATACAGCGGCGCAGGTGCGCCGCGCCACGATCAACGAATGTGTTTTTATGTCGATACGTACATCTTGAAATGGGCGTCGTGAGGGAGCGTGGAGCAAGTTTGAATAGAAGTGGAGTGGAATGCGGCATAAAGATGGTCAAAGTGGAGCTGCATTGAAGGCGATCGCTAGAGGGGAAAGTGCAAGAAGTGACAGAAGGTTTACAGATCGAGATGGTCTCGAAGTGTACATACTTTCTTCGAATCGTCACTCCGTACTAGTACCTTTCGACCATTGTCACCAATGCAGCTCAAATTGAAACCACGAAACTGTAGATTATATTCTGAATGTTTAACTTCCTGATGGTATCCTGTGTCGTCGTTCGAGCTCTTAGTTACTCCTCCGCGTTGTTCGAACTCGAACTAGAGCTAATACAAACCCAAATGGCACAGAAGCCAATGCTGCGAGCAGAAGTGGGAATGCGCGTGCGTTGTGCAAACAATTCAAGTGCGAAATGATTCAGGAGGGAGAGGGGCATTGGTCAAATTCCTCGGAAAATTTGCAAAAAGCGAGGTAATTGTGGGTGTTGATGACAAGGCATCACATTTCATCGTGTCGAACTATGTATGTTGTCACACTGATTGCGCTCTACCTTCTCGACCTCTTCTATGAACTTCGTGGTGATATCACACTTGTGAGGCGATAGTGTAAGCACGCAGTCTATCATCGAGATGATTCTATTTGATAGCTGACTGACAGGAGTTGACTTGTGGAAACTGCAGAATTTTCATGTAACGTTACCCAGATAATAATGTGTTGTGGCAGAGTCAGCCACAAAAATCCTTGGTAGGCACTTTTCTGAGACAGGCGAGGGAAAATCCCAAAAGGCGATTTTACATGAGAAATCCGGAGTACGCCAACTTTGAACTGCCATAACTCAGCTAGGCCGCTGTTACCAAAGGCGAAAATTAGCGCAAAATGCTTCCCTGCTACCCTACTTTATGGTAACAGAGTCGTTATGGGGGATACAAAAAATCATCCTGAGACCCCTTTCAGTACGCAACCAGTACAGTACAGATGGAGCACACCATGAAAACAGAAAAATGTATCTATCAAGAAGCTACACCGGCACAGGCTTTGGATGACCTGACTGCGCAGTGGATTAGCGTTTAAGTGATAGAGTGAGTTAAATGGAGCATAGCTATGGATAAGCAACGCTCTAGCGCGGGTATTTTCGCTTTATTCTCTGTCTAGACTGCTGCGTTTTACTTTCACCATATTCCCGTCCAGCCCCAAGCCCACTCGCCTGAGATCGAAACCTCTGACCTAGCTGATGGTTCGGTTGCACTTCTCCTCTAGAATTTAGAATTTTCGAAGTATGCAATAGTCAGCGCAAAGGCTCAGCATTCTGCAGGAAATATGCGTTATTATGTTAACCAATATCTCAACCCATCATCATCATCCTCGTCCTTCTCCTGCTCAACCTCCACCTCGTTTGTTGGTGCGCGCAGGAAGACCAACGCGCTCGACGTGGAAATTGGATGACCTAGGATGCAATCAATACAAAACAAGAACGTGCGAGCAGGCATCTGCGATTAGCTGAAATATACTCTGTGCCATGGCTTACAAAAGAGGGTCGATGTCTAAATGTTCCGCAAGTTCGACGCGCTCGATCTGGAACCTAGTACCTCCTTGGACAAAGAAGTTCGCACAATGCTGCGAGCTGCTTCCAACGCTACTGTCGTGACAAATTGCCAGCTGACAGTGTAGCAAAGCATCGCGATTGACACGGTGTTGAATGTTTTTGTTGGCTATTGAGGAGTAAGCTAGCCAGCTCGATACCGTCTTCGGTGGCCTTGAGCTGGGCAGAGAAGACGCTATCAAGGAAAGAGGGCAGGGCACAACAGGGTACATGAATAATATGTATCCGTAGAGTATGTCACGACCACCGAGTGTTAGTCATCGTGCTGCCCTGATGGGGTTGTCATGGAGGGTGCACTTCAGTGGTGAAAGTGGAAAGTGGGCGGCTGTGTGGAAAATACAAGGAAGATGGGCTACTCTCTACTGTGTTCATAACGGCATCTGGTCTAACTCAAAGACTGCATTGATTGCTTAACAGTATCTTGATTGGAAAGGTAATATCTCAATTTCTCTTTCACAGCGAGCGGCTCCTCTTTGGTCTCGGCGTTTCGTGTGCGTGGTGGGGCGGAGCGGTGACGCGGGTTCGAAGGAGCCGATAGAAAGCAACGAGTTAACAGCTTAGCGGGCCATGTTCGAATATTTTGAGCACTGGATCTAAGGGGAGCTTCTTGGTACGTGGACTTGGCACCTGAAGTGCTGAATAGTCGAAGTTATTGCAGAAGGCGGGATAACGATAACCCAACGCGGACATGTCGGAAGTTTTTGTATATGAATAGCCTATGCAGATGCAGAAAGCAGCAGGAGTTCGATGTACAAATAAGAAGTTCGACTTCAAGCTACTATAAGATGAGGCCCGTTTGTTGTTCATTCTTTCATAAGAAGCGCAGTTGTGATAATTCGCATGTGTACTTAGCACTGCTGTGGCTGGGGCGATATAGTAGATATAGCACTGCCCTGGTACCCTGCCTTGTTTTTTTAAACGCGAAAAGCGGCGCATTTAGCGCTATTTCGCCGAGGGAAGCGCACTCCATGAATTACGAAGCGCGTGCGTATCGATATAGGCGACTTTGCATAGATTTCTTATATCAGACCATAGTGTTTCGCTTTTTGGGATTTCGCCTCAGGCCCCGAAGTGCCGGAATTAGACGACTAACAGGTAAATTAGAGAAGAAAAGCAAAGCAGCGCAAACTAAACCTAAGAAGCTAATCAGGCGCACATGCCCGAGTGGCCATGGAAGTGATGGTAGCGGTCCAAAGTGGCACGCTCCTCCATGCTCTGAGAGTGCCGCTCAAAAGAAGAGTTTCCGCCCGCAGAGGAGGGGACTACAACGAAGTCCCTCAGGCGATCCAGAAGAAGAGCCACCCATCCCCGAGCAATTGCGTGACCCCATTTGTGCCAATTTGCGTGAAAGCTTCTGTCTGAACAAGGCTTTGGCTGGTCATGTCAGTACTAAACATCAGCTCCTAGTTTCTTTCTTGTTTACATACAGTAGCATACAGTATATTATTCGAACTGGCTACAGTGCAGTAGTATACTCAGTGCACACGCTACAGTGGCCCGGTGGGCAGTGGAAGTGGTTACAGTCCAGTCCACAGCGCAGCCATGTATCGATAATAGCATAATAGATTCGAGATAGACCGGAAAGATGCCAGTAACCAGGGACTTCAGGGATGCCCACGTACGCTAGAATTATACGTACTTATGTCGAGACACGTGGCATAAGACATAACCTAAACTCACCGAAGAATCATGAATCATGAGTCCGACATCCCGGCACTAAGTCTAAGTTTGCCTCACCACCACCGAATTGGAACCTTCTGTGCGCTATGTTTCCCGCTTGATACTGTGCATTCACCGTGGAGATGGATATTGAGGCTACATCACAGGAACCCCAGAAGTTGATAATGCTCTCGTGATGCTTCTGAAATTTCCTCTTCTTCGCGCGGTTAATAATTAGGTACCTTTTTCCCTTTTGATGCCAAGTCAGCTACCTTCTCAATTCGCGTTTGGCGCGTTTCAGGTCGCTTCGCTGTCGCAATCCACCTCAAGATGTTTCGGCGGTAAGACGGGGCTGCGGATTGCCACCAAACTTTTGCCTTGCGCTCATCGAGCGCCACTATCAGTTCATCGGGATCATGTAACGCATCGATAGGTTCGCTTTCAGTCCATTTGCTGCTTTGACGCGCTTCGTCGATTGCGGCCTGCCCGGCCGGCTGCATGCGCCCTTCACTCTCAAGCCTTGCGCCGCGGTCCTTGTAGCTTTTCGCCCATGTCTGCTGCTTGCGGGGTGAAATTAGTTGCATGGTGCGTTCATCGTCTAAAATCAGTCGACGACCGTCGATCCATCCATAAGCGGTTAAAGCGTCGAGCACTTCATCACGCGATACGTAGCGGTCCCGACGTGCGGCCTTCCACGTCACTAGCCATACGCTCTCACGGCGGTCATGATATCGATCCAACCATTCCCAAAGGTCCCCTGATGACTCTACCTCGACTCGCTCGAACTTATCGTGATCCATGAATTGAGCCTGCATGGTCATAAGAAGCTTGAGGGTCGGGATTAAGGAGCATTGGTCGGATAAGATCAATGTGTGTTTCACGTGCACAATCAATTTAATCACAAAGCGAGGCTCGCACAAGAGAGCGAGCGAAATCCCTCGATTACCTCACGCTAGCTGTTCAATCCAGCCGTGCGTGGTTTGGAGCCTTCGCGTTATCAAAAGACGCCCCACATTGACACAACAAGAACTCTCTGCGAAGACGTACTCGTCATTATTCTGAGCCTTCGTTTCCACATTAAAGTAACCCCTACGGGGTTGCTGGTCGCTGCTGCAAAATCATTTTTCTCTGCATCCCGAGGATTAGATTAGACTACACTCCCCCTGTGCAGAAAAAGACAAGGGCAGAAATAGAACACTCCTCGCAGAGGCAATTTGGGGGATTGTACTTTTTAGTACAGGATTATAACTAAGCGGCAGGGAACCCTCCCCTTTATCGGCGTTCAAATAGACTCCCAGGCCGGCGCGTTTTTGTAATGGGCAATGGGCTTCGAGGGGCAGAATATTAGAACAAGAGAGCCAGGTGGGAGGTGCGCATTTACACAGGCAGAAGGCTTCCAGTTTCAAGTAAATAATGATGATTTAAAAAAAAATTGATTTCTTCGGTCCCCCGGTGATGTAGCGCCGGCGCCGGCGACGATGATACCATAGATATCGATACCGAACCCAACGAGACAGCACCTTTATTTGTCCTTTATGAGTTTGAGTTCCCATTTCAAATATTTGATTATCCCACTGCACGCACAATTTGGACGTATATGCCATGAGGTGGCCTTTTTAAAATACAACCAACAGAATTTGAACAGAACTGACGCGCTGCCTCAAGTTCCTGAACTCCATAACTATGAAATATGAAACTACGAAGGAGCTGCCTTGTTCCAGGCCTCCTCAAAGGTGGCAGCCGTGGCTGCTCTTCGGTTTGGCCCGGCATGCGTCCACAGCGCACGCCATTCCGCTTGTGTGAAGCGCATTCCCGAGCTAGAACTGTTGCTGTTGCCTTCCCTCCCGGCAGCGGCAACAGCAAACTCATTGCCATGGTTAGCTTTCTTTCGGTCTCCTGCCATTGCACTCCTTAAGGCGGCCTCATCAGCGGCTAAGAGAGCAAAGAAATCAGCGGCGCGGCCACACTCGTTGCTTGCCACAGCTCCAGGAGCAGATGCATTCACACTGCTGCTGCTGCTGTTACTGTTGATGGCGCTTCCACTGCCACTCATGTCAATACCAACGCTGCTACTAACACTGCCACTAGCCGTTGTAAAGCTGCTGCCCTCGCCAAGGAGGAGGAGTTGTTGGGTCAGAGGTGGCAGGTTGTCAAGGACATCCGGGGGTGGGCCGTTGGTCAAAGTGGCCCAATTGCGCTGCAAACTAATGGCTACTCCAAACACCAAATGCTCGATCCCAAGGAGCGTGAATTCTGGCGAAGCGTCACTGTGCACTCCACCGCTACCACCACTAACACTGAAGCTGGAGATGTTGGAAGGAGACGGCGGTGGGAGGTTGAAGGCCCTGTTCCGCTGGCGGCTCGTCGCAGAAGACGAAACAGATGACGAAGAAGACGGAGAAGAAGAAAACGACGAGTTGGCGTAAAGAGCAGGGCGTGGAAAAGCATGAGCTACGCAAGCAATGGCGAGGTTCGGGGCAAGGCCAGCGACAGGAGACAGCACGAAAGCACGGGCGAGAGGGGGCGCTACAGTGGAGGAGGCGGACAACAAGTGCGCCAAATGCTTTTGCAGACCCGTCACCGACCTGTGGAATAATAACAAGGCAAGACCACAGTGACGCACCGTTAAAAAGACAGAAAGATGCGTGTGTCAGTGTGTGTGAGGGAGGGTGTAAGTTAAGGAGTGATTAGGTTCAAAGGACAAAAAGGGCGGGAGGACAAAAAACACACGCATTTCAGTACTTCATAACGTCATAACGAAAGTAGTAGCCCGCTTTGATTTACATACCCGTCGGTGGCTGCGCGCATTCCTCCTGCACTCGTGCCAACTACGTTTCCGCGCGACCGCGGCGACGAGGGCGAGTTGACCACGGCCGAAGCAAGACCACCATTGTTACGAGGGGACAAGGGAGGAGCTCCTCCTGCTGCTGCTCCTGCTCCAACTGCTGCTGATGATGTTGCGGTGGCTTCGGCCGCTGCGGTGGCTGCGGCAGCCTGGGACGCTTTCGCGTGCAGTGCTCGTTCGAAGGAGTTGGGTAAGCGGTGCATGAAGCAAAAGCACGCGAGCACCGCGTCGAGACGAAGCACCATGTACAGGGAGTCCGCCAGCTGAGAGAAATGGGCGGCTACCGCCTGCGCAGCAATGAAAAAGAAAGAAAAGCAACACAAGTCACGGGGTGAGAAAGGTTGCTGAAATTGAAATGAGTCAAGTAAATGACGAAGATGGCGACAAAGCACGAAGGAAGCACCAGAACAAAAGCGAAGATTTAAAAGGTTTTTTTTAATGAAAAAGAATTGAATAAGACGTTGGCTTTACCATCTACTTGACTAACACAACTTGAAGCACTTCTCACCTGCAAGCGTCGGTAATCCGCCGACGAGGCCGTTAACACGGCGGCCCCGAAAGAAAACGAGAAGCCTCCTGAGCCTGCGACTTTCTTTTTTCGTCTTCTGGCGTCGTCTATTACAGCCATGGTATTCGTACCTCCTGGTGTGACCGGGCTTTTACTGCTAGGAGTACTGCTCTTGCTAGATGAGGTGGCGCCTTCGTGTTCTTCTTCAACTGAACGCTGAGCACCCTTCGACGGTTGCTGTTGCGATGACGGCAGTGGCGCTGGCGCTGGGAGCAAGAGCTGGGCATGCAGCAAGAGCCGTCGGTGGAGCCACGCTGCGCTATGCGCCAAGGAAAAGAGGGCCCCGACACTGCGGCGGTCAGCAAGCAAACAGTCGAACGGCAAAACACCAGCCGGCGGCGCACGCGCACTGCGCACACCACTGCCTCCACTACCACCACCACTGCTACTGCTGCTGGCACTCTCATCATATTCATTCCCAACTTCCGACCACCATAAATCTTGCATCACCGGCAGGCTGCCCTCGTAGCACGCTGCTGAGGACGGGTGAGCGCTTTCTCCTTGTTCGCTCGAGCCATCCCTCGTTCTGCCATCACCAGCGTCTGAACTCGAGGAGCCAACTTGCGCCTGATTGGAGGAAAGCGTGACTGCATGCTCGTAAAATCGCGTCAGAGCACCATACGACGGGTCGCGGCGGATCGCGGCTTCCAGGGAGTGCCCACCGCTGCTCAACCGCTCGGCCGCTTCGGCACTCCCACTCAACCGCAAGCCCTCTTCCTTCAACGCCACCAGCAAACCCACAGCCGCTTCTTCGCATAAGTCCACCAGCTTGCTCCGGTGCTGCGGCAGAACCCCCACTTGAGCAATCAGAGACCCCAGCACCTCTTCGGCCGCTTCGACGCAGGTGACCGGGGGCGGCAGCAGCAACGGCAGCGGTGGCAACTGTGACTGACCCGATTCCGAGAGGGACATCGACACGGAATGACCACTGCCACCACCACCGCCGCTAGTAGCCACCGCTGCAGCCGCCGCTGCTGCTGCTGCTGCCGCACTTGAACTAACACGCCGAGCTCGCTGTTGCGCTTGATAGTCTAAAGCAGCTTGCGCGGCGAAGGTTAAGCTCGGTTTGAGGGCGTCTTGGTCTTGCAAAATCGCATCCAAAGCGTCGGTCGCATCCTCTCGCAGCAAAGGGAGCACCGTGGTGGCCAGGTACCCGTTGAGCCATTCTTCCAAATCCAACGGCTCGCCGCTGCCTTTCGCCGCCCCCAGAGGGGGCAAAAAATGGGCCATGCCCTGCCGTGCCAGGCTGCAAAACCGCTGCACGGGCTGGAACGCCGCAATGGCGTGCACTGGATCGGGCTCTACTTGTAAGGTCAAGTCACTGTCGTTGGAGGTTGATGACGTGGCCATTTCAGACGAAGGCAGCGGTAAAAGTGGGGTCCCAGCCTCTGGACCACTACCGCTGCTCCTGCTGCTGTTGTTGTTGCCACTGTTGCCGCTGTTGCTGCCACCATTACTCATCGGAGGCTCATGTGCGAGGGCACCAAAGGAAAACTCACCTTGATTACTGCCACCGTTATTGCTGTTGCTTTTCGGGCTCACAGCAGTGGTGGCAGTGGTAGAACTAAGCGGATTGGGTGAGTTCATCGAAGGGCTGAGCGCATCAGGAGGCGCTGCGATGGAAAAAGTCACTTCCCCGAGATTCTCGGAAGTGGCGAAAAAGAGAGCACTGAGGCCATCACCTTTGTCCTGTTTAGAGGCAAGTGAGGAATTAAAGGAAGAGAAAAATCAAGCGGGAAGAGTGGCAGACCAGCAACAGGGCGCATGATCATGGGTACTCAATAAATTGCATGGAACATACCTTGCCATCTCCTCGTGCTAGCAAATTAGCGCGCCGCATTCGCTCTCGAGCAGCGAGCTTGCCTGCATGTGCACCAATTTAGTATTTTTAAAAGGAATTCAAGCAAGACGTCAAAACGGTCACCAAAGAAAGTTTGAGACGATAAAAAGAGCACGCACAAGGGAATGAGACTTGGAGAGACAACAATATAAAGAGGAGCTAGACTTCAGAGTATCGAGGAAAGCAATCGATAATTGTTCGCTTTTTTTTTCTCATCGAGATCTCACCAGCCCGCGATGCTGCCAGAAACGACTGGCCCGCTTTGCCCCCTGCCGCCCGCGCCGCTCGTGCCGCAGCCAGGGCATGCGTGGCCTGGCTGCTCGCAGCCGCATGCATCGCACTCTTGAGCGCGTCAGTATTCATCCCCAAGGCTCCAACCGCACCGCTAGAATTCGCATTATCCGGTGAGCCAACAGAGTCAGCTATTGCCGAGGCAGCAGTCGCATTCGCAGCTGCACCAACAGGGGTGGTGGTGGTGTCAGTGAAGGATTGGGCAAGCACGTCCTGCAGATGGGCTTGCATCGTGCTCCACAGCCGTTTCGCAGGGGTCCAGGACACGTCGTTATTTTGAACCTCCCCTGTAATGTGGGTCTGCATGGAAATATAACAATAGCAACAAGAGAAGAAGAAGACACGCGTAAACAATGCAACATTGAGGGAGTATCAGCATGATTTCTTACACGTAGCACGCACGAATGTACCGTAGCAGAAGTGAAGGACATGCTGTAGGGGTGTTTTGAACAAGAAAGAGCAAGAAGAACCCACCCACCTCAACGGCGTGCACCAATCGGCAAAGGTGCAAATGCTTGCGCACGACACCAATGCAAGTGGCCAACAAATCTTCCAGAAACATCACCAGTGCCGAGCGCTTCTTTGTTTCCCCACCTCCTCCTCTGTCGTTGTCTCTATCTCCACCTCCTCCCCCTGTTCTTCCTGCTCGTTGTGCTCCAGTTTGTGCAGAGCCCGAAGATAGGACCGAGGCCGCTGCCGCAGCCCGCGCCAAGGATGACAAAGGAGACGACGACGACGACGAACTAGACTCTCCACGGTCTAGACTGGAGTCGGATGCTGCTGCATTAGCTCCATCTCCTCCACCACCATTGCCACCAGCAGCAGCACGACCACTGTTCTTGCGACTAGCACGAGCACGGCACGCTAATTCGACACTGCGCAGGCCCTCTCGCGAGCGCTCCATCACGTACGAAATTACGTCACTGAGAGAGCCCATGGCGGCTGCAGCCGTCAACAAGAGCTGCAGCTGCAAGGCCGGCGTTACTCGGGGACCGGAGCTCGTTGCTGAGGCGGTGATTTCTCCCGGTGTTAGTGCAGCATGTGATGTTAAAACAGCTCCCGCTCCTTCTCCTCCAACTCCTCCACTTCCTCCTGCGTTGTTGTCCTCACCGTTGCTTTCAGAATTGGAGCTGTGAATGGAGCGCTCGAACTCTACGACCTGGGCAAGGGTGTAATTCACACCCAACGCCTGAACCAGTGGGCTGCTGCTGCTGCTGGAGGATTCATTAAAAGTGGCAGCGCCGTCCACATTAGCAGACGACGCGTCATCATCAGTAGTGGATGTGGTGGTTGTGGGGTCAAAGAGCACCGCAAGGAGGCCATCGGCAATCATGTCGAGCAGCTTGCCCTTTTTGCTTTGAATCGCGTCCCGTACGGGGCCCAGGGCCACCACCGGCACCAATTCCTCGGCGTACATGAGCTCCTTAGAGAAGTTGAAGTGCGCGACGGCCCCAACGAAACACCGCGCTTCCAGCAACTGGTCCAGGGTGCGAGGCGCGTCGCGCACTTGGCGCAATTGCTCGAGCAGCGACAAGGAGTGGGCGTGCTCCAGCTTCTTTTCGAACAAACTCCGCACGGGCACTTCGCTCCGGGGCGCCGTCAACAGCTGCCGCGAAGCGTCGACCCGGGTGCGGAGCGAGGCAGCCTGCTCCTGCAACCCGTAAAACTGCGCGGACACGTCTTTGACCGACTTCACGGAGGCAGAAAGGGCACCGTAGTGCGAGTTCAAGAACGCGTCCACGACGTGCTCCACCACCTTTTTGAACGACGGTTGCATAGCGCCGCAACGAACACAAGAGGTGTGAACCGCGAGTTCCAAGCGTGGAAGAAAAATAATTGTAAAGAAGAAGACGAACACAATTAGGTTCTATTCGTAATCCTTGCTTAACCATAGTTAAAAAAAAAAAACGACAGTAAAGGAAAACGGCAAAAACTCAAAAAGACATGTGCACAATGCAACCGCTACCTCTTTCTGGCGGTGCAAATCTTCGTAGGAGCCGTTCTGGAGCATCAGGGTGGTACAGGGGTGGGGTGGCAAATTCCCGGGGGGCAACACGCTCTTCAACACCAGATGTGGCTGGTCAACGAGCGCAACGCCTTCGCAGTACAGCCCGGCGCACCCCGATCGCACCACCGCAGGC
>Ga0307931_1000761_pt1 | contig 21107 bp, 21 predicted proteins | sample OrgLakmetageno47_FD_201816 | JGI IMG/M metagenome (GOLD analysis project Ga0307931, IMG submission 201816) | Saline water microbial communities from Organic Lake, Antarctica - #47 | ecosystem: Environmental > Aquatic > Non-marine Saline and Alkaline > Saline | place: Antarctica: Organic Lake...
ATGAAGAGGTGAAAATTGCACGACGGGTCGTAAACGACCGGCGATACTCTAAACACCTTACCTAACTAAGTTTGAGATCCCGGTTGCACTCGAAGCGTTTATAGCTTCGAAGGAGGTGCTGGTCCGCCGCCCAGCACCTCCCGGCATTCGCCCATTTTTCGAAATAAACGGTCAGTACAGGGTTTTTTTTTGATATTATAGCTTTTACCCTGCAGTAACATTAGTTTCAGATCCCATATACTCCCAAATCTTCGTCACACCTCTTCTACAATGTATTCGAAGACACAACCGCCAAAATTTGATGAGCGGTTACGATTTGTTGATCTTATAAACCTTATTTGTAAATTATTTGCCCATGTCTGCTCAGGTCAGAGGACGCCCCAGTTCGAGAAAAATCAGCTTTCACTGCCCAATGAGCTGTCTAAATGTGTATTAATCGCTCAAATTCAGGTAATATAGGCTAAAACCTATCCACTGATATGATTACTTGGGCCAACGGACACAATGAGGTCGAGATAATCGCACTCACTGTTCCTCGAGATCGAAAACAAAACAGGTACGTTTCAGTAATTCAAAAGCGGCAGATACCTACTTAATAGCGTTAGTGTGGCGATAAAGATCTAATCAATTGCCATGCATCTTGAGGAAGAAAAACAGAGGGATTTCAAACCAAGATTTTACCAAGTTGGTCCATCTTATTGTGTTTCGCGTCCTATCTGAGTTGAAAAAGGCCCACATCTGCTCAGGTTAGAAAATGCCCCAGTTTGGAAAAAAATCAGCTCCAGTTCTCCATTGAATTGCCTGGCTGTGCTTTTTTCGCTCAAATTCAGGTAATGTAGGCTTATACCTATCCACTGATGTAATTACTTCGGCCAGCGGGCACGATGGGGTCGAGTACGTGGCCCTAACCGTACCTCGAGACCGAGTGAAACCGAAATTAAGTGAGAAAAGTCACAATTTACGCCGATTTTTTAATGTCTACCTCCATAAAATCGATGAAACCTTCGTTGCTGCAGCTCAACAGGCCTATAAGTATCCATTTGAGAAGTAATTATCTAAAACTATCTGAATGGGGTAGAGTTATGGCTCAAATTAGTCACTTCTTGGCTGGATCCGGCACCTCCCCTCCCGTGGTGGCAGGTGGCATGCCCACTAAAAAAAAGAGATTTTTTTTTTAAAAACAAAATATTGGAGTTTTAAAAAGTTTATAGGCGTGCAAATGGTGCTTCAAGGAGTTCATTTCCGGTCTCAGATCTACAATTGGCCTCAGTTTGCGCCCAGGGATCGATTTTGAATTCTAAGAAATTTCTTTTTAATTCCCCCCTAAAATTAACTGAATGAAGACCTGCTACACTCAAGAGTCATGGGAGTTCTTAAGTGCCCGGCCCCAGGTAATCTCCCGAACCAGTAAGCAGCTGCTGCGGCGACCAAGTCATCGGCATACAAGCAACGCCGCCAGCCCAACGAAGAATCCGATTGTGGTAATATCTACGAAAGACCATCTGAGAAAGCGTCTATTAGTTACTTAATCCAGTCTTCTCGGAGGGAGGGGGGGGGGGGGGTGAAGTATGATGAAGGCTGGCCTGGCAAATGCCACGAACAGGACATTGCACTTATGGAGGCCTCAAAGTCCGTTGAATAAATCTCCTCGTTACCATCGAACCATATACCTATAAAGCGAAGTAAATGTCACCAGAAAAGGGCCCTTGGAGCTTAGAGCCCTCGTGAGTACACATACTTCCTGGACACGTTTGTATGTTTTCTGGGTCGGACATGTTTCTCACCACGATTCCTAAGCAACCGGGAATTGATAATGCTTCTAATATCTAAAAAGCCAAACCGGTTCAGACATATAATGCTGTTGGAACCACACTACCAACTACATAAAACATAGCTACGTACGTAGTCTTATCTACCAACATACCTCAACCGAACTCGAACTAATACAAATCCAAATGACACAGAAGCCAATGCTGCGGGAAGAAGTGTACGCGTGTGCGTTGCGCGCAAGTTGGAATCGTAAAGGGGGTAGTGTGTAGAGGGCAGGAAGCATAATACTTCCACCCCTTCTAAAGTGGAAACAACCAACGAGAAGCGAGAAGCATAAAAGCGGTTTCTTTCGGGCGACGGCGCCCGAAGTCCGTGTCTTATTCCCTAGGCCACGACTGACTAACTCGGAAGAATTTTCGGTGTTTCACCCGGGCTTGCGCTACTTAGTACTTAGAAAGCCCGCTCTTCCCTTGATCTTGATCTGTTTTCAAAATTCAAGGAATCAACTGAGGCGGCTGTTCAGCACGCTCGCGTGCACGAGCAAGAGGTCCGACGCCTGGTTTGCCGCGAGCGCCATCGAGGCGTCCTGGCACCAGTCTTGAAGGGCGTTGGCAACGCGCGGCGGCGCGTCAATGCTCTTGGCTTCCCGCAGAGCCGCAGCCAGGTCCCGGTTGGCCAAGGCGCCGGACACCCGCTGCAGCTGTTGCTCGGCCTTGGCTTCCACCAGAGCTGCGGCTTGCGCGACCTCGGTCCACTCTGAAGTGGTCGGAATTGAAGGCACATTTTTGTTGTCACTGCTGTCGCCCGTGCTGTTCATAATTGGTGGTGGGGCAAAGGTGGTCGGCAGCACGGTGGCCATCCCGAGCACCACTCCGAGCCGCGGGAACCAATCAGGAAGCCACGATGCCACCGTCGCCCGAGCTGAACCCGTGAGCTGACCGAGAGCACTGCCACCGCTCCCAGGGGGCACGTATAGGGCCTGCACGAGAGAAGCAAGAAGATTGATGACATTAAAGCGCTCGAAGAAAAATATATATATTTTGTGTATTTGAACAGGTGCATGTTATACGAAAGGGGGAGAAAAAAAAATAGAAATGAAATGAAAGGGCTAATGTATATTATCCTCGGAGGTCAGTACCTGCAGACAAGCATGTCGCACGGGCCCTTCAAAACGAGCACGAATCGCATTCGCGTTGCTGTTGCCTCCTCCTGCGCTAGCCAAGGTCCGGGTGGCGGCTTGCACCAACGGATCTTTCGATTTGGCCGCGGCGCCGCTGCCCTCGCCCGCCTTTAAAGGTATACACGAAAGCGAAAGCGAAAGGGACAAAAATGAATAAAATCGCGAGGCAAAACGAAGGTTGAGCACAGAGCTATTTTTCTCCACTTTGGCATGCCCGTTGTTCTTCAGCATGTTTTTGTTGCACGACAGGTTTAAAAACCAAACACTTTATCATTGCCCACCTTTTGAGCCGCTACCCCCGACGACAGCGCCGTGATGCCTTCCGAGTCCTGCTCCCACGCCACCAGCCTCGCTTCCGCGGCGCTCAATTCGTTCACTTGACCTTCGACAGCCGCCAAGCGAGCACCGCGCGCGGCCTGGTAATAGAAGAAGAAGGAAGAAGGAAGAAGGAAGAAAGAAGAAGGAAGAAGGAAGAGGAGGAGACTAGATCAAACACTAAAGAAAAGAGAAAAAGGTCGAATCTTTTGCACCCTTCAGAAAAAACAACACCGACAATATCTTCCATTCATGACACATAAGCCTCCTCAAACCTCGTCCGCAGCCGCGCTAGCTGCCAGAGCATCCAATTCGCTCAGCAGCTTGGCGGCCGCCTCGCTCATCGCAGCTTCCAGAGCCGCATTGGCTTCTGCTTCCTGAGCAGCTCGGAGTTCCTTGGCCTTAAAAGCGAGCGCATTCGACCGCCGCTCCTTGGCGCGTCGCTGCAGTTGCTCGAGAGCCAGCCTTTCTGCGGTCGCCTGCTCCGCGGCCAAGATGCACAGCTCCGACGCGAGAGCCCGCTCCCCGACCGCCTGCTGGTCTTCGATCAGCTTGGCGTGTGCGGCGGCCGCCTTGTCTTCCACCATTTGCAACAGGTGGCTCAGCCGCAGCGCTTCCCACTTGGCCCGTGTCTCGAGCTCCGCGCTCAACCGCCGCACCGCGGCCTTCAGCGCGGCTGGGTCGGCGGCTTCAGCAACGGCTTTGCCCCCTTCTGTAGAAGCTTTACCCAATCCTGCCGTTTGAGACGAGAGCATGTCGTCGACTTCGCGCCGCAGGGTAGCGTCGCGCAACTGAGTCCAGACACAAAACACAAGCACCAGAACACGCACGATTTACGAGAAGTTAGATTTCTTTTCATATTCTACAAGTGGACGCACTCCTTCCATCAAGGAAATATCACTGCGCCCACGCGCGCACCTCCACGTCGCGCAGCACTGCTTCGATGTTGTCGAAGCGCGCGCGGTCCGCTGCCTCGTCCAATCGCTTCAAGTCGGCGTGCAAAGCCGCCAGCGCTTCTTCGGGTCCACGAGCTGGCTGCACCCGTGCCGGTTGCTTGACTTCTCCGCCTGCCGCCCCCTCCTTGCTGCTACTCTCTACCGCCATAGTTGCCGCACCCTGCTGCACATCTTCCGCTGCGTCCTTGGCGGTGCTGCTGTTCTGTGCTTCTGCGGCAGCTTTGCTGGTAGCTTCTTCTTTCGCGGCAGCTTCCTTCTTCAACGCAGCTTCCTTTGCGTCTTCGGCTGCGGCAGCAACCAATTCAGCCGTTGCCCGGGCATCAGCAGCCGCCTTGGCCTCTGCTTCCGCTGCTACTTTTGCTGCTTTCGCAGCCGCCGCTGCTGCTGCAGCCGCTTCCTTCTCCTTTTTCGCAACTGCTGCAGCTTCCTTTTCTGCGGCTTTTTGGTCTACAACAGCGGTGGAGGCTGGGGCTTCAGCTGGCTTGTCTTTGGAGGCCTTGGAGTCAGGTGACTTAGCAGCTGTGTCTGAGCTTTGCTTCGGATCTTCTACGAACAAGCCCGGGATTTGAGGCACCTTGGGCTGCGTCGGCAGCGACGCTAGCACCGAGTTGGCTTGGGCTCGGAAGGTTGGGTCCCGGTTCGCATGTACAGTCGCTGCTCCGAGCATACTCCCTACTCCTAATAGAACGCTTACAGCGGCAGCCTGACCAAGTGATAAGCCTGGTGGAGCTTCTGTCTCCGCTGCGGCCTTCGCTGCCTTCTTGGCATGCCCCTGCGCGAGTAAGGCCTCGAAAGCTGCACGGGCGGCGTCGCCATCCTTGGCGAGTTTGTCTGCTACCGCTTGCGTCTTTGGTGCTGGTGGACCTGGCTCTCGTGGCCCATTCGCTCCATTATTGAAGGCTCGAAGGGAGGCCGACCCGATGCGCCGGCCAGCACCACGAGATGTGGGCAGCATGTTGGTTGGTCTGCCTTTCTAAAAATGATCCTTCAAAGATTCCGAACCCGATTTTTCCTCGATTTGTCCATTTTTTGGCATTTTTTCCACACAAAAAGTCGCACGCTGTCCTCTCCGACCATCCGACGAGCCAGTCCAGGCAGGGCCTATTTTTACTTACTGCTGCCACGGAGGAAGGCAAGTAAAAGATTCAGCGCTCCGGCAATCGTCTTCAGATTCGTGACTTTAAAAGCCTCGAAGAACACTTGGCCGTCGAATTTTCTTAGCCCGCTGCAGCCTGGAGAATGAGCGTGACAGGCAAGTCGGGCGTGGGGATCCCGATCATCTTGCTGCACGATGGCGAAGGCGCCATTGTGACTATTGAGCTAAAGACGGGCGATATGTACCGAGGCTACTTAGAAGACTCCGAAGACAACATGAATTGCACACTTAAGGTAAAATTGACTCATTCAGCATCCACCAGCTGTGGTTTGAGGAGTTTGTTGTAGTTTGGCATGTAGGGCTGGTATTTTCATCGAGGCAGTGTGCTTGTAGCAACACCTGTGATAAACGCAGGGCAATATTGAATCGCCCGTCTTAAAGTCCATTTTGAGTAAGCCAACCTATAGGATCGTGGGCAGCGCTATTTTGCTATCGTGAAGCACTTGGCAGGATCCTTCATCGTGCTAGTGGGCGATGTGTGTGCTGGCCTAATATGTTTTACTCCTTTTGCAGGACGTCACGCGCACGACGGCCGACGGCAAAGTATCACATGTAGACTACGTCTTCGTTCGGGGTAGCCAAGTGCTGTTCATCGTATTTCCTAATATGCTGAGACACGCGCCCATGTTCAAGCGCATTACGATTTGGCGCAAGTTCAAGGGCCATCCACCTCAAAACTTGGGCGCAGCCACGGGTCCTCGCGGGCAGGCTGCCGCAATCATTCGGAAAGGTTAAACGAAACTATTTTCAGTGGAAACTTACGTATGTTGCGTCTTCTGACTTGCATTGTATAGAAGGACTGTGCGCCCTGTATGCTAAACGCGAGTAAGTATATCGGTAACCCTATGCCCTCTCCTCCTCCTTTCTCTCCTTCTCCTGCCTTGCTCTCGCTTGGCTGCCGCTGTCACCATCGCTTCCAACTATCCTTGGCGCGGCTGCCAACATTACCTTGCTTCAACAGCTCAGCAGCGCCAGGGGGACGCAGGCGCACCCATGGGCGGCGGCGGTCCTCCACCAATGGGTGCTCCGATGGGCGGTCCGCCAATGGGCGGCCCTCCTCCACCAATGGGCGGCGGCCCGCCGGGCTACGGCCGACCGCCCATGATGGGCCAGGGCCCACCGCCGGGCTACGGTGGTCCAGGAGGACCCGGCGGCGGTGGCTACGGGGGAGGTCCGCCTCCGGGTTACAGAGGCCCCCCACCGGGATACGGCCGCTAATGAGCTAGAATGTGCTGCTGCTGCCGCTCTGGAGGGCTCCATGTGCGGAACTAAGGAACGATATACAGTGGAAGGGGTGTGGGCATATTGGCTCGTCTTCCTTATAGGGGCTTCTCTTTTCTCTGTGCGCTGGCTCATTTGTTGCTCTGGCCCTCAGCCCTTCATTCCTAAATCCTTATTCTTTGCATAGCGATAACAGTAAGCCCGTGAAGTATGATTTGGTATAAGTTAGGAGATAGCCGTAAGTAGAGCAGCTGCATAACGGCGTAGGCGAGAAGTGAGACTACGCCGAATGGACATGTATATGTATGCGCGTGGCCCTGTATTCTAGTCGGTTTGTTTTATGGTTTATGCAAGCGACAGCGGGATAGGGATTATGCCCACCTCGGGGCTTTATCGGCACATTGATTACTTCATAGCCATTTGCAACCCAAGGAAATCGGACATCGAACTGTTTGTGCTTCCTGGGTTTCTGGCCTTATGATAGCCCAATTGCCGCTACATCGCGAAATGGCCATCTTAACTCCACTCGGAACTTTTTCAGCACTGACTTATATTGGCCAGCGGCCACTTGAAAGTATTTGGATTACAAAGAGATGAATTTACTTCGAAGAAAGCACGCCCATACCTCAACTTGCCTTCGCTTCCTCAGCTAATAGATGTGCAGCCTGCGCTTCTGCTTCAAGCCGAGCTAACTTCTTGGCCCGTGTTTCCTGCCACCCAAAGCTGCGCCCAACCACTTGCTCTAACGCTGCGTCATAGGGTGCGAAGAATTCCCCCAAGAACCGCTGCCCACGCACGTCTAGGCGCAACTTGCGAGGCACGTCTTCCGTCCCACGCCTTCCGACATTTGCCTTGCTTGGGACATCAGCAGCTTCAGCTCGCCAAGGGCACAAGCCCAAAAATTGAACTACTTGTGCAAAGGCGCGGGCACCGCGTGAGTAGGTATTACTTGAGCTCACGCTTCCTCCCTCTCCATTTCTTTCATCTCTTCCTCCTTCTCCTTCATCTCCGAGACCGTTGTCCCCACTGGCGTAGCCTCGGAAGTCAGCTGCATCGACCACTAACACGTTGCTTGGGCCTAAGTGGGCGCGCCAGTGCAGTACCATAAACACGTACAAGCTCTTTTTCACCTGGAAGAGCACGTAGAGGAATGCGCGCGCGCACACACACAAACACGAAGCAGTGCAAACACGTTAGATGACAAGCAAAATTAGACTGCACGCAACATATTAAGCAACCCACCAGCTGGTGTGGGTCAGCAGCAACACGGCCACAAGACGACTGGTAAAACGCTTCGGTTGGGAACAACCGCCGCTGGCGATTTTCATGACGCTGCTCTTCAAGTGACAGTGACTGCTGCTGCTGCTGTGTGTACTGCATGCTTGCGTTTGCGAAGCGATTGTGCGCGAAAGTGGTCGCAAAACGAAGTGCAGCAGGTGGCAACTCCACTGACTTCCCTTGACTAGCTCTAGCCACAGCTGCAGATTCTTCTTCCGCTGCCAATGCTTCATCTAATGTGCCGTTGAGTACATGTGTACCAAAGCACGTGTCCAGAGCAAGAGCAGTGGCAGCTGGCAATGCAATTTTGTTGAAGGAAATGCGGTGCGGAACATAGTTGTGGGCGAGATACCGGTAATCCGACCTATCGTAGGAAATTCAAAAATAACACACGTTATAAAAACCAATGATTTCAGACATCTGAAGAGATCAATTTGATAAGCACACGCGTTTCTCACCATGTTCGCTCCACTGGTTCTCGAACCACAAAGATCACCTGAGCACAAAAGTAGAGGAGAATTAAAGCCAGTGTAATCAATGACTCCCAACGGTATCAATTTTTCATGAAATAAAAGACGAAAGCATTTGCGGTACACGACAATGTTCTTTGGGCAACAAAAAACTAATTCTTTTTCAGCATAGTTGTGAAATCCAATGATACCTTCGCGTTCCCGCGCGTGTCTGCCCATATTTGTTGTGGAATCCCAGCTGACTCAAACATGTAACCTACGGATCCATCTGCCGACACAAAAGGCTCGAATGATATCTTTCCCTCTACTTTGCCCACTCCATTATCCATTTCTTTATCAATGGAATGAGGCTGCTGCTGCTGGAAGGTTGAAGTCATCCCATCAGGCAGCTCCATTGCTTCAATAAAGGGGAAACGGTGCAATTTACTCGCTAAATTTGACCCAACGCCCGCGTGCCGCCCGTTTTTGAGGGCGTAAGCACCTGCTTCTTTGAATCCAGCACCTTCAAGAGGCCGCAAGACCTGGGTAAAAACCGATATGAAGGGACACGATAGAATGAAACTTGTATGTAAATCAAATAAGATAAGAAGATGCAGTACCAAGAAAAACATAATCATCTCTGAATGCTTTACTGAGTCATCTAAAAGACATGAAAGTCGTTGACCTGGGGATGCAAAGCAAGTAAGTTGAAGAGCCAAGTCGATGCACTCTTCGAAGCTCCTGCTAAGAAAAAGGACGGCGTACAGCGCATGCGACGCACACCTTCAACTTGCTGTAAAGGAGAAGTACTAGTAGATGAGCTCATCGACGATGCCGACGACGGCGACGAGGAGGTAACAGTAGATCTGGATGTTGAAGTGGCCGTGTTCCCATCGCGCGCATCGCCACCGTGGTCGTCTTCATCGTAGTCACGGCTCGAAGCTGAAAACACGGTGCAAGCGTGGAACTGTTTTGCCAAGACTTCCGCTGAGCATGCACTGTTGGTACTACTACGCATGAGGCTGCTGTTCGAGCCAGTAGTTTTCTCCTCGTCAATGCCGGCCTCAGGAGGGCGCTGCAGTAGCGGTGGCCAACGATTCAAGTGTAGACTCTTGACCGCACGTGCGACGTCTGGCCCAGATTCACGAGGCGACCGCCATTGACCTGAGGTCGAGTCAGGACCAAGCCATAAGAGTGGTGCATGGAGGTTGTTGGTATCTGTGTTGACAGCTGCAGCGTTAGCACGAAGAGATGCTGCAGGAGAAGTAGCAGCGGGATTAGCACTTGCCGCCGAAGCATTTTTATTGAGTTCACTATCTGGTGAAGGCAACGCGCGGTCGCAATTCCGCCAATTCACAAGGTGCAAAGTGAATGGTTCATGCGGCCAATGAAGGGCTGATACTGCTGCTGCCGCAGTGTTAGGACTTGGGAGAGCAGCAGCTAAAGTGAGCACGTTGCTCTCCGAAGTACCGCGGCTACTGCTCGTGCTGTTAGCGTTGTTGATGATCTTGCTGTTAGTGCTATCAGTGCTGTCAGTGCTGTTGTTAGTGCTGTTAGTAGTAGAAGCCTTGCTCTTCTCCGCTTTAGCACGCGCTTTGTCTACAGCACGCGCGGCAACTTTTGCTGCTTTTGCAGCTCGGCGAGCTTCTGCCACTGCTAAAGCACCCGTTGCCGAATAAGTGCTGCCGCCGCTGGTGTTGCCACGAATGCTGCTACTCCTACTACTTTTGTTGCTGCCCCTGTCATTACTATGGTGGTCGCTAGAAATACTAGCGCTTTGCTCCGCATCGGCACAGAGAGAAGCACGGTGACGCAAACAGTCGCGATCGCAGAGCATATCCAAGGCCGCGTCATAAGACTCGAGCAAGCACCTACATCAGACATATACACGGCTCACATCTACGACATGAGTGCACATTAAGCAAATATCAAAGCTTAGCCGAAACAAAGACCTTAATTCTTACGATCGAAAGAGCTAGAAAGAGTAACCTTTCATACCTCAGCGCTGGATCGAATGGCCCAAACCGAGCTGCCATGCCTCCGTCGCAACCGCTCGCTGCCATCTCAGCTGCTGCAGCGGCAGGATCTGATGGAGGTGGCGGTGCAAGTGAGCTGAATGGGCCCGTGGAATCTGAGGATATTGTTGAATGTTTCACCGAGACTGGGCCACTGTGAGAAGCAGCGCTACCGGGGTTATTAATGCTTGTATCTTCTTGTGGAACTGACTGCGTTAAGGCTGAAGAAAGCCACGAAAAGATGTTGCTACTCCCATTACTAATCTTAAGAGCTGGTGTCTGTGAAGAAAGAATGAGAGGCTCGACAATCGACGACTGAGGCGGCTTCGGATCAGGGCAAAGGTCCAAACCACGCCTACCCGTTGGGGCTTGCGTAGCAAAGGTAGTAAAGTCCGAAATCACGCCGCCTGTAGTCCAAGCGCGCGCCAGCAAGGTGAAAGCCCAAAGCTCAAAGCGAGGTATCGCGCGACGAACGCCTTTGAATGCTCGAAAAGGCATTCCTTGGCCAAACAAGCCTTTTACGCACCATGCGTTGAAGTACTTCTGCCCAGGATAGCGTTGATGCTGCTTTTCTGAAGTGTTATGTCGGCTGTGGCCACCAACGAAAGACGTGCTCTCTGAAGGAGGCCACAGTTTAGGGTTGCTATTGGCGTGAAGCAATTCGACACTCACGTCGTAGCCGCGCTTTTGGTATTTCTGAAACTGCATCACACTGAGTGCATCTGCAAATTTGTAGTTCAGCGCATATTGAGGCGCAAACGCAAGTACGCGCACCTAGAAAGACAGAAAATTGAGCAGAAGACAGCCAATATTCATAAAAGGTAGCTAAGACTTTCAAAGAGGAAACGATGTAAAAATTGCAATGATCGAGTGCGTCTTGAGAGGTATGTAATAAGCATGGTCGAGACATACAAAAAGCTGGCTAAAACCTGCGCAGCGGGCCAGATGTGAAGCCAAGACTCAAGAGCTTTGTAGTTAAGATATCCAAAGTGGTCTGATGCCCGCGGCCACGATAAGAGCACAACCTCCCCTCTACCAGCCGAGTCGTTATTTTGAGGAGCAGGCAGTGCAGCCTCTCTTTCTTCTCTTGTTGGTGCTCCTGATATTTCATTAGCTTCAGAAGCATTACCCGTTTCGTTTCGCAATAACAATGACGTCGTAACAGAGCTAATGTTAGTTCCAAACAACTCGTCCTGAGATGAGCGTTTCTCGCTTTTCCGCTTCTTACTTTTCCAGTGCTTTCGTTGACGAAGAGGATGTACCTTGTATAGCACGCTACCTTCGCCATGAATGTCATACACAGAGGGCCCTTCCTGATCACGAGCATCGCGCCTCGAAGTGGAAGGGACATCAACAACAGCACTTAAATCGTCCGGCGCAGAGGTCTGAATTTTATCTTCGATTTTTATTTGCGCCGCAGGAGTTCCGTCAGTGGGTTTCCCTTCGTCTATCCTCGAACGCCTACGCACGATTACGCCACTGGTCCTGATTTCAGAGCCAGGAGTGATCGATAGAGACTGGGTTGGGCTACGAATACTTTGATGAGATGGAGATGGCGAAGATATGGCATGATAATCGCCAGCGCGAGCTAGAATACGGTTCAAGGAAGGAGCAGCGGTAGGCTTATAAGTGGGCTCAAAAGATGTTGAATGAATGGTCGGCTGGGAATTAGGGTGAGGAGTTGCGGTGCTGACCAGTTGAGAAACAGCGTTATCGGCGTCAGCAGTTTGAGCTTGACGTGCTGCATGAAGGGCCAGAAGAGGATGTGCTAAATTGCTTGGTGCATTTGATAAACGAATTGGATGCCACTCCTGTGTCAGCAGGATGTATCTTATCGCCACGGTAAGCAGAATACCTAGCACCAGCCAGATTTCTAGTCGCTTGAAAGGAACCATGTCATTCAAAGTCACTTGGCATCGGAAACTAGTCTCTCATTCTAGCGCACTCAAGCGCAGCCCAGCTAGAGTCGAGCTATCTGTAGCTAAGCTCAACCATTTTGTCTGTACTTCGTGAAGCTAGCTTCCGTAACTGCTTTCGCTGTGGAGCTGCGAAGCTGCAAAACCACCCCGGAGGGGCGTTAGTATATAGTATACAGTATAGTATACCATTATACCTCACGAAGCACCACAAGCCACAAGCAAGATAGATCTCAGAAAAGGAGTTCCTTGATCTCTGGTCCAGATCCAAACATCGTATTCAATCGCGGACCTCCATCCCCAACCCCCGAACACTTGTGACGAGGTACTGGTTGTAGAAAAGATTAGCTAGAAACTAGAAAGTACGAGAACCTGCAGACTTTATTTTCCCCCTTCTCCCTATATTAGAGACCAAACTCGGTGAACTAAGAGGCCAAAATGCGTTAGCTAGATCGCAATTCCTTTTTCTTTGCATGCGAAATGATTGAATTTGCCCGGGAAGCCACACTGGTGAAGCGCAAAGGGGATCACCTGAATTCGGTATCGGGCCCTCTCGTGAAAAGTTTGCAATCTTCATTTGTAGAGGCCCCATTGAAGCATCGCAACAAGAGCTGGCATCTCGCGACTCGGACATTCAAAGCTACCGAGGTCATGAAACATAATCACTTCCCTGTACTCTTTCTGCCGTTCCCTTTCGCCTCAGATGAAGTTCTTTGGCCCTTCGATGCTGAGGTTTGCGTATTTGATGATATTGGTGGAACATCGTCAGCGCGTTTCGTCGATCGCAAAGGGCCAAAGAAACGGTAGAAAAAGTCTCGAGAAATTTCATCGCCTCCTGATTTTGCGCCGCCAGCCGATGACACAATGAGGCCCTGCGAGTGCGCAAAGTGAGAAAATATGGGAGAATAAGGGTGTTAAAAGCCATAGAAAAGAACGTCGTAAGAGCGCAGTGGCACAAACAAGATAGTTGAATGAAGAGAAAGACGAAGGAAAAAAACAATCTCTTTCATGTTCTAATAATGCAAAAAAAGTCTCTGCAAAAACTGCTGGTGAATATCAGTGAAGTGACATCAATCCAGGTTAAGACAGCACAACAATGCGATTACCAGGCCAGCGAGGGCGCCAATGCTTAACGCCGCGAACGGTACCCACTGAGGCATGAAGGTCACGAGGCACAGCAAGACCGCAACCAGCACAGCTTGACAACTCGCCAACACCACCAGCGCCCGAGTGCATGGGCGCACGGAACCAGTGCTACTCGAGGTGCCCTCGCTGCTGCTGCCTCTGACCTCTGCTCCTGCTGTGCCTGAAGTTGACACCACAGGGGCGTCACCGCTACTTCTGCCGCCGCCGCCCCCTGAAGCCCAGGCTTCGTGAATCATCTTGGCTGCGATGTCGCCCGGCGCGCAGCGAGTGAACGGGCCCCGCCCGCACGCTTCCCACAATCCTCCCCTGTAAGACACACGAGACCCACGAAGATAGCCATTTCCCACGCTGCTGCTTTTCCTACTGCCCTTATTACTGCTATGGCCGCTCCTGCTGCTGCTGCTGTTGTTGTTCTCAGTGGTTTGTGCAGCTGCTAGCGCCTGGTCGAAAGGCAGCAGAGGAGATCTTGCGGATGTGCTGCTTGCTTCATTAGCCAAGCCAGCGGTACCAGCAGCGTAAGCAGCAGCAACAGCACTTGCTGGCGGCTCCAGCTCCCACTCTGGCGGAGGAGGACTTCCACTGAAATCTTGGTCATCAGTGGTTGAGGACATACCTTCTTTGTCGCCGATGTTACCAACACGCCGCCAGTGGCCGACCTGCTGGGCTTCGACCACGAGCGCTTCTTTGCAGAGGGCCACGGTTTGCGCCCCCAGCAAGAAGCCGTTGGACACGTTGGCGAGTGCCGTCAAGAGCATGAGAAAAGCGCCGTCGTAGTGCAGGTAAGGGTCCACCAGCAGCGCCGCGGGCAGCAGCACCTAGAGGTGAGGATTTGGATTGGGGGCGTGTTACATTTCGTATGCGTAACCTCAGGGTTCCAGTCTTCGCCTTCTCTTTTTTAGAGTTATGGCTCTCTCGTTGACAAAGAACACAAAACAGAATATCCCCACTACGCTCCTGCTGTAATGAGCTACTGTCTTGCACAAGTGGTTTCTGCTTGCAGATTCAGCTTCAATTACCAGGAAGGCGCCTTCGAGGACCCGATAGAGCACGGTCGCCAAGCAAAACGAAGCAAAATCGGCCGAGGGCGGCGAGCTGGCGCTCCCGTACAGGGCCGAGTGGTCGCCGCGCGCCTAATAATTGCAAACGGAAGTTGGAATTCGAGGTTCAAGGCTGTGCACAGACTGAGGTACTTGCAGGTATAGGGCGCGATTAAATTCGTCTTGAAGTACTACAATCCAATAATCCAATACCTTGCCATTCATATTTCATAATAAGCACTCACCCATAGGTCTGGGATGGGAGGCATCCAAGTGCCAAAGCATGCCATCGACGTTAGCACTGGCGCTGCCCAGTAAGCAGTAGTAGCAGGCGCGTGTGTCAACGCAACACGCCACAAGCCCCACCCTTGCAACCCGACAACTAGCAGCGGCCCAGCGAGCCCTAACAGCAGCCGTCGCGCATCTCGCCACGCTACCACCAATTCAGATGGCGGAGCGGACAGCCGGAGGCGCCACGGTCTGTGCGCTAAGCGGCGGGCAGCAACGAAAGCTCCTCTTAGACCCACCGTGTCTGGTGGCAGCGCGGGGCCCCAGTAGTGCACGCAACACCGAATGGCTAAGTATTTGCCCAGTGTAGCCGCTGAGAGCACCAGGACTGGTTCCGCCCAAAGCGGCGCGCGGGCGCGGTAAATGGTATGCAGCGCGAGCCACAGTGCGACGACGTTCCCAAAGAAAATCGTGACTTCGAAACCGAGAGCGTCCAAGTGCACGCCTTCATCCTGAGCTAATGCTGCAGCGAGTCCCTTGTCTAGAGTGTTATTTCCGCTGCTACCTCGCCGTGAGCCACTTAGACTCTCGCCGCGAGCCAATGCCGCCACTGTATGGTCCAAGGATTCGGCGCCACCGCTATCGCGGGCCTTGCTTTTCTTGGGCGGCATAGCGTAGGAAATTAATTGAGGTGAACTACAGGTCGCTGAAGCAAGCTATCTTTGGCTAGCCTCTAGACTTTGAAGTGATACTATGTAGACTTCCTGCCTTCAGCCTTTACTGTAGCCACAGCGTCGCAGAGTCGACGCTCGACTGCTCGATAGTTCGATGCAGCCAGGAAGGAGCGCTGAAGCAAGCTATCTTTGGCTAGCCTCTAGACTTTGAAGTGATACTATGTAGACTTCCTGCCTTCAGCCTTTACTGTAGCCACAGCGTCGCAGAGTCGACGCTCGACTGCTCGATAGTTCGATGCAGCCAGCCAGGAGCCAGCCAGGAGCCGAGCGACCGAGCCAGCAGGAGAGCAGGAGCCAGTAAGGCGCCATAGCAATTACTTCCCTAATTTCGCACACATACAAATATTGTGTGCACAAATACAAATATGTGCTCCACGCGGTTAGGCTTATGGTAAAAAAGGTCGGCGTTTTTTTGGGAATCTCTGGAAATAAAAAGCTCCAAAAACGCTCCCCAACGGACAAATTATACTCCAACGGACAACGAATTCAATCCAAAGAAACCCCGAAATCCCCCCTTTTGGGACCATTTACGTTTAAAAATACGGTAAATACGGGAATAAACCGCCGAAAGCGCTTTTTGGAGCGTTTTTTTGCACTTTTTGGAGCTTTTTTACAATTAGCCTACACGCGGTCTCTCGTCGGCGAATCGGCGATTCAGCAACGACTCGTTGGCTAGTAGCTTGCTAGAAAGAGTTGGCTAACTGGTTGGTTGCTCATAGTATCCACTAGCCGTCCTTAGGCTGCACGAGTTAGCGGACAATTCCTTTTTGATGTTCGATGCTTCCACGATAGCTTTTCGAGCTTAGTCTTAAGCCAGTCTCGTCATATTACTACCGTACCTTCACTTTAGCAATTCATTTACTTACCTTACAAGCATACCCCCCCCGATGGATACTCGTGGCACAACGAACCCTAGCTCTGCCGTCTTAGCCACTGGAACCGACGGCGACAACGCCACTGCAGCACTTCGCGCCTGGGCTCGGTCGCTTGGCCTCTACGGAGATGAGCACTTGCATGTGCGACCCTCGTCTCTGGGCGGGCTAGGTGTGTTCGTAGATGCTAGTCAGCCGCTCGGAGAGCTGTTCACGCAAGAGGGAAATGGTCTAGTAATGGCAGCATTGCCAGCCACAGCGGTACTGTCGGCTGCCAAGGCACGCGAGAGTGAAATCGGCAAAGCATGTTCAAAGGTCTTTTCAGAACGGGTTCCAGGCACCTTCCTATTGCAGCTCGACATGGCTCTTGGTAAGATGCTTTCGATGAATGCATTCAAAACATATTTCTAGACGCGTGGACCATACTCATTACTTCCCACTCAGAGGATTTGATCTATTGATAGGGTTTCTATCGCTATTGATTTCCTCGGAGCTTTTACAACTCACATCCTTTCCGTTACGTTCTACATACTGGACACCTTAGGCCGTCGCGATCCTAGACATCGATTTCACGCATACCTATCGAGCTTGCCAGGTGGAAACCAGCATACCGCGAAGTCTCAGAACAAGGAGCAAGGTGATCTTGATTTCCCACACGCCGCGGCTTGGCCTGCCCACGTGCGGGAGCTTCTCTTGTCTGGCACACGACTCGGTGCATTGGCAAGCCGAGCCAATGCCTTGATTCACAGTCGCTGTGAAGCCTACTTGCCCACTTTAGTGCGGGCACGGTCAGACCTGTTCGAGCGATTCGGTACTGTGAAGCGTGGTGAAACCAGCAGGAGCAGCAGCGCTGTCGGAGCTGATTCTCCGACGGAGCTAGAAGCACAGCTTGCAGACTTGACGAGTGAAGTGTTGTGGGCGTGGGGCATGTACGAGAGCAGGCACTTCCCAGCTGCCCTGTGCCCAGCTGACGATACAGAAGAAGACGACGAAGAAGAGGAGGATGAGGCGTGCCAGTGGGGCCAAGACAATGACGACGACGAGGAAGAGAAGCGCCGGCGGCGCAGGCCCGGAATTTTGTTGCCATTTCTAGACCTGTTGAACCACCACCCCACCGCGCATGTGAGCTGGACGGGGGATGCGTCAAATGTGAAGTTTTGGTGCCACGCCAACCAGCTCACGAACACAAAGACTGCATCGCCTCCATCTACTTCAAGTCCTCAGTGGGTGGAGCTCTTCAACAATTACGGCGGCAGCAAGGGCGCTGAGGAACTCTTGCTCGATTTCGGCTTCGCTGACTCAGAGGCTCTCAAGCGCGACACGGCACCGCTTTGGCTGTCATCGCCTACTTCAATAACTCCTGGAGCAGAAACACTTGCTCCTGCTACCACAACCACTGCAGGAGACGAGGCAAAGAAGACTACAGCAGAGCGTCGTGAAGGGCCGTTTGAGTTGCGCCTGCCCGACCGCCGTGGCCGTTGGGAGCAATTTCCAGAAGAGCTTTGGCCTGCTTTAGAGCGCGCTGCTAGGATAGACAGCAGCAGCAGCAGTGATAGCAATAGTGGGAAAACTGATGCGGTGGGGTTGAAGAGGCCTGCAGAAGCGATCACTGAAGACTTGCCAGCGAGCGCCGATGCTTTAGCAATCTTGGTGAAATCGCTCTCTTCTGCCATTGCTCCTTTTGATGCTACCTCTGAGCGAGACACTCGCGCTACCCGTGGCCTTCCTGCTGCTTCCCACGACTGGCCGGACGACTTCTCCTACGAAGTATGCAACGCATCTACCGGCCAGCGCACTTATAGCCCAGCGGTACGTGCCGCGTGCGAGTACCGCCTCTCGCAGCGGCGTGTGTTGTCTGAAGCACTGCAAGCAGCAAAATCTTACCTGAAGAAAGTTGCAAGCGAGGTGCATGCTGAAACGCGAGAGAAGGCTTTGAAGGTTAAGGGAAAGGAGGCATCGCAGACACCAGGAGAAGACGCAGTTGCGCACACGGGCAGCGCCAATGGCAACGACAGGACGAGCGATAAGGATGATGAAGATAGCGCGGTCGATGCAGAGGAGGAAGACGAAGACTACGGGGCGTTGGCTGCTTCCGTAGGCGCGGGGCAACGAGGGTGCTACACGATTATGATGCTGGCGGATGTGATGGTCGAAGTGCAGGCTGCCGAATGAGTTCTACTTCTTTCCAGTAGAACACAGCCCGCCCCTGTTGCTTTTTTGCCTTGTATATCCCACCAACCCCTTTAGAGCACCTCGGAACTAAACGCCGAGATATATTAGAGCCTGAGCTCCCCATAAGGCCCCAGGGCTTGGCTGGGAATGGCGCAGGAGTCAACTCGATATTACGAAAATTTACGTAAATTTTATTTCGTAAAATATCACAAATTTGATGTGTACGTAAAAACCGCTGTTCCCAGCCAGCCAAGCCCACGGGGCTACTGAAAGTTTTTGTTTCACGTGCACGCGTGATTCGCGCGTGGGGCTGTAATTCAAGCAAAATTCACGCGCGATTCACGCGCCGAGTTCTCCAGGGTGTGTGTCTAGGGAAATCTTAAATGCGGACGTCAGACGAGAATCACTTCGTAGGTATAGTTACCCTGCCGATTGTCCGGAAAGAACGTACCGCCCGCTCTCTAAATCTCGTTAATACGGTAAGTCGAACCCCTCCCCCACAAAGGGGAAATTCCTCAATAACACAACACCTCCCACATACATCAACAAGTTGATAGTTGATAGTTCAAAATCCACTTTCCGCGTGGTTTGTGATTTCCGCGAGAGGTTCCCGCGATTCCGCGGAATTCCTAACCCAGGGCCAATAGGTCTATTATATCGCTTCCAATTAGCAATCAAGAGTACATGGCCTCGCCTGATTGGCTTCAGCGCCAAAATGGCCCACTTAGATACAGCTGATATTTTCTCGATTATAAATTCGAGATAAACGTGAAGTTTGAAGTTCGGATTACTGACTACCAACTCGGCAATTCAAATGTGCGGGCGCTTTGAGAAACACTTCTCTGGGCTCTCAAGGACCCGCACAAAGCACATATAAGGGGTGACAGAGGAGGGAGGGAATACAAAGACAAGAGACATAAATAAAGGAAGTGGCCACACACTAGCGGGTCAAAGGAAGAAGTGGAGGTGGAGTCAGGGACCGCAACTCGCTTCTTGAGGCAATGAGCTTGCCGAATGTTTCAGCGCACGCTCGTCAATGCCTGAATGAGCTGGCTTTGAATATTCTTCATAGGTGCTGCTTTCCTTCTCTGAACCACCTCTTCCAATGTCTGCTGCTACTCCATCTGTCCCTGTCGCACGCGCAGCAGACGAATCCTCGGCTACGCACACCGCTGCTGCTGCGGCGGCTGCTGCCTCTTCCTCTGCTACTGCGGCTACTGCGGCAGCTGCAGCATCAGCTGCACTTGTCGAAGAGGAGGAGGCTGACTCATTCCCAGACACGCTGTTGCTGCTGCGGCGAAGCTCATCGTCATCGATGTTCTCGAGCACGAAGACCGTCTCCAGAGGAGGCCGAACAGGAACTATGCCATTGGCTCCCCCTATTCCATCATCTAGTGGCCCTATCGGCTCGTCGGAGAAAATCACACGCCGCTTCACGGCGCTCTTAGTGCTACTAGAGCCGCCAGTCTGGGAAGAGTACTGTTCATTCTTTGGCCGATCGCCGCTAGCCATGCTTCCTGGGGTGCTCCCGCTGCTGTTGTCGCAGGTACCCCCGCTACCTGGCGGCGTGTTGTTGCTGTTGTGGTTAAACCACGCATCTTCAGCCGTGCGTGGGAGGTAAGGAGTGACCACGTCTTCAACAAAACCCGTCTTTGACAACATAATGCTCGGAGAGCTCTCGACGACGCCATGCCCTAACCCTGCCTTCTGTATTGGAGTCGAGTTGCCTGCGCGTGCTGCAGCCAGACCTGAGCCCGATGCTGTCAGTGGACTCATGAGCCCAAGAGGCTTTGGAGTGACTGCACCGCAGCCCGGAAAGTACAAGCCCGTACTGAGGCCAGAAGTGTTCACGGAAAGGGTGGGCCGTGATCGAGCGGACTGCTGTCTTCGAGCAGCAAGCCCGCTACCACTGCGGCTACCAAAGCGCCCATCACCGTCGCCAGGTGGCACAGCAGGCAAGGAATCTGACGAAGAGGAGCTCGTTGCGACTGCTGGCCCTCCTGAAGCTGATGAAGTCGTCCAGTCGCCGCCACTATCACTAATGCTATTGGCAACTTCATCATGCACCGAGGCCGGCTTTTATGTTCCATGAAATTTTGACGCGAAATTAGGCAAAGGAGGGCAGGTAGAGACGATGTTATGGAGTTGTATAAACATTTTAAGCTAGAAATTGACGAAGACAATACAAAGGGCGTTGGTTAAGAGAGACGAGCGTATGCATAGCGGAGAAGGACACGTACCTTCATGAGGTGATCAATTCCGTCCGTCGCTGCGACCGTCTTTGGGCTCTTTCCGAGCGCCATTAGATTGTCGCACTGAGCATACTACGTGTAATGTATCAATTCCAATGCGGTTATGCTCCCAAAGGAGCTGTCGTCGTGAAGCTTCACGGCTGTCTTATGTCACCCTTGTGAGTGTGCGCACTCCTTCCTCTTTCCAATTCAAGTCAGCCAATCGGGACGAAAGCGATTAAATCAAAATTCAAAGGACCGTTGTGCAATGAAAGTTCGGTATATTTGGTTTGGGTTTGAAACACGAGGATAATTCGAAAGGCCTCAAGTACCGATTCGTTAATTCGAAAGGCCTTAAAAATTCAAACACACTGTTGCTAAATAATTATGGCGCGAACGAGCTTGATGTGTGGTGTCAGTAGAGCCCTGGG